>PVMS01141774.1_pt1 | contig 17919 bp, 16 predicted proteins | sample 1853461 | NCBI WGS metagenome assembly PVMS01 (sample SAMN08582032, study PRJNA380276) | Marine sediment metagenome, whole genome shotgun sequencing project. | isolation source: ocean sediment barecode stripped | collected 2017 | reverse complement strand
TTTATTCTCCGGGCCCAGAGGGTCACACGTGGCCGGGACCTCCGCATTGATCATAATTGAAGTAAGCCCCCTGCCCCCAAGCCCCATATATTCCTGAGGAACATCTTCCACATTCACACTCTTTGTACTCATGTCCACCTTTAAGAATTTCATGTTTCTCTCCTTGAATTAAGATTATTCAGCCATGGCAAGATGCCTGAAAATGAGCTTTCCGCTAAAGCCCTTTCCCCCCTACCTTTCAATCAACACTGCTTACTGATCTTACACAAGTCTCTTCAGAAATCATAGCAAAAAATTGCAGGAGCAGGAAAAACCCATCCGCCCAGTCAGGGCAGATGGGTTTTTTCTGCTAACTCAAATTCCGGACTAAATACAGGAGCGCATGATTTCCTTGATCTGTTCAGGGGTAATGTCCCTGGGGTGTCGGAACTCGCGCGGGATAGATCCTCTAACCTAATCCCACTCACATATCCAACGGCCTCTAATCTGCCGCTTAATCATGGCATTTGCCACATCATTGATCTCTTCCAATTTGAATTTCTTAGTCGCGATCTTGTTGAGCTTGAGGTCTCCCTTCATGCCAAAATTAACTAGTTTTGGGATATCAATCCGTGTCGAAATTCCTCCATAGAGAGTGCCTAGGATGGACTTTTGCTGAAGAGGCAGAAACGTCAGCGGGAGGTTCACTGTCTTGTCAACGGGTATAATTCCCGGGATCACGAGCTTGCCTGCCACACCCAAAGACCAGTATGCTTGCACTATTGCCCCAGGATCTCCTATAGCCTCAAATACGATATCTGCGCCACCGCCCATCCAGGTGCCGTCTCCAGCCTGTACACCCCCCGTGAGCTCCCTGATTACTGGAACCGGGTCTTCTTTGGAGCTGTCAATGAAATGGGTTGCACCAAACTGCTTTGCGATACCTTTTTTGCTTTTCTCTATATCAACAGCGATAATAGGATTTGCCTCTCGGAGGTACGAAGCTCGAACGATGTTCAAGCCAATTCCTCCCACCCCATAGACGGCTACCGAATCTCCTAATTGAACGTTTCCCGCATTAACGACAGAGCCCCAGCCGGTTGGGACGCAACACCCCATGAAGCATGCCTGATCTAAAGGCATTTCCTTTGGTATAGGAATTGCTCCATCCTCAGGGACAACAGCGTATGAAGAAAATCCAGCCACAAATTCGCTTTGCCGTACTAATTTGCCCTTTTTGTCCTTGAGCCTTGAGGTCCCATCAAGCAAGAACCCTTCTAAGAAGTTCTCAAAATTCCCAGTACAGATATTGCCCATGCCCTTGAGACATTGAGGGCACTCGCCGCAGGGCACCATCCATGTACAAACCACGTGGTCGCCCTCTTTGATTTTGGTGACGCCAGGGCCAACTTTTTGCACTACTCCAGCTGCCTCATGACCAATCGCGCGAGGCAATCCTACAGGAATCTCTCCCAGCATAAGGTGAAGATCTGAATGACAGAAGCCCGTGTAAGCGTATTTAACAAGGACCTCTTTTTCCTTTGGATCCGCCAATTCCAACTCTTCGATAGACAGCGGGGTGTTGGGCTCTCTTAGAACCGCTGATTTGATTTTCATAACATACCTCCCTCTCGTTTCGTCTTGGATTTGGTTCTGTATGATTATTCAACTTTGATCACCAAGGAAGAAACCCTTCTTAGAAGCGATTTCCAAACCTCACATCGCCTTTGAAGGCAAAGAGCAGGCCAACGAACAAGTGCAGCAGACGCGATGGGTTGTGATCATTTCGAGGTGGTGTGCAATCCTGCCTCGGCCCGACCATCAAAACCTTAGAGGGGTTTAGAAAACGTTTGCACCTCTGATCTTGAAAAACCCTGCTCTCTTATCTCAAATGCCCTCCTTTCTATTGTCTATGTTAACTCACAAAGCTCTTTTTTCTCCCTTGATTGGCAGAAAATGAACTGAAAACACCAAAGAACCATAAGCGGCTCTTAAAACATGATAGAAGATTTCTTTAGGGTGTCCTATCCTGTTTCGCATGTGAAATCCCAGAAGAGAGATAACGGGCATTTCCGGTGGAGCGTGTCGTGCTTGCGTGGTTTGACCTGCGGGGGTTTCACGTTACGACAAACGCTTGCCATAGGACTCTTCCATGGCTTTGATCAGACCACACATCGTGCTGTTAAACGGGGTTGCTATCCCGAGTCGCTCCCCTTCCAGAGCCACAGCACCATTTAATGCATTAATTTCCGTCTTCCTCGAGTTAAGGATATCCGCCAGCATCGAAGGAACATGATCTCGTCCTTCTTCTCCGACTTTCTGAAGAAAATCCCAGGCTGTTTGCTTTTCCAGTGCAATCCCCTTCGTTTGAGCCACGTGGACTATTTCCGTGATTAACCCTTCTATCAAAAGCGGTGCTAAGTTCATCAAATCTCCGACTTTGAGCCGAGTGACTGCCGACAGGGTGCCCCATACGCAATTGACGACCAGTTTTTTCCATATGAAAAGCTCAATTTCAGCTGATATCTCCGTATGGATTCCCGCCTCGTTGAAAACCGAGGCAATGCGCTTGATTCGCAAATTCGGTTCACCCGTGAGTGGCCAGAAATAAGTGGCGCCCTTGCCCCCGGCACTGTCATTTATGCGACCAGGACCGAGTAGTTCACTGGGAAGGGTGGTGAAACCAAAGAGGATCTGATCATCCGGTATGATCCCTTGAATAATCTCAACATTCCCGATCCCATTTTGAAGAGTCAGGACAGCCGTAGAAGGGCCAACCATACAGCGGGCATCTTGGACCGCCTGCCGTGTATCGGCATGTTTTACAAAGATGATGAGCAGGTCTGCGATCCCCGGAACTTTCGGATCGGAGGTCGCATCGAGTCTGACACGATCCGACTTTTTTCCATTGGTTATGCACAGCCCGTCTTTGTTGATCGCTTCGATATGTTCTTTCCAGATATCATAAATCCAGACTTCCGCGGTTGTCTTAGCCAAATATCCCGCGAAAAGACTACCCATTGCCCCGGCTCCGACGATTGCAATTTTCATTCTTTCCTGCGCCTCAGGCACGGATTGCGTACCGGTGTAAGAATTGACAATGGCGTGCCCCGAGTTATCCGCGCGTGCAGCGGGACACTGTTTTCCCAAATGCTATGGGTGGTTATTTATCGGCCTTTTCTTTCATCTTTGTCTTATAGCTCTTTGCCCATATATCACTCTCAATTAATCTATTAATACTATCGCGATATATGTCATCTGTTGGTGCATGACGCAGTGGAGCCCTTTCAACACAGAGATTTTTATCGAAGATTGGCTTTTCGTAGATTAATTTATATTGTTCCATTCGCAAATCCTTCAGCCAGTTCCCGAAAAGAGATTTTTCTCGATATTCACGAAGAGACTCAATATCTATTATGCCTCCTGCATAAATGCTGGCACCACCAGTAACAGACGATAAAATTCGACCGTCATAATGAACAATCATGGACTGTCCTCCAAAGTTGTCTACAGGACCTGTCCCTTCCGGAAGCACCAAATAAGAAGCAACATTTGGAGCAACAACATAACATGTATTATCCAGAGCTCTTGCTCTGTTTTGAACTTCCCACCATCCTCTTGATACCGCAGGTTCAGGCGCACTTGCGCGATAAATGATTTCGGCACCATTCACTGCAAGTCCCCTTGCGGGTTCGGGATAATTTCCTTCCTGACAAAAAATTAAACCTATTCTTCCAATATTAGTATCTGCAACAGCATAAATTGAATCTAATTCATAACCATGCAACTCGATCCATTTATCCCATATATCATGGGGAACCGTCGAATGTTCTCGGCAGAAAACTTGCATCTTATAGCTTTGAAGAATAACTTCGCCATCCGGATTTATTAAAAAAGCAGAGTTGAAAAAACGATCTTCAATTTTTGGATGACGGACTTTAGCTTGTGCAATGATATATAAATCAAATTCTTTTGCAATATCGCCTATCATGTCCGTTTCTTTTCCAGGTATATCTATTGCCATGTTTCGTGCAAAATCCACATGATCTCGATCCATCAATTCATCATTAAACCCTTGTAAAGCACCTTCTGGTATGGCGGCTAATTTTACCTGCATTTCAATGCCACCCAACCAAAAGCCTGCACGAATTATGTCAGTTATGTGGTCAATATTTCTCTTGATATCTTCTTTCTTGGAGGTCCCCACCATGGCTGGCTGAATTGCCAGAGCCATATATTGTTCGATAGGTCTATCTGCTTTTAATCCTTTTTCTTTTATCATTACCAATTTTCTCCTTTCAATTTGAGGTGATAGGTGATTAGTAATCGCTTTCTAAGGTTGTCCAAAAAAATGTGGCGTGAACCGTTTTGAGCCTAAATTCCGATGTAGGCCTTTATCAGTTCCTCGTTCTCGAGGAAATCATGTCCTAGTCCGGACATGGTGATTCTTCCTCTTTCCATTACATATGCTCTGTCGGCAATCTCCAAAGCCGCTTTTGCATTTTGCTCCACAAGCAAGACTGTTACTCCTTCAGAATGGATCTTCGCGATCACTTCAAAAATTTTCCTCACGATGATGGGCGCCAGTGCAAGGGAGGGCTCGTCAAGCATGAGCAGCAAAGGCTTGGCCATGAGAGCCCTTGCTATGGCCAACATTTGCTGCTCACCACCGCTCAAAGTTTCAGCAATCTGGCCCCGCCTTGACTTGAGCACCGGGAAGAGCCCGTACACAAATTCCAAAGACTGATTCCTCACACCTCGGGCATCTTTTGTATAAGCGCCGATTTCGAGGTTCTCAATGACGGACATTTTGGTGAAGAGTTTTCTTCCCTCTGGGACCAGTACGATGCCTTTTCGCCTGATGACATGAGGGGGCTGTCTAGAAATATCTGTGCCACCGAAACGCACAGTACCGGATGAGGACGTCAACAGCCCTGAGATCGCCTTTAGTGTCGTGGTTTTCCCTGAACCGTTTGAACCGAGAATCGTCACAATTTCCTGTGGTTGAATACTGAAAGAGACGTCCCAAACGACGGGCATTTCGGCGTAGGCTACACTTAATGAATCAACCTCAAACAAAGGAGCAGTCACTCTTTCACGTCTCCTGTCCAAAATAGGCCTCGATGACCTTTTCATCCCTCGCCACCCGGCATGGTGGTCCGTCGGCAATTTTTCTGCCGTAATCCAGGACAATTACGCGATCCGATACGGTCATGATGGTTTTCATGACATGTTCCACCCAAAACACGGCTATACCTGCTTGATCTCTCAATTGATTTATGAGCGCTGTGGCAATATCGCTTTCAGCCGAAGTCAGACCGGAAATCTGTTCATCCAAGAGCAGGAGTTTGGGTGATGTTCCCAGTGCTCTTGCAATTTCCAGCATCTTTTTGTGCGAAAGGGTCAACTGCCTAGCGTTCAACTGGGCATTCTCTCTTAACCCCGTTATTTCGAGGATATCCTCAACCCTCGATCTTAGAGTAGCTTCTCTTTTTCCCTTTCGTGTATGAGAAAACAAAACGCTCAGGTACACGTTTTCGTATACGGTCATGTCAAGAAAAGGTCTCGGTATTTGAAATGTGCGGCCAATTCCCAACAAAGGGATCTTATGGCCTGCAATTCCGGCAGTATTTTGTCCATTAAATCGGATATTTCCTTCGTCCGGTTGTTCGAGCCCGGAAATGAGGTTAAACAAGGTGGTCTTGCCGGCGCCGTTTGGTCCGATAAGACCCACGATCTCTCCCGCGTGGATCTCAACATCAACCTGGGTAAGCGCAGCCACCCCGCTAAAATACTTGCTCACACCCTTTATTTCAAGTAATGGTTGCGTCATTTCATCAGCCATGGCATTGCTGACTCATCAGCAATGCAACACACCTTCGGAACCACAAGTACACAGCAAATCGCAAACCCGGTTTCCTGGGTTTTTTTTCATCGAAAGCATTGCCTGCCCAAAAATATAACCGTTACAGGCTTTCCAAGACGAGTCTCGTAATGATATCCGGAGTAACATCTATAGGGTTCCCTTCACGGCAAAAATCGTTCATGAGAACATGGGAGCGACGGAAGATTCAACCGCTCCCATGTTTCATTACCTGACTATCTCTCAGACCACGGCTTGGTAGGATACCACATATCTGCCGTCTTCTGGTCTTCAGGCCAGATGATCTCCAGCTTTTTATTTTGCCATTGGAACAGCATAGTATGCTCCTCCCTGAATTTCCATTGTCCATTGGAATCAAAAGCCATTCTTCCTCCCGTCGTTTCGATGTCAAGCGCCAAGGTTGCATCTCGAATCTTCTTGTTATCGAGGGAGCCTGCTTTTTCAATTCCGGCCCGTGCAATCTGGACATTGGCATACCACAAACCTGCGAGGAACGGTTCATGACCCAGTACCGGTCGAGCTCTCTCTACAAGTTCTAAGGATCCAGGCCGCTTGCATGCGGGATGCCAGGCAAACATGGCGAAGGCATAATCAGAGTCTTCACCTAATGCAGCACCAAAATAGCTGACAGCAGTACCCCTCGTAAAGCCCCAGGCTTTGGGCGCCCATCCTAATTCTTTGGATCTCTTTATAATGTTGACGGCATCGGGCGGGTTGGGAATCATATAGACGATGTCAACATCCTTTTTCTTGCACTTCAAAAGAAAGCTTGTTGGATCAGAGCCCGGCGAATACTTTTCATGAAGAATGATCTCAAAACCCATCTTGGGCGCTACGGTCTCACACCCGCGGGCATTTTCGTCTCCATCGGGTGATAGTTCTTCATACAGGGCAACGGTTTTCGGTTGCTGGTCCTTTGGGAGCGTTTTCATGCCGCTGAAAAAGGCGTTGGCCTCGTCGTCACCTGTGTGAAAGGGCACAACAATCCATTTAAACCCTCTTTGTAGGACACTCCTGGGATACACTGTGCCGATCCAGAGAATCTTGTACTTGTCGGCGATTGGCCCGGTTATATCATTGACAGAGCCCAGACCACCCAGCAGTATGTCCACCTTGTCACCCCTGATCAGTTTCTCAAGACCGGCTGTGCCTTTGCCCACGTCGCTTTCATCGTCATAGATGATGAGCTTCACCGGGAGCTTTTTTCCAAGTTCCTTGACGTAGATACCCCCGTCCTTGTTGATATCCTCCACTGCCATCGTATATATGATTTTGCCCTCTTTGCCGAAACTGGCGAACATCCCTGTCAGAGAAAGTGTGCCGCCGAACCGAATTTCCTTTCTCTCTTTGCACTCCGCTTTCGAAACAAATCCTGAGACGATAAAAACCGGAATAATAACTGCCAAAACAATGACCCATGGTAACATGTGTTTTCTTCTCATGACACTCTCCTTTCGTACAGTTCACTTTTGTCCAAGAAAAAACTATCCAAAATCCCTCTATACAAACTCTTTTAGCCCATATTTACCTCCTTTCCTTTATGATCCGTTGCCTTCACCCGGCCCTCTCCGACGGGAAACAGCCTTCGCATCCACCCGTAGACAGTAGGCGCCAAACCTTCCGGGGCAAATAAGGCAACAAACAAAATGATGGCTCCGAAAATGAGCAAATTTCCCCCTGTCCCAGACAGCGTAAAAGTCAGGATCTGTGAGATGACTACATAGACGATCGCGCCGATGATGGGACCCAAAAGAAAGCCGCGTCCTCCCAAAAGACACATGAAGATTGGAATAAGACTCCAATTAAATGAAAAAACAAAATCAGGCAGGATATACCCTGCGTAATACGTATAGAAAGCTCCGGCCAGTGCCGCGAGATACGCACTGATCATCAAAGCGTACATTTTATATTTTGCAGGGTGGATCCCTATGGTTGACGCTGTCTGTTCTTCATTTGCAATCGCTCTTAGCGTCATCCCAAAATTGGATTTGACCACAACGAATTGAATCACGATCGCCGAGACGACAATAATAAGCGACGGAAAATAATAGCTTTGAATGTTGAAAGAATCCGCCACGGGAAGATGCATAATTGCTGAGATGCCGAGGATTCTTTCGAAAAAGATCTTCATTATGGGCGGCAGCGCAAGCGTACCTATAGCAAAGTAGTCTTCTCTCAGCCTAAAGGTGGGCACCATCAAGATAGCCAGGCATACTGCGCTGAACGCGCCTATCAACATACTGGGGACATCGGCAAGGCCTCCGGTGGTTAGGAATGCATAAGAGTATGCCCCCAGACCAAAAAACGCCCCGTGTCCCAAATTGAGAAGCCCAACATACCCCCCTACCAGATTCCAACTGGTGGCAAGGGTGATATACACGAAATATAGGGTGAAGGCATTTAGGAGAAATGAGGCAGGAATCAGAAAAGGCAAGATGATCAAGACAACTGCAACCACGGCCAAGGATATTGTCGCTGGTGATGACCATTTGACCACAATGTTCAAGCTCTACCTCCCCAATAAGCCTTTCGGCTTGAATATAAGAACAAGCAAAAAAACCACCAAAGACAGGAGATCCCCGTATCCCGCTCCCATCACGAAACTGACCGAGGATTCGAGAACGCCGATCAGCAATGCGGCCAAGAAGGTCCCTAACAGGCTTCCCAATCCGCCAAGAATGACAATGGTAAACAGTTTAAGCACTAAAATGGGACCGGTAGTGGGTGTGAAAGAATACATGATGGCGTATAGGGTACCGGCCTGCCCGGCTAAAGCCGTTCCCAGAACGAAAGCCATGAGATAGGTCGCACCGACATTTATACCGTAAAGCCCTGCGGCTTCCTTGTCTATGGCTGAAGCTCTGAGCGCCTTCCCGGGATAGGTCCGGGTCATGAATATGTAGAGGACGATGACGAGAAGCGTGGCGATACCAAAACTGAGAAGTCTTACAACCGGAATGACGAGACCTGTCGAGATTGCGATAGAACTCCCTGAGTACCATGTCGTGATTGCTCTGGTGTCCCCGGACCACGCCATCCTCATGAGTTCCTCCAAGATGATCATCAGGCCGAAACCCGCAAGTAAGGTGCTGTCTAAGCCATGTTTCATTGTCCTCTTGAAAACAAGCTGCCGAAGGATCAGGCCAAGTGCTCCCAAGGCCAACGATGTAAAGAAAATGCTCAAAAGCGGATCGATTCCGTAAAGCGTAAAAAGCCAGAAACTTGTGTAGGACCCCAGTATGAGCAGGTCCCCATGGGCAAAATTCAGAACGCCCATCACGCCATAGATCAATGAGAGCCCCAATGCGGCAAGCGCATAAAACCCCCCCATGAGAAGCCCGAATATCAGCATTTGAATGCCATCAGGGTAGGAGTAGAGCCCCAAGGCAACACCCACTCCCAGAATGAGAAATACGGTGATGATAATCAGCTTGATTTCTTGATTTCTCATGGCACTTTTTGTTTTCGAATCATCATCCGCAGCCTACCTGTGACTCTTTGTGTCAACCAGACTCAACAACAAACTCCGATTTAACCATCTTTTATATCACCGTAGAAGTCCAGCGTCTCTGATTGTAATACAAGATCGATAAATTCAATCAGGCATAGGCCCGCCAGGCGAAACCCAGCACCCACCTTAGTGGCTGTGTCAATATCTTCAATTGCAGCAACGCCCTCCTCAGACGCTTGACCACTTTGTTCAATCCTTCTCGGATTGCTCTCGATAGTAGCGGGTAAGATGCATAACGATGGAAATCCTTCGAGAGAGTCCAGGACGCCGAAGTCATCCACGATGTGATTCCCTTTGCCTTCCAGCACACCCTGGCTTCGCTTCATGTACCTTCCAGGGACCTAACGAGCGCGTTGGCCTCCGACCTTTCCGGGCCAAACCACCAGGAACAGGAAGAGACCTTTGCTGCCTTAAAACTCTGTTTTGACTTCATCATTCCCGGACACCACCCCTGAAACTCAAGGTCTTTGAATCCCTGACCAGACTGAGCAATTCCAGGAATCCTTTGTACTTTCTATTGAACATGACTTCCGTATCCATTTCCGCATAGTCATAGAAGCCTTTTCCTGATTTGGGCCCGATCTCACCCTTTTCCATTTTCTCTATAATGGACTGAAGGGGTCTGTACTGATCTAACCTGAATTTATCGAAAAGGAAATGACTGGCATGGTAGAGGATATCCAACCCCCCGAGATCAATGAATTCGATGAGGCCCAATACGGCGAGTCGGAAACCAAACCCGGCTTTGACGGCCGTATCCACATCCTCAGGTGAGGCAACACCCTCCTCAATGATGCGGACAGCCTCGTTCATGGCTGCCACCTGAATCCTGGGAACGATAAAACCCGGGCTGTCTTTGATCATCACAGGGATCTTTCCAGCCTTCTCAAGAAGCTCTTTTGTCCTGTCTCTAGCCCATGGGGCGGTTTTTTCACCTGTGGAGACCTCCACAAGGGGAACGATGAACGCCGGATTGAGCCAGTGGGCGATCACGATCCTCTCAGGTGTCTCGGCCACATCCCAGAAGGTTTGAAGATTTATGGTGGAGGTGGCCGATGCGATGATGACGTTCTTGCTGATATGCGGTTCAATTTCTTTGAGAAAAGCCTGCTTGAGTTCCGGCTTTTCGGGCAGTGCCTCAAAAATCAGTTCTGAACGGAAAAAATCGTTGTCGAGGCCTGCGGAAAGACTTAGCCGTTCCAATGCCATATTGGGATTTTCGGTAAGGTGCCCAAGCCCCTGTAGCAAACTGAGGTTACCCGCAACCTGAGCCTTGGCCTGGTTCAGGGCGCTGTGAACCGCGTCCCGCTTCCTTTCCTTCAGATCGACAAGATGAACTGTGAAACCATGGGGACACGATAGGAGTGCCGTGGCGATTCCGATGCCCATCCTCCCCGGCCCTACGATAGAAACCTTTGTTGTTTCGGTCATGATCCCTCTTTTCAAGCGATAGGATGATAGCTTTGCTGTCTGTCGTTATTACCTCCTTCAGGGTTACATCCCGACGAATCATTCCCTCCAGTCGGGCTTTTCAAATTCTTAGAAATCTTCGGTCTTTCATGTATCTCCCACGTAAGGGGCTCGGCAACCACAGTACCGGCGAAGGGGGCGTCATAATCAGGGCCATTTCCACGTTGTATTATGACGGTATTGACAGACTACAGGCCGTTGTATAGCAACTGGTCCAACTCCTCTAACCCCATGTTGGACAGACCGAGGGATTCCAAAGTCCTTCCGGTCTTACGGAAATCTTCTCCGACGATGACGCCTATCAGTTTCAATAATGAATCAGCGATCGGCGTTTCTACCCCGCACAGATCCCCCACAGAGGCAAGCAGTGCCAAATTGCACTTAACGTCTTCCGTGATGTATCGGCAGGTGAAATCCAAGGGTTCACGCCAGCTTTCACTCTCCACGAGATCATCATGGGCCTTTCTGCCATACATCCATGGCTCTTCACAGTTCTCATCGTAATGATCAGAGAAAGGATAATGATGCGTGGTGTACCCCAGTTTTTTCCTCAAGGCGATTCGCTCTTCATCATGGGCTAGGATCAACTTTTTCACGGACTTAGTCGTTCCCTCGTTGTGAATGTCCCACGTTTTGAGATGCTCAATGGGGCCCGTATTTAGAAGCATGAGCGCGGAATGAATGATTGGGCCCACGTTTAGTAAGGCGATGGACAAGGCATTTTCAACCTGGTGAATAGCAGGATACAAGAGCTTTAGGATTTCGACGGCATCTCCTGTCATTTTGGCCGGAAAGACGCCCACCGGCAATCGAACCGCATGTCCGCTTACAAGAACTGCATCGGGAGCCACCTTTCTTGTCAAGTAGGGAAGTGTTCCAGGCTCTGCAATGGCAACACCCTTTTGAATGCCTTGGTCTTTGAACGTTTTGGCAAAAATATAGGAACCCAAGGATCCCGGAGAGAGGAATAGAATCTGGCCTTCCTCAATATGAGGGGCCAGAAGAGAAGCGACGTCATATTGGGAAAAGGCCGGGCTAGGAGAAAAAATAATCTGTGCACCCCTTATCGCCTCCCCTAGATCCCTTGTGACAAGCCTGATCTTCGCCTTACCCACACGGCCTAGCCCAGACACCTTGAGAGTCTTGGTATCGTAAAGGTGGCCGAATTCGTTGGGAAAAGCGGTCCACATCCGCACATTAAAGCCAGCAAGAGCCATGTCTGCAGCAGTGGTAATGGCACCATTGCCGCCCCCCAAAACAGCTATTTCTCCTTTAGTCACGGTTTCACTCCTCTATGAATATGAAAAGGGGATTATTCGTCGTCCCCTCTTGAAAAGGCATAGGATCTGATATATTTATTAGCTTGATCCAAGTGTTTCTGCACCGCCACCTTCGCGGCCTTCTCATCACGTTCAACGATAGCTTGAAGGATGTTCTTGTGGCCTTTTAGCGCAATGCTCGCTGTGACTGTATGGCCAAGGCTTTTGATGCGGTAACGAACCATATCGGCTCTGAGCGTCCTGATGAGATCCTGGAGCCTCCGGCTTCCGCTAGCATCGCCCACAAGTTCGTGAAATTGAGCATCGAGAGCCACAAACGAACCCCAATCCTCCTTCTTTATTCTTGCTTCAGATTGTTTAAGATTCTCTCTCATCTCCTCAAGTTTCTCTGTACCGACCCTTTGAATCGCCCACTGGACGGCTAGTTGTTCGATAACTTTGCGTATCTCACAGATTTCCTCAAACTCTTCTACGCTAATTCCCCGCACCCTGTAACCCGCCTTTGGGAGGATTTCAAGGAGCCCTTCTTTCTCCAAAAAATGAAGTGCTTCTCTAATAGGTGTGCGCGAAGCGCCAATTTGATCCACAAGCTGGGACTCCACTAAGATATTTTCGGGAGCAATGTTGCCATTCAATATCTCCTGCTTCAGATATTTGTAAATCCTTTCTCTTAATGAAACAGCGGATTGAAATTTGAAATCTATATTTGGGGAATTCATATGTTTCATATTTGTTAATGACAAATTAAGTTAAATCATTTTTATTAGTGGATACCGAACCCTATATATAACTTATATCAAGTGAAAAAATATTGTCAAGCAAAAAAATTGACTCCGGCTAAAAATCAGCCCAAAAGCACCGTCTCATATGTATGCCAGGTGTGTTTGAGGGCACACTTATGCGTTTCAGCGGGATGAAAAAGGCAAAGATTTGTGTTACTTTGGGGTCACTGCTATGGCTATGGGCAGGCATACGAGCGGCAGGATAAATAGTGCCTGAACGAAAACCCTGTTCAGACACTATTTTGGATTTTGGATTGCGGGTTTCGGATTTAAAAATGAAAGCAATCTCATATAGTTGAAAATTCTTGAGCAAGGATGAAAACCTGAATTTTAGGGTTTTCGTTCAGGCACTGATAGTAGCAATTTAAAAGTGATTAAAAAGCGAATTGTCATTTGAACCTGGGCTGAGCGGTTCAGCGTTCACGGTTCTGGGTTTAAACAACCTAATCCCGCTGCAAAGCAGGATTAACAAAAGGGAAACACGTTGATAAGTACAAATGTTACGTGTCACCCAATGGATGAAAGAGGCGAATCGGACTCGCGCCCCAATAGCCATAAGTAAAGTTAAGGATATCAGTAGACTGTAACCTTTCAAATCAACACCGCTCACTGATTCTTACACAAGTCTCTACAGAAATCATAGTAAAAAATGGCAGGAGCAGGAAAAACCCATCCGCCCTGGTTGGGCGGATGGGTTTTTCTTATAACTCAAAATCCGGACTAAATACAGGAGCGCATGATTTCCTTGATCTGTTCAGGGGTAATGTCCCTGGGATTAGCCTCCCGTGACAGGTCATTACTGGCCCATTTGGCCGTGTGCTCAACGTCGGCCTGGGACACATTTATGTCCATATCTGCCACTGCCAAAAAACTCGGCATCAATTTCTACGATTACATCTGCGACCGTATCTCCGGCGCCTGTCAAATGCTCAGCATGGCCGAACTTATTACAAAACGAGCACAAGAACTAAACCTGGGCGCTTCATGGAGTTCTCCCCCATAAAATACCTTTGAAAATACTATCATCTCCTGCTAATCTATATCTCACTGCTTAGGCATGACTGGAAAATCAGCCCGGTACGCGTCACTTACGCATATCCTTAATCCGGAAAGTTCATCGCTCGTACTGCACTTTCCCCTATTTATTGAGCTGATACCTTTTACCTTTATGTACGACAGTTTGGCTGTGTCAGTAGCCCGTTGTTAAAGGCTCAGTTGTTGTGTAGTTAAATTGTTTGGTCTTCCATCTCTTGCAATGGACAACTGACAACAACCATGAAGGTGTTCCACCGTTTAATCAAACTCACACACCCACCGACCCCTAATTTGCCGCTTAATCATGGCATCTGCTACATCGTTGATCTCTTCCAATTTGAATTTGTTGCTAGTCAGCTTGTCAACCTTGAGATCTCCAGCCTTGGCCAAATCAATAAGCCTTGGGATATCGATCTGGGTGGAGATGCTCCCATATAGGTTTCCCAAGATCGATTTCTGCTGGAGTGGCAAGAAAGTAAGTGGCAGGTTTGCGGTTTGGTCGACGGGCATTATTCCTGGAATCACGAGCTTTCCAGCCATACCCAAACACCAATAGGCTTGTACGATAGCCCCAGGATCGCCGATGGCCTCAAAAACAAAGTCCGCACCACCGCCCATCCATGAACCGTCCTCAGCCTGTATACCCCCCGTAAGCTCCATGATTACGGGAATTGGATCTTCTTTGGAATTATTAATGAAATGGGTAGCCCCGAATTCTTTGGCAAGATCTTCCTTGCTCCCTTCCAGATCAACTGCAATAACGGGATTGGCATGCCTGAGCACCGCTGCCCGAAGGCAGTTCAGGCCTACGCCTCCCAGGCCGTAAACAACCACCGAATCCCCGGGTTGAACATTTGCCGTATTGGTGACAGAGCCCCATCCCGTAGGAACACAGCAACCCATGAAACAGGCCTGATCTAACGGAAAGTCGTTTGGTACCGGAATGGCTCCATCCTCCGGGAGTACGCTGAAGGTAGAAAAGCCTGAAACGAATTGGCCGTGACGAACCATTTCACCCTTCTTATCCGTCAACCTTGAGGTCCCATCAAGCAGCATTCCTTCGAGAAAATTCCCGAAATTTCCACCGCAAATATTCCCCATGCCCCTGAGACACTGGGGACATTTGCCACAGGGAACCATCCATGTGCCGACCACATGATCCCCCTTCTTTACTTTTGTGACGCCAGGTCCAACATCTTCCACCACACCAGACGCCTCATGGCCGATGACTAAGGGCAGTCCAATTGGAATCTCTCCCAGCATCAGATGAAGGTCCGAATGACAGAAGCCCGTGTAGACGTTCTTGACAAGGACCTCTTTCTCCTTCGGGGGTGCCAGATCCAAATCTTCGATGGTCAATGGCTTATTGGGTTCTCTTAAAACTGCTGCTTTGATTTTCATGGCAAATCTCCTTTCTTTCGGTTTATGTTTTACTTACCGCTGATTCTCCCGAATTGCTCCTACCCCTAACTTTCCAAAACACCTCCTTTCATTCAATATGCATGCCAAAAAAGGCTGCATTCAATAATTAATCATAACCGTATGAAATTAATGATAACATTTCTCTATTCCCTTCCCGTGAAATCCATTACAAGGATTAGAATTCAGCTTAAGATCACGCAATTTGAGAATTGATTTCTCATTTTGACAAACCAAATTTTTTCATCTTTCTGTAAAAGGTGCTCGCGGACAGGCCCAAAAATTCGGCTGCGTCCTTCACATTCTTAAACCGGTTTAGAGACTCTCCCATTAGTTTCTCCGTAATACCTTCGATGCTTTCCCCTTTTGATATCTCTTCTCCCGCTACGGTCAACAGCTTCCCTTTCAAATCTCCCAGCGTTATCACCGCATCTTCAACAAAGTTGAATGCACACTCCATGCAATTTCTCAGTTCTCTGATATTGCCGGGCCACGCGTATTGCAAAAAGGCCTCCAACACCTCTGGTGCAACGCCCTGGATAGTTCGATTAAATTTCCTGTTAAGCTCTTTTATGAAATACTCAACCAGATCAGGGATATCATCCTTCATATCTCTCAAGCTGGGAACACGCAATTTTACAACGTTCAGCCTGAAAAAAAGGGGTTCTATAAACTCGCCATTTGCCACCTCCTCTTCAAGATTCTTCGAGCTTGCCGCGATAACACGTAGCGCTAAAGGAACAGAATGCTTTCCTCCAATTCTGGTAATCAGGCGATCTTCCAGCACCCTTAATAACTTCATTTGAGCTGACTTGTCCATGGCATGGATCTCGTCCAGAAAAATGGTGCCTCCATTTGCCAGCTCAAACTTGCCTAAATTGCCCTCTCTTCTTGCACCGGTATAAGCCCCTTTCTCATAACCAAACAACTCGCTTTCCACGAGCTCCTGAGGAATAGCACAGCAGTTAAGAGCAACAAGCGGTCCATTGCAATAATTGCTCTCACTATGGATAGCATGGGTAAATAGTTCTTTGCCAGTTCCCGTTTCTCCTTCAAGCAAGACGTTGGATGATGTATTTGCCACTCTTTTGGCACTATCAATGATCTCTGAAATCCTGAGACTGTGCCCGATGATATCATCAAAACAGAACCGGGCTGTATTGGAAGATTTTCCAGGCAGTGTTACCTTTACTTTTCTTGTTCCAATCTCAACAAATATGCGATCTCATCACCCGATTTACTGAAAATGGGTATAGCTTCCATGGAAAACGGTGTCGCACTAACACTGTTAGGGGTATGAAGCCTTACGATTTGTGTTCCCTGATGATGAGAAGAAAAGGCCAAGGCCTGGGATAGATCCAACAGTTCCCCCACACTGCTTCTCAAGAATTTGTCGACATTTAGCCCCAAGGATCTCTGAGCCGATGCATTTAGGTCGATAATCTGCCCTCTCCTGTTTACAAGGATTAGAATTTTATCCGCATACTCAAAAGTGGCTCTGAAATAGGAGTCGTGAAGTTCAAGCAATTCCAGCTTTCTTTTGAGAAAAACCTCGAATTGAAGAGAGTGGGCTATGTTGTAGAAATATGGGGTCAGATGCTCCAGTTTCTTTCCGAAATTGGTCGTACCTGTAAAATCCAGACAGCCTAATATATTTTTTTCGTGGTCCCAAATTGGAATCGAAAAACAGCTTGCCCAGTGGAATCCCTGACAGTAATGCTCTTCTGCAAGGACCGTAGCGGGTCTTCCTTCGACGAGGCTTATGCCGGGAGCGGTGGTGCCCATGTCACATTCTCGAATGCTTAACCCCTCTTTAATGCTAAGCTTTTCAAACGTTCTTAATATGGTATCATCGCCTTGGATTGATAGCACATAACCCTCGGCATCCGTGAAGAGGATCACGAAGGGGTCGAAATCGAATTGCCCCTCAATCTCTTTATAATGACGATCCAAGAGATGATGCAGATCCAGATTCGCATCTATCCGTTTGGCGAGACCCTTCTCGTCGATTTTGAGGGTCGAAGGTTCCTTTATTGGGTCAATCCCTATGTCCCTGCAGCGTCTCCACGACTCCCTCACATTTTCCGGGACACCATCTGTGTCTCCAGAGGTGATGAATTTGTGCCAAACATCGTAAAAATCCGTTCTCTGTGCTAAAGCCTTTTGCATACTAATTTCCTCAAAAGATTAATGCTTGCACTTTTAAAGAGCTCAATCCAAATATCCTGTCTTCAATACCAGGTCTGAGTCGGAAGTGAATTCCGAGTTGGAGATCATAGGCCCCTCTTTACATATAGCGTCTGCATGTGGTATATATCAAATTTGACATAAAAAAGGCCGGTGAGCAATTGTTTGCTGCACCGGCCTTTAGAGGTCCTTGATCCTACAGTAGGAAGATCAGTCCCCAGTCTCATTCGATATATGATCAATTCCTTTTACCCTATCCAAATTCTTGAGACGGCCTATCCACTTGACTCCAGTGCCCACTGTATATTGTGGTTACGCCATAAGCGTGGTTTAATGAAAATATCTCCTTAGATCAGTAGCTTAGATAATATA
>PVMS01103111.1_pt1 | contig 17920 bp, 15 predicted proteins | sample 1853461 | NCBI WGS metagenome assembly PVMS01 (sample SAMN08582032, study PRJNA380276) | Marine sediment metagenome, whole genome shotgun sequencing project. | isolation source: ocean sediment barecode stripped | collected 2017 | reverse complement strand
TATCGGGCTATGATGTGGTCGCGCCGATCGACCGGACCATGTCCACATTCCTCGTGCTGCACACGCCGGTCACTTCCGCTCTGAGAAGCGCTACGACCTGATGCTCGATCTCGTGGGAAATCGTTCGCCATCGGAGTTCCGGCGTGTACTGAACCCCAAGGGGGTGTACGTCGCATCCTTCGGGCAACCTGAGCACCGATGGCTTGGACCTGTGGCGCAATTGCTCAGAATGCTCGTGATGTCACGGTTCGTCAGCCAGAAGATGACTACGTTCACGGCGAAAGAGAACAACCAGGACCTCGTTGTTCTAAAGGAGCTCATAGAAGCCGGAAAAGTTACGCCGGTTATCGACAGAACGTACCCTCTGAGCGAGGTCCCTGATGCGATCCGGTACATCGAGGAGGGGCACACCCAAGGAAAGATCGTCATCACTGTATGAAGCGCCGACCGCTCCCTGTCAAGCGATTCGTTCCGTTGGTGTTGTGTGTCGCGTTACTGGCCTCCGGATGTGGCGGTGGCGAGCCGTCGCTGACCGAGTACGTTGAGCGCCTCAACCCCATAATGATCCAGGCAAGTCAGCAATACGATGAGTTGGTGACCAGCCCGCAGGGGGCGGTGCTCGTCGCCGAGGGCGCACAGCTCGCCGAATTCACTCCGCAAGACTTGCAGGCCGCTCTTGAACGATTGGGGGAGATCGAGGCTGAGGCCCTAGAGGCTGGTGCGGCCATCGAGCCTCCCGCGCAGGTCGCCGACCTTGCCAACCTCCTGTCTGATGACAGATTCACCTTGGCGCGGGTAGCGCTCGCCGCTCGGGCGGGCAGCGCCACGAACTGGGAGGAGCTCTCCGAGACTCCCGAGATGGCCGCCTACCGGACTGCACTCGCGGGAGACAAGCAGGCGTGCATCGACCTCCAGGCCAAATTTGATGCCACCGCAGAGCGTGGTGTCTTCGAAGATGTTCCATGGATTGCAGATGAGTTGAAAGAGGTGGTCGAGGCTTTTCTCGGCTGCGACGGGCTTCCCGAGAACCCCGAGGACGTGTACCGCCTACCACCAACCTCCACTCCCTAACCACCCGCCATATCGCGCCTATGCACCCCCTGTGAGGCGAACGTATTGCCGGCTATGCGCTCCCGATGTGGATGAGACACATTTCCGGATGTGGGCGCCCAGAATGCGGAGGCACATCCAATCCGTCTTGACTGCGGCTGCCTTCTTTGCCCGCCCATAACTCACATATGGCTGCACTGTCGTGGTACGTTCACGCTATGGTTGCCCAGGAGTTGAGTCAGGCATCCCCGCCGAAGACATCGTTCGGATCTTCGACCACTTCAGCCGACTCGACGGCTTCCGCAACCGCACACTCGGCGGAGGTGCTCGACGCGGTCTCGCCATCGTCATGTAGATCATTGCCACACACAACGGCACTATGACCGCGCAACGGGTCCACCGGGTGGAGCGCGATTCACCGTAGCCATCTCACGGCACCTGCCAAACGGGGATTGATCTGAGCCGCGTTGTCCGACGCGCTGCGCGCACGGACATGGGTCTACGGTGAGAGCACTTCAGCGCTGAGAATCGCTTCGAGATTGTGGTGCGCTCGCTCGAATGTGCCAAAGAGGTTCGCTTTCATATGCGGCCAGGCCGCCTCTGGCTCACACTGGAAGTAAAACGTCACCTTCGTACCACCTTCGGTCGGTGCAAACACGGTTGTCAAGATGAGGACAGGACCTGATTCATCGATCTCGTCGCGGGTTGTGAATGTCTCGAAGGGATGCCAGTCCAGAACCTGCTGGACGGTTACCGAGCCACCGTGTGCGCAGTGATTCACCGTGCCAACGCCCCGTCTGCCTTCGACGAACTCATCAATGCTCTCCAAGCCCTCCTGCCATTCGAGTCGTTTGCGAGGATCCGTGAACCAAGGCCACAGCTCCCTGGGTGTGCGTGGCAGAATCGACTCAAATGTTCCCAACGCAGATTCGGCTGAAACTACGCCGTCGGACTGGCTCTCTTCGGATGTCCAGCGGTCCTGTAGGTTCTCGATGAATACGTTGACATCGCCCACGTCAAAATGTTCGACATGTGCAACCAATCCGAGCGCTTCCGCGTCACCATCGATGGCATCAAGGGCTTCTCTCGTCAGAACCAAGTAAGCGTCGTTCGCAATGACTTCGCGCGCTGATCCTTTGAGCAGGCGATGAACCAGTACAACATCGGCACCCGTCAGCTCCTCCGATCTGCCGATTCTGCGCACAACATATGAGCCACTGTGCACAAAGAACTTCAGGTCAAGTGACGGAATCAAGACACAGGCATTGCAGTCACATGTTGTCGAGTGGACCACGTCGCGTAGACGCCGCCGAAAAGCAAAGTACGTCGCCTCGATGGTGTCAAAAAGCAGCGAAGCATCGACCTGAGCTGCAGGCATATGGGCAAAGACGGCATCGCCCTCGAGCTTGGCTACTTCGAACGGAGGCTCAATACCAGCAATGATCGTTTCCAGAAGATCCGCGAGAACATCTTGGGCATGCTCAAGCTCTGTGCCCTGGAGGTAGGAGGTGTAACCAGTGATGTCGGCGAGCAGCAGACATCCCACTTGGGCTGTTGGGAGAGGAGAAGCCATTGGTCACACCCTACTCGCCACACGTCTTCCGGTTCCGATGCCTTCGTCCGTCTGTGCTCGCCGTAAGAGATAGTTGCTCGCCGTAAGAGATAGTTGCCCGTCGAAACGACACGCATGACGGCACCTCTGCGCCCCGGTCCTTTGAATCCACACCGGATATGGTCACGTTCGAATCTTCAGGTGATCGCTGCCTCTAGCTGTTTCGTGACGAACTGACCGTAGCAACGCTTCTGAGAAGATTGGACTGGTGACACCGACCGAAGTCACCGAGGACAAGATGCACAAGTTCTCCCTCACACGACCACTCTCCCCTCGTATCAAGAGCATGTGGGGAGTTGCCGAGAACGACGTATGATCTGCTCTGGTACCAGATTGGCACCAAACGGCGGGGTCAAGGCGCCATGTCTGGACGTCTCCCTTGTCTCCCTTGGTGCCCGGGGTGAGACTTGAACTCACATGCCCTTTCGGACAACGGATTTTAAGTCCGTCGCGTCTACCGATTCCGCCACCCGGGCCAACGCATCAGACCGTAGACAGTAGACGCGCTCCAGCCGATCACTCGATTTCGCTCAGCCACGCACGGCTTCCTAACCTTGCGACACACGAACAGAGGAGATCATCGGTGAAAGTCTTCCCTCCTGAGAAGATCCGTAACGTCGCACTCGTCGGGCATTCCGGGTCAGGTAAGACGACACTCGCCGAGGCCCTACTATTTCGTGCCGGCGCGATCACTCGAATCGGCACCGTCGAGGCGGGGACGACCGTCACCGATTATGACCCTGAAGAACATGACAGGGGGACAACGATAACGATGGCGCTCGCCCCATTCGAGTGGCGCGGCCACAAGATCAACCTGATCGACACCCCCGGATACGCAGACTATGCAGGTGAGCTCCACGCTGCCCTGCGTGTCGTGGATCTGGCGGTCTTCGTGATCGATGCCGTCGAGGGTGTCGAGGTCCAGACAGAGTACGCGTGGCGGATCGCTGAGCGCCTCGGCGTGCCGCGCATGATCTTCGTGAACAAGCTCGACAAGGAACGCGCATCGTTCGAGAACTCGTTGGCCCAGCTCCGTGACCGCTTCGGTGCAGGAATCGCACCCATCGAACTTCCCATTGGCAAAGAGCTCGCGTTCCACGGTGTGGCAGACCTCTTCCGTGACAAGGCATACATCTACGATTCCGGTAAAGCAGAAGTGGTTGACATGCCCGAAGAGATGGTTGATCGCGAGCACGAAGTCCACGACAACCTCGTTGAGGGGATCGTTGTCGGCGATGACGATCTCCTCGAGCGCTACCTCGATGGAGATGTGCCCTCTGTTGAGGAGCTCGAACACACGATGGCTCTGGGCGTTGCGACAGCCAAGGTCTTCCCAGTGGTCTGCGGCTCGGCCACAGGTCCTATCGCTGTGGACAGACTTGCTGACTTCATCGTGGAGCTTGCACCCGCACCTGCGGACCGTCCGCCGGCGATGGTCAAGGCTGGTGACCAGCAGGTCGAGATCGAGAAGGACCCCAAAGGCGACCCTCTGGCGTTTGTCTTCAAGACCCTGGCCGATCCGTACGTCGGGCAGGTGAGTCTGCTCAAGGTCATGTCTGGCACGTTGAAGCCGGAGACTCATCTCACGAGTGGCAGATCAGGCCAGGATGAACGTCTTGCGAAGATCGCAACGATGTTCGGAAACGAGACAACGCTCGTTGCTGCCGCACCGGCGGGCGACATCGTTGCTGTAGCCAAACTGGTGGACACGAAGACGGGGGACACGCTCGCTCCAAAGGACAAGCCAGTTATTGCAGCCGCGATCGACTTTCCCGAGCCGGTTCTCGCCACAGCGATCATCGCCCGAACCCAGTCAGATGATGACAAGCTCACAACAGCGCTCTACCGCATCCTCGAGGAAGATGCCTCCCTCAGGCTCGAGCGGAACAGCGAGACGCGCCAGACCCTTCTGTACGGTCTCGGTGAGAGCCATGTGCAAACGGCGATCGAGAAGCTCGAGCGAAAATTCGGCGTCCAGGTTGACCAGGAGAAGGTAAGGGTTCCGTACCGTGAGACGATCACGCGGACCGCAGATGCCGAGGGAAGGCACAAGAAACAATCCGGGGGCCATGGCCAATACGGTGTGTGCCACCTCGTACTGCGTCCCGCGGGACGGGGTGACGGTTTTGAGTTCGTGGACCGCGTCAAGGGCGGCTCGATACCACGGGGATTCATCCCGGCCGTCGAGAAGGGTGTCGTTGAGACGATGCACGAGGGTGGAGTTCACGGGTTCCCGGTTGTGGACATCGAGGTCACTGTCGATGACGGCAAGTACCACTCTGTCGACTCGTCCGAGATGGCGTTCAAACTCGCGGCAAGGGCCGGATTCAAGGAGGCGTTCGACAGTGCAAGACCGATCGTGCTCGAACCTGTTTCCAGGGTGGCGATCACGATCCCGTCGACTTATCAGGGTGACGTAATGGGCGACATCGCTGCACGACGGGGTTCGGTCCAGGGTTCCTCAACGACAGCGGACGGTAGCCAGGTCGTCGAGGCGCTCATCCCGACGAGCGAGATCGTCCGCTACGCAATCGATCTGCGGTCCCTGACTCACGGTTGGGGCCGCTACACAACCACTTTCAGCCACTATCAGGAACTGCCGTCACACCTGGTTGACCGTGCAATGGCCGACGCCAAGGGCTGAGTCTTCAGCTGTCAGCCACCCCTACGAGTGAGCATGCAAGACCATCGAGCAGGTCGTATTCGCTGACCGTGATGTCGTTGAGTCCGGTGAGAAGTGTTGCCCTGTCAGCGATCACGGCTCCAGCAAGGATCACGGGCGCACGCCTTGGATCGAGTGAAGGTATCGCGGCGGTTTCAGGAACGGTGAGGCCGCTGAGTTCGGTGACCAGCCCCTTCGTCTTGGATCGAGAGAGGATGGAACCGTGGACAACGTCACGGTCGTGACGCTCGAGACCCAGAGATATCGCCGCAAGGCTCGTGAAGGTTCCTGCCACACCAATGGCTGTTCCGGGAGTACCAGGCAGACCGACGATCGAAAAAGCAGCATCAACATGTGCTGAAGCCTCTGAGCGCTGGATCGCCGTCGGCGGCCTGTCCGGGAGCAGCCGATCTGTGAGACGCACCGAGCCAATATCGACGCTGAGCGCGTACGTGGGTTCTGTGGTTCCGTACACGAACTCTGTCGAACCGCCACCGATGTCGATCACCAGGTAGGGGGGCTCCCCCGCCGTGTGCGCTGTCGCGCCGACGAATGACAGCTCTGCCTCCCTCTCCCCTGAGATGATCTCAGGCCGCGTGCCGATGATGTGGGTGATGGCTTCCATGAGCTGCGATCCGTTCGAAGCGTCCCGTGATGCAGACGTTGCCACCGCGCCCACTCGAGACACGTCGTGGCTGTCGATTGCGTCCGAGTAGCGACGCATGACGTCAAGGGTTGCCTCCACCGTGTCATCTCGAAAGCACGAGGTGGCCTCCATTCCCCTTCCAAGCGCCGTGACGATCGAGTCGCGGTGGAGCTCATCACCCGTCTCGGACACGATGAGAATCCGGACGGAGTTCGAACCGATGTCGATCGCAGCGACGCTCACGTCGGCTCGACCCACGCCTCGTTGGATGCCACGCCGTCAGCGGTCGGGATAACACAGGCAACCGTGCAGTCGAGCGGTTCGATCCGAGTCGCAACATCATGACCTATCGGATTCGCGTTTCCGGCTGCGGTGTCCGCGTATTGGGCATGAAGACACTTGACGCCTCCACGGGAACCTGCGACGCCACCGGATGGGCGGGGGCCATCCCAGTCGGCAGGAATCAGCCTGTCACGATCGGATCCATATCTGCTCATCGCTTCTGCGAAAGCCCTTGCCAGATCCGGATCCTCACCGATCAGTCTGTCAGCTGCCGCTACGCCGCCTTTCGACTCGATCCGCGAGATGCGAAGCTGGGCGAGTGGGCAGGTAAGCCAGTGGGTCGTGGGGAAAGGTGTGCCGTCGTCAAGAATCGGCGGTACGTCAATCACGATCGGAAGTCCAAGATGGCAACGAGTTGTCACATCGACCGGCGAGCGAGGTGATCGCCCGATCTGGATGGCCACGATCGGGCCATCATCCATTGTTCGGCTGATCGTTCCCCGTGACGAAGTCCCACAGTCGTTGAAAGAAGGAGCGCTTTTCCACAACCGTCAGAACCGGCTGTGCAACCTCAGCAACAGGATCGAGGCCTTCGGGCGTGGTCACCACGTAACCGATCTCGCCCTCCCGGACGAAACCGTATTGCTCCCTGGCGACCCGCTCGATCTCCTGCTCTGTGAACAGCGCATCGATATCGTCGGCGAGAGCTCCATTCTCAGCCTTCAGCCGATCGAGCTCGATCTGGGCAGCCTCGACATCGTCCCCACGCTCGAGGTACTCACGTACAGGAAGCACGCCCGTCACAACGAAACCGCCGATCACCAACACAACAGTGAACAACACCGAGCGCCAACGTCTGGCCCTTCTCCTCGGCCGTGGCGTCGAGACAGTGGAATCTGGGCGCTCAAGGGTGTCTGTCATCGAAACCTTCTGAACCTGTCCCAGCCCGCAAAACGTGCCTCATCACCAAGACCCTCCTCGATTCTGAGCAACTGGTTGTACTTTGCGGTGCGCTCGCCACGTGCAGGTGCACCTGTCTTGATCTGTCCGGCGTTCGTGGCAACAGCTAGGTGGGCAATGAACGAGTCCTCGGTCTCGCCTGACCTGTGGCTCACCATGGCACCGTATGACGAACGTTGCGCGAGCTCCATCGTATGCAGAGTCTCAGAGAGCGAGCCGATCTGGTTCACCTTCACAAGGATGGCGTTACTCACGCCGAGATCGATGGCCTTCTGAAGGAGATCGACGTTGGTCACGAGGAGGTCATCGCCCACGATCTGCGTCCTGTCACCGAGCTGATCCGTCATGACCTTCCAACCATCCCAATCGTCCTCGCTGAGCCCATCTTCGACCGACACGATCGGATAGTCACGTACAAGGCCCGCGAGATGATCAACCATCTCTGTCGAGGACAGCGATGCGCCGGACAGTTCATACGAACCCGCCTTGTACAACTCTGTGGCAGCAACATCGAGAGCGAATGAGATGTCCTCGCCGACCTCGTAACCTGCTGTCTCGATCGCCTCGGAGAGAACGTCGAGAACCTCACGATCGCCGGGGAGGTTGGGTGCAAAGCCACCCTCATCACCGACGTTCGTTGCAAGACCCATACCGCCGAGCACTTTCTTGAGGGAGTGATATACCTCGACTCCTGCCCTGAGTGCCTCCCTGAAGCTTGGAAGCCCTCCGGGGACGATCATGAATTCCTGTGTGTCGATGGAGTTCGCTGCGTGAACTCCACCGTTTACGACGTTGAAACACGGTGTTGGCAGCGTACGAGCGCTTGTCCCTCCGAGGTACCGGTAGGTTGGCAATCCCACCCCTGAGGCTGCGGCTCTGGCAGTCGCAAGGGAGACAGCCAGAATGGAGTTCGCCCCAAGGTTCGCCTTGTTCGGTGTGCCGTCGAGATCGAGCATCACCTGGTCTACAGCTTCCTGGTGCAACGCGTCATGACCGATGAGCCTTGGCGCGATCGTCTCGTTGACATTCGCCACTGCCTTGAGAACGCCCATGCCGCCAAAACGCTCGCCACCGTCGCGCAGCTCAACGGCCTCCAACGCGCCTGTTGAGGCACCCGATGGAACGATCGCCCGCCCGAAGCCACCGCCGCTGAGGGTGACTTCTGCCTCAACGGTGGGGTTACCACGCGAGTCGAGGATCTCGCGTGCGTGGATTCCTGTGATCTTCGTGACTATCGCGGTCATGATGCTCCGAGGGTAGACGGCAGATACGTTTGGACGGTGCTTTGCACTATCCAGATTCCAACTTGGCAGATTGCCACGCTTGTTCAAGTTCGGCATGGCTGGCGTGTGCTATGTCTGTCGACTGGGTCGTGAAATCCCGCTCCATCATCTTGAACCTTCTGATGAACCTGTCGACGGTCGATCGAAGCGCAACCTCAGGGTCGACCCCGAGGTGGCGTGCCAGATTGATGGCGGTGAACAAAACGTCGCCAAGTTCATGGGCCACGGCATCTTTGTCCTGACCGGCATTGACGAGCTCTTGGATCTCACCCTTCAGCACAGAGATCACCTGACCGGGGTCGTCCCAGTCGAAACCCACGCTGCGAGCACGTTTCTGTACCTTCATCGCCCGTGCCACCGCGGGCATGCCCTTCGGGATGTCATCCATGAGGCTGTCACGGTTCTTCTCGGTCTTCTTGATCTGTTCCCAGTTCCTGAGCACCTCATCTGCGTCGTGCACCTCGACATCCCCGAACACATGGGGGTGACGTTGCACCAGTTTTCGACGGATGTTCTCCGCAACCTCGTCGATGTCGAAAGCACCTGCTTCAGATGCAAGGGTTGCATGAAAGATCACCTGGAGCAGCAGATCGCCGAGTTCCTCCTCGACCTCGGCGTATGCACCGAAATCCGGGTCGCCCGCTGGCGCATCCTGGGGGAGTTGGCCGATTGCATCTGCAGTCTCGTATGTCTCCTCGATGAGGTGCGTGAGAAGTGTGTGATGGGTCTGCTTCTTGTCCCATGGGCACTCACGCCGAAGAATGCGGTTCGTCGCGATGAGTCCCAGAAGGCCGGATGTTGTCGCGGGTACGTAGACCGAGGTCCTCGGTCCGGCGGCGTATCGCGCCAGATCGCTCGCGGACATGACGTCGATGACCTCGTCTGCATCACCCAGCCGATCAAGAATCGTCAGCTCGGTCTCCGGCTCGATCGTTCTGGTGAGGGCGAGCGACACGTCAGCGGAACGGAGCCTCGAATCCAGTTGCGTGATGATCGTCGGCAGATGGAGTGGCAGCGGGTCGGGAAGGTCCCTGGCGTCGAGCACCTGAAGCCCATCTGCGATCGGATCGAGTCCGACGGCGACATATGCGAGGTCAAGAAAGGAGAGTCCGGGATGCACAGCCACGTCGTGTCCGGCGGCTGACGCGTCCAGACGTATCTGTGTCACTGCCCTTTCGCCGACCACTGCACTCCCTGGCACCGCGTACACAACGGAACCTGCCGAAGCTGCAGCGAGGACACGTTCGGTTATCGAGGCGTAGACATCGTCGAACTCTGTATGCGCGTCATAGAGATCATCGCATGTGACGATGTCGCGAGTCTGCGCCAGATCAGTCGCCGCGGGATGTCGAAGTGTTCGCATGATGACCGTGTCGGCTGCACGGATCACGGCCATCGTCGCGGCATCCACGTGACCAAGCCCTGCCGGTCCGAGGCCGACGATCGTGATCGTCATGTCAGGGCGAGGGCGGTGGCGGGAGGATGCCGTCGACAGGCGGATACCACGTACCGATGTCGCTTCGCACGGTGATATCTGCCAGCTCCACGACGTCGTTCAGCCAGGAGTTCCAGAAGTTGTCGAGCGTATCGTCTGGTATCCACCTGACGGGGTCTGCAGCGAGTTCATCGAGAGAGGCTGGCGACTCTCTCGAGTCGATGAAGATGATGTGCCAACCGAATCCGGTTTCCACGGGACCGGAGAGTTCTCCGATCGGTGAAGTCGCCACCACGGCTGCGAACGAGGCGATGAACGTGGCCGGAGAAACCGGGCACGGAAGAGTGCCTCCGGGAGATACGGTGTCGAGAGATACTTCGTCGGCGACGGCTGCGAAAACTTCGCCGGCCTCAAGCCTGACGAGTACATCATCAGCCTCGCTCTCCGTGGCGACCAAGACATGCCTTGCACACACCTCCACGAGGCTGCCCTGGTCGTTCTGCCATACATCCTGAATATTCGTCTCGACAGCGGCGAGAGCCTTCCTGATCTCTGATCGGAGCATGAGCTGTGTAACTGCAACATCAACGGCTACGTCGCTCAGCTCCGGATCTGCATCAACGGTTGCCAGATAGGTCTCTTCCTGGAGCGAAGCGGTCATGAGGAAGGCCTCGCGTGCTTCGGGAGTGTCGAGACCGGTCAACCCGAACTCAGCTTCTGCCGCTGTCAACATCGCCTCGGTGAAGATCAACCTCGAAAGATCGTTGCGGAACTGCTCAGCCGAGACGGTGACCCTGCCCTCGTTGCCATCACGAATGCTCAGCACGAACGAGTCGGAGATCTCGGAGTCGTTGACGGTGGCTGCGACGTCTGCAGAACTGCACGCTGCAGCCGCAAGCGCAAGTGCCCCAATGACGAGCCCTACTCGTTTGTTCGTGATCATCGATTCCCGTCAGATTCTGTTGGCGCAGGCCACATTGTACGGAGAAACTTCGCAATCACCGTTGCCGGCGAGTCGTCCGGAGGCGGGAGGTAGAGCACCGATCCACGCACGAGCGCCTTCGGGAGGAGGCGGGCCAGGCGAACCTCCTGGGAGGTCTTGAAGGTCACAGGAGCAATGCGCACCTCCCTGCGGTTCTGTACGATCTCGGTGATCCCGATTCTGAGCGCCTCGACACGCAGTCTCGCCGCGTCGATGAGTTCTACGGCTCCATCGGGGAGCGGACCGTATCTGTCCTCCCACTCGGCGACAACATCGTCGACTGCCTCGCCCGTTGTCGCTGCAGCGAGCCTTCGATACGCCTCGAGGCGAGCTTCGACACCCGGAACGTACTCATCGGGGAGATGGGCGTCTGCGTAGAGGTCGATCCGGACAGGTTCCGGTTCGGCTTCCGCCGGGGCCTCGCCCTTGAGCCTGTTGACGGCGTCGGCCACGAGTTCCGTGTACAGATCGATGCCAACTGCAGCGATATGCCCCGACTGGGTCTCTGACAGGATGCTCCCGGCGCCACGGATCTCGAGGTCACGCATGGCAAGCGCGAAGCCGCTTCCGAGTTCCGAGAACTGACCGATTGCCTCGAGCCTCCGGTAGGCCGTATCGGTGAGCCGATCATCGACGGGGTGGAACAGATATGCATAGGCTCGCTGGTTCGAGCGTCCGACACGGCCCCTGAGTTGATACAACTGGGCAAGCCCGAGCCGATCTGCCCGCTCGACGATGAGCGTGTTCACCGTCGGGAGATCGAGTCCGGCCTCGATGATCGTTGTGGCTACGAGCACGTCGTACTCGTGGTTCCAGAAGTCATACATGACCTGTTCGAGCTGTCCCTCAGACATCTGTCCATGTGCGATCGCGAATCGCGCGTCCGGGACGAGTTCCCTCAGTCTTGCAACCGCATGATCGATTGACTGCACCCGGTTGTGAACGTAATAGATCTGCCCCTCGCGCAACATCTCCCTGCGAATGGCGGCTCCGACGGCACGTTCGTCGTACGGACCGACGTATGTGAGGATGGGGTGTCTGTCCTGGGGCGCTGTACGGATGTTGCTGACGTCTCTGATGCCGGTCAGAGCCATCTCGAGGGTCCTTGGAATCGGAGTAGCGGTCAGGGTCAGCACGTCGACGCTCGACCTGAGCTCCCTGAGTCTGTCCTTTGCCGCAACGCCGAACCGTTGCTCCTCGTCGATCACGACAAGCCCGAGGGATCTGAACACCATGTCCTTGGACAGCAGCCTGTGGGTCCCAACGACGATATCGACAGAGCCATCGTGGACGCCGGCGATGACATCCCTCTGTTGTTTGGGGGTCAGGAAACGCGACAGCATCTCAACCCTCACCGGGTAGGGATCGAATCGTTCCTCGAAGTTGACAAAGTGCTGCTGTGCGAGAAGAGTCGTCGGTACCAACATGACGACCTGCTTGCCGTCCTGGACGGCTTTGAACATCGCCCGGACCGCAACCTCTGTCTTTCCGTAGCCCACGTCCCCGAAGATGAGGCGATCCATGGGGCTGTCACCCTGCATGTCAGCCTTGACATCCGCGATCGCCGTGAGCTGATCCGGTGTCTCCTCGAATGGGAAGGCGGCTTCGAATTCGCCCTGCCACGGCGTGTCCGGGGGGAAAGAGTGACCGACCGCTTCTGCGCGTTTGCGATGGAGCGCGACAACCCTGTCGGCCACAACCGCGACCTCCTTCCGAACCTTGCTTCGAATCAGGCTCCAGTCCGTGCCGCCGAGCTTCGACAGGCGGGGCGATTCACCGCCCGTGTACCTCGTGATCGATGCGAGCTGATCCGTCGGGACGTACAGCTTGTCGTCTCCGGCGTATTCAACGAGCAAGTAGTCACGCTCGATCCCGGCCATGGTTCTGTTCACAAGGCCTGTGAATCGCCCGATCCCGTGGTGTTGATGGACGATGAAGTCCCCCGGATTGAGATCCCTGAAGGCTTCGCGGACCGGTCTGGCGGTTCCTCGTCGCGCCGTTCGATGTGCCCGCCTTCTCCCAGCCACCTCGCGCTCGCCCACAACGCCGAAACCGAGCGCAGGGAACACGAAGCCGGTATGGATCCCGATGGAGGTGATGGCAGGGCCCAACATGTCGAGATCGTCGACGACGGGGAGATCGGCGCCATGCTCTCCAAGCACGGACGCAACACGGTCTGCGGCGGCCTGACCATCCATCGCGACAACGATGTCCACACCTCTGTCCTTCCACAGGTTGATGGCGTGTGCAATTGACCCAGGGTCGCCCGGCACTCCATCGAGCGATCGGATCTCATAGCCATCGTCACCGGGGCCAGAGGACTGCGGAGGAGCTTCAATCAATCGATCCGAGATCGTATCCGTGACGAGAGGGAGATAAAGCGGTGGGTGATTGCCGCCCTGTGGCCCCTCCGTTCCCCATGTGTCGGAGAGTGCCTCGGCCAGGTCGGCTTCCTCGCCGATCAGAGCATCTGCCCTTGCAGCGCAACGTACCTGGTCGAACAGGAACACCGGTGCGTCCGTTTCATCGAGAATCGTTCTGGGAAGGGCAAGCCACGGCAGCCATGACTCCATCCCTTGGAACGAGATTCCGTCGACTATGCGATCCCATGTTTCCGCGGCCCATGGCGCCTCGTCAAGGAGATGCTCTGCGCGCTCAGCAAGGCCCGCGTCGAGGATCATCTCGCGCGCTGGATGGATCGAAACCGACTCCAATGCCTCCTCTGACCGTTGGGAGACGGCTGAATAGGAGCGGATCTCATCGAGATTATCCCCAAAGAAGTCCAACCTGTACGGGTCTTCAGCAGTCGGCGGGAACACATCTATGAGCCCGCCCCTGACCGAGAGATCGCCTCGTGTCTCGCAACGGTCGACCCTCGTGTATCCGAGCCTCACGAGATCAGCAACGGTCTCTGAGAAGTCGTACACATCACCTCGCCGAAGAACCCGTGGCTCGACCGGTGTCGGGGAGAGTCTTTGGATCACCGCCCTCACCGAGCCAACCACGACAACGGGGACATCCTGAGTCAGTCGATGTCTGGCCACGACACGGGCAGCCATCGTCACGACGTTCGGAGAGACGTGTTCGAATGGCAGGGTCTCCCATGCAGGGAGCTGGATCACGTCGTCTGTGAATATCGATATGTCCTCGACGAGGTCCTCTGCTTCGCGCTCTCCGGCAACGACCGCGAGGATCGGTCGCGCAAGCCGTCTTGCGGTCGCCGCAACCACGTAGGCGCGCGCGGACGGCGCAACGACGACTCGACCGGGGAGGGGTGCGTCGAGGTCGCGACGCCAGCGATCAAGGAGAACGCTCAGCGGAGCCACCGTCAGCAGGCTACAGGCAACAGGTGCCAGGTATCACGTGTCAGCTGTACGGTCTGGCGGGCTTCCGACAGCAATGACTTCATGAGCAACTACCCGGCCAACCTTGCCCCGAAGATCCAGTTCATGGCGTTGACCAAACGTTACTTCGTGATCCGTCAGCTCGTGGACCGCGTCGCTCACCAACATGTTTGATCCGGTGTCCTTGTTCGCTGACTCGAGTCGGCTGGCAACATTGACAGTGTCGCCTATCACAGTTTCGCGAGCCGCTGTCCCTGCGCCTATGAGACCGAAGATGACTTCACCGAAATCCACCCCAACCCGCACGCCAAAGCCCATGCCATAGATCCTCTCGATGTACCGCGTGAGCTCCTTGGCAACTTCGAGTATGCCGAGCCCTGATCGAACCGCCGACAGAGCCGGCTCTGGTTCGCCGTGAAGACCGAACAGAGCAAGAACGGCGTCACCCATGTAGTTGTCGATCACACCCGCGTTTGTGGCGACCACGTCACTCGTCCGACTGAAGAAACGATTGAGCAGGTGCACGATGTCGTATGGAGGCAGAGCATCGGACATCTTCGTGTAGCCGACAACGTCGGCGAATAGGACTGCCACGTGGGCCTCCCTCCCGACAGGTCCCACAAGTGCCGGTTTTCCGAGCTGGGAGGCGAGCATCTCGTCCGTCTTGTCCAACACAAGCCTTCTCAAGCTCACCGATCCCGACAATGTGGTCTGACAGGCAAGTCGAACCTCATCCGGAAGATCGAGCTTCATCGCCATGGCAGCTTCCTCGGCGGGCCGATCGGACAAGACCGAAAGACCGTCCAGGACGTACACCCTGCATGTGGAGCAACGAGCCCTTCCACCGCACAGATGGGCAATGGGGATGTCGGCGTCGACCAACGTCTTGAGAAGATTGGCCTCAGGTTCGAACGGTACGTCGACCCCTTCGGGCCAAACCTGGATCTCTGACATCACCCGATCCTACCCAACCAGGGCAGGACGCATCCCGGACGCGGACGAGCCAAGGCCGTCGATGGAGCGCCACTCGTACCTTGACAACGCAGGCAACGCAGTTTTCCGGAATCGGGTCTGCTCGCCTCGCGTTGGCAGTCCTACGACGAAAGGACACCCATTGCCGGAATTCACGATCACCCGTCAGATCAATGCCCCTGTCGAGCAGGTGTGGGAAGTGCTCCACGACTTCGGGGACATCCAGCGATGGAGTCCGGGCGTAACGGACTCTGAACTGACCTCGGTCGGTCCTGTCGTCGAAGGGTCCACGCGACATTGCGACTTTGCGCCCTTCGGCGGTGTCAACGAGCGCGTCGATCGACTCGAGCCGAACAAGCGCCTGACCGTGAACATCGATGAGACCTTCAAGCTTCCGATCTCCGGCGCTGTGGCGGATTTCAACATCGTGCCAAACAGTGGAGGAACCGAGCTGACCCTTCATTACACCTATGCGCTCAACCTCCTCGGCCGTCTGGTGAAGGGCTACACGGACAAGCAGATGCGTAAAGGGATCGGCGCCATGGCCAACGGCCTTCAGCAAGAGAGCGAACGCGTCGCGACCACCGCATAGCCAGCACGCACGGGTCGGGAGGATCCTCCGCAACCAGCATGGGGAAGATGCCGTTGAGCTACCGAGTCCAGACCACTGGTAGGCGAGTTCGGCTTCACCCGAGGGGCATGAGTGACCCACCATGACGATCCTGCCCTCGAACAACGCCCCTGCAGTCACGGTGGCCTGCGAGAACATTTCAACGTTGTCGATCACGGGTTCGCAATCGACACCGTCTGCGGCTTCCCTGTGTGGCTGCACTTGGTCACGAATCGGCGCAGGTCGAAATCCTGGACACCATCGATCAAGAAGCTGCGGGATTCAGGCAGAAAACTGTGGTCGCACGCAACACTGGCATTTGGGTTGTTACTTCGACCGGTGGCGCGGAGTTCCATACAACACCGTGACAGCATTGATGGGCATGCCGTTCACTCCGGCGGTGCTCGCCAGATCGTCGTTCCCCCAAGCTCCGCGAACATGATTGCACCTGCTGGGTTGCCCGTCACAACAGTGGGCCTTGCCGAAAAGAACTGTTCCCCTGTGTCGGCACGGGTCCATGTTGAACCGTCTGGCGACGCCCACACCATGACGCCCAACCCATCCATCAGACCCATCTCGCGGAGCTCGTCTTCATTGTTCGCGTCGATGTAGACAAATTCGTGTCCGACGATGACGTACTGGCTTCCCACGGTCGCGACATCAACGAAGGTTGCCGAAACAGGCCAGTCAGCGGTGTAGCTTTCGCTGATCGTCCAGACTCTGCCGGTGGGTGAAGACCACACCACAGCCTCGGTCAACTTCATTCCACCGGTGATCTCCAGTTCACGATCAGTCAATGCGCGACCCGGCGCCTCCCGGGCGCCAACTGCCACGAAACCGCCCTCTGATGAGGTCACGCCATTGATCCACTGGTCTCCTGCGCCACCGAAGACGCCATCGTCAACGATTCTCTCCCATGTGTATCCGTCGTCCGATATCCAGATGGCTGCGAGACCGCCGGATTCGGAGAACGTTCGACCGACGGCGACCAATGTTCCGTCGTAGGACGTGATGTCGTTGATCACACCAGGGGTTGCATCAATGAATGGAAGCCGTGCCCAGCTCGAGCCATTCTCCGAGACCCACACAGTGGGCTGGGCAAAACATGCCTCAGAGTCCTCGCACAACTCGCCCACGGCAACGAATCCTGGTCCACCGACGGCAACCTCATGGATCTTGCCGAAAGCAGATCCAAAGGTGTCGTCATCGCGCGGTACGCGAGTCCAGGTTTCACCATCTTGAGACGTCCAGATCGCACCGTACGTCTGATCGGCCATGATTTCGCCCACCGCCACGAGCGTGGTATCGGAACCGGCGATCGCGTACATGACACTTCCGGGATCAGACACCGTCGCAGTGCGGTCCCAGGCGATACTGTCGGGAGAGCGCCACACCGTGCCGCGGAAGGAAGCGAACTCGCCTTCCTCTTCGTTCGAGGATCCGACTGCGTAGAGGATCCCATCGATCCACTCAACGTCGTAGACGGGCTCATACCCGAATACATCAGAGTTGAGAGGGACTTCAATCCACGTGGTCAGATCGACGTCCGCGGGGACAACGGATTCGGCAATAGGTGTTGTCGGTAGGGTTGCGGCCACGATGCCGGCATCGGGCGCCGGCGCCGTCGTGACAACGTCCACAGGAACTGGTGTGCTGTCAGCGGGAGCCACGTTGTCCTCCGGCCCGAGCCTCACGGCTAAGACTCCGGCAACGATCACAACAACTGTCAAGACTGCCGCGCTGCCCGCAACGACAATGCCATGGACCGGACGTACCCGGCGCTCTGGCACCAAAGGTGCCGAGCTGGAAGAAAGCGATGAGCTCAAGCGATCCACCAGGGCTGTTTGCACCCCCATGATCGCCACGATCGGCCCAGCGTTCCATCTTCTGTATTCGGTTGCTATCCACGTTGCACCTCCGTATCAAGCACCGAACGCATGCGACGGCGAGCTCGCATGGCGCGCATCCGCGCCGTACTCGCCGTGCACCCCATCATCTGTCCGACCTCGTCATAGGAGAATCCCTCAACCTCGACGAGGTAGAGCGTTGCTCGCTGATCAACCGGCAATATCGCGAGGTCCG
>PVMS01048959.1_pt1 | contig 17920 bp, 18 predicted proteins | sample 1853461 | NCBI WGS metagenome assembly PVMS01 (sample SAMN08582032, study PRJNA380276) | Marine sediment metagenome, whole genome shotgun sequencing project. | isolation source: ocean sediment barecode stripped | collected 2017 | reverse complement strand
CTCGACCTCATCGTGGCGCTGTCCTCCGCTCCGGACCTCGCCCTTCTCCTCGAGCCGACGGGCCAACCCCGGCTCGAGTTCGACGCCGGCGGGATCCACCATCGCCTCTTCGACGTGAGCGAGCCGCAGCAGATCGCCGCGATCGCCGAATCGGTGGCCGCGCACGGCGTATCCATCGCCGACGGGCACCACCGCTACACGACGGCCCTCGCCTACGCCGCGGATCGCGATCCCGATCATCGGGGCGGGCCCTGGGACGGCATCCTGACCTTCCTCGCACCGGCCGAGGGATCCGGGCTTCGCGTTGCGCCGTATCACCGCGTGTTCCCGGTCTTCCCGTTCGACGCAGCGAGGGTGGCCGCGGGCTTCGAGGTGGAACCCATCGCGCCGGCGCCTCCCGACCGTCCGGGAGATCTGGTCGTCGTCGAACAAGAGGCGGGATGGCTGCTGCGACCTCGCCCCGAGGCGCTCGCGACCCTCCCGGCGCCGTTGCAGGCGGCATCGGCCGCGGTGGCTCGGGATCTCCTCTACCCCCTCCTCGACGTCTCTGAAGACCATGCCTGGTACACCCCGAACGCTCGGCAGGCGATCGCCGAGGCGCCCAGAGGAGGCGCCGCCCTGCTCGTGGCTCCCGTGCCTGAGGCCTCGATCGCACGTGCGAGCGAGGCGGGCGTCCGCTTCCCCCAGAAGTCGACCTACTTCACACCCAAACCACGTGCCGGGCTCGTGATCCGGGTTTTCGACGCCGACTGACCGGCGATCGATCAGCCCAGGCGGTTCATCACAATCAGACGGGCCTTGAAACCCTGCGACTCGAAGAAGTTCTTCGCGAGGCGATGACCGGGGCTCACGATCGCATCGAACAGGTCCAGTCCCCTGCCACGCAGTTCGCCCATGGTGAGGTCGAACATCGCCTGCCCGATCCCGACTCCGCGCGCATCGTCTGCGGTGAAGATGTACTGCACCACGCCGACACGCCGGTCACCGGCGCGATCGCGGAGCGCCTCGATGTTCGCGACGAGGAAACCGAGGACGCAGCGGTCGATCGTGCCGACGACGACGACCGCGTCCGGGGATCGGATGAGCTCAGTCATCGATTCCCGGAAAGGTTCGTCGAGGCCTTGACTCTCGGGCCAGATCGGTCGCAGGGCAGCTTGCTCCGCCTCGAGGTCGCGGTACATCGACACGAGCGCCTCGACGTCGCCTGGGGTGCCCATTCGGGCCGCGATCTCGATGGTGGTCACTTCGCAGCGGTCAGGCCGCGCAGTCCTTGCAGATCTTGCGCCGTCCCGGGGCACGCTGGCTCGCCTTGAGCACGAGGAAACAACTCTCACAGACGAACTCGTCCGCCGCGGCCTCCGATGCTTCTTCGCCTTCCAGAGCGATCTCCGCACGCCGGATCGCACGCATCTCAGCGGCTTCGTCGACGACGATCGCCTCGGACGACTCGTCTTCGGTGAGCATCTCGAGTTCTTCGGCCTCGAGTTCGTCGAGAGCCTCGGTGCCATCACTGCTCTCATCCTCGGTGCCGTCGCCTTCGGATCCCTTCGAGTCGTCCGCGACCTCCGCTTCCGGGTCGTCCGCGTCGACGACGTTCTCGAGTACCTCTGTGTCGTCTGGCTCTTCGCTGACCATGTCCAGAAACCTCCTGCGGCGCCGGGAGCATACACATCCAACGCGTTGAAGGTGACGAATCTTTCAGATCTTGAAATCGATCGCGCCGGGGACCACCTGCACCGCGATCTTGCCGCGGCCGATGACCTCACCGTCCGCCTCGACCGGCCAGTTCGCCGGGCAATCGATCGTTATCTCGCTTCCGGTTCTGCGTTGTACGGCCCGAAGCGTCAGGTGCGTCCCGCGCACGACCCGCGGCATCACCGAGAACGCCCGACGGCGCGGCCCCGAGAACACCTGAACGTCGAAAACCCCATCTCCCACCGACGCTCTCGGAGCGACGTTCATCGCACCACCGAAGAACTGGCCGTTGGCCACGACCGCGGCCATCGCCTCGGTTTCGAGAGGGCGTCCATCGACGTTCGCGACGAGCGTCCCCGGATGGAACTTCGCTATCGCCAACCAGAACGCCGCGCCGTAACGCACCTTCCCGAGGCGGGCCGGCAGTCGGTCCGCTCGCTGCGCGGTCGCTGCGGTGATCCCGAGACTGACCTCGTTGAGGAAGTAGCGCGCACCGAAGGAGCCCTCCACCTTGCCGACGTCACAGGTGTATCGGCCGTCGCCGGTGAGGTGTGCGGCGGCCCGGGTCAGGTCCTGTGGGATCCCGAACGTGCGGATGAAGTCGCTTCCCGAACCCGCGGGCAGGATGCCGAGGGTCGGGCGTTCGTCCCAGTCGCAGGCCATGATCCCGTTCAAGACCAGGTGGGCCGTGCCGTCCCCGCCCACGGCAACGAAACCGCTCACTCCCCTGCGAGCTCCATCGGCGACGATGGCGCCGACCTCACCGGGCGTCCGCGGGACATGGACGTCGCCCTCGATCCCATGGGCATCGAGGGCGACCTTCGTCACCTGCTCCAGATCACGGCCCCGTCCGGCGGTTGGATTGACGACGACCCACCACCTCACAACCTACCTCCCACGGCGACGATCCCTCGGTCCACGGCTCGCACAGCCACCGAGGTAGTTTCGGCGATCGCGGGGAAAGCGTCGCGAAGCTGACGAAGGAGATCGAGAAGCTGCCGGCAATTGCGGACGAAGTCGCCGGCGGCGAAGCCGTCGTCACCGAAGAGCTCCTCCAGATCCATGCCGGAAGCCCAGGCTTCGACGGTACCCGCGAAGCCCGGATCGGGCGGTCGGGTCTCCGGAACCCCCCGCTCTCTCTCGAGGTCGATCAACTCCTGCCACAGCTCCGTGACGATCCCCGCCCGCTCGGCGACGCTCTCAGAAGGGGATCGGTTCAGGGCATCGCGCGGTCGCTCCTCGTAGGTGAAGACGGAAACGACTGCCGCCAACTCGGCGGGCTCGAGACCGATCAGGACACCGCGGTCGATGGACTCGGTGAGCACCAGGTCGAGCTCGTTGTAGACAAAACGCAACCGCTCACCGCGTTCGGTCAAGTTCCATCCGTGCACGTATCTCCACCGCTCGAGCACCGAGAGCGTCGCGGCGAATCGGGCCACGAGGTCGTCACCCCTCCGCCCTGCTCTCTTCCGGAGTCGTCGGATCTCGGTCTCGGTGCGGGCCGCCCGACGCGCCCATCCGAGATGGTCGTCGAGATCCGGACACGAGGCGACCGGGTCGAACTCCATGCCTGCATCGAGTGCCGGTTCCGGGTCGGTCGACGGCTCCCATGCCCGCAGGGCGGCGGCGACCGTTCGCTGGTACCGCGGGTCTCGCGGCCGGAACGGATCCGGAAGGTCCATCTCGCCCAGGCGCACGGGATTCGACCCGAGATCCTCCGGGCGAAGGCGCCTGACACGACCAGCGCTGGAGAGGAGCAGCAGACGAGGACTCCCCCCATAGCCACGAGCCAACAGCACGGAACGATCCCCCGCGCCGATATCGAGCACATCTCCCGGGTGAGTCCTTCGGGCGAAGACCCGCAACGCCTCAGCGCGACCGGTTGTCGGCGTCCCGCCTGCGATGAACGCCCAAACGTCGCCGTGGTCACAATGTGCCGTCTCGCGGAAGGACTCGAGGTCGCGTTCCTTCGCCGCGATGCGACCTTCGAGATCGCGTTTGCGGCTTTCGGAGCGGTACTGCGCGAACGAGGCGCGGAGCAACTCCTCGGCTCGCTCCCGGGCGTAGTTGGCGATCAGGTTCACGGCCATGTTGTAGGTTGGCTGGAACGAAGACGCCAAAGGGTGACTCCCCGCTGAGGCGATGTCGACGACCTTCTCGAAGGGAACGTAGGGGCTGTAGAGCACGACCGCCGTGCCCATCGTGTCGATGCCGCGCCGCCCCGCCCGACCGGTGAGCTGGGTGTAGTCACCGGCCCGCAGCATCTCGTGTTTCTCCCCGGTGAACTTGCTGAGCTGCTCGAGAACGACCGCACGAGCCGGCATGTTGATACCCAGCGCCAGTGTCTCGGTAGCGAACACCAACTTGATGAGGCCCGCGGCGAACAGCTCCTCGACGGTCTCCTTGAAAGCAGGGACCATCCCTGCGTGGTGGGCGGCTACACCACGCTCGAGGCCGGTCCGCCACGATTCGAAGCCGAGCATGACGAGGTCTTCGGGGGGCACATGTTCGACCCGCCGCTCCACGATGGCCCGGATCTCGGTCCGTTCGTTCGCCGACGTGAGCGACAGCGGCGCGGCGGCAACCGCTGTGGCTGCCTGATCGCACCCAGCCCGGGAGAAGATGAAATAGATGGCGGGAAGCAGCGACTCTCGTTGGAGTGCTGCGGCCACCTCGAGCCGGCGCGGTGTCGCGAAACGCCGCCGCCTCCCCCGGCTCGAACGCAGCAGCTTCACGACCCCCGGATTCGCCCGCTTTCGGTCACGGTCGAAGATCGGGAAGATCTCCACGGCGTTGTCGTGGAACCGGTCCTGGAGCATGTAGTCGGATTCGAGCGGCACCGGCCGGTGACGTTCTTCGATCAGACTCGTCGCGCCCCGCCGAGACCGGACCCATCCGGTGAACTCCTCCGAGTTGGCGATCGTCGCGGAAAGGCAAACGAGGGGGATCCGACGCGGCAGGTGGATGATGATCTCCTCCCAGACCGAACCCCGGTCTCGATCCTGGAGGTAGTGGACCTCGTCGAGGATCACCGCACCGAGGCGGTCGATCGCGGAGCTGTCGGAGTAGATCATGTTGCGCAGCACCTCGGTCGTCATCACGATGACCGGTGCGTCCCCGTTGATGGTGTTGTCACCGGTGAGAAGTCCGACACGATTCCGCCCGTGGCGTTCGATGAGCTCGCCGAACTTCTGATTCGAGAGCGCCTTGATCGGCGTGGTGTAGAACGAGCGAAGTCCCTTCTCGAGCGTGATGTCGATGGCGGCTTCGGCGATCAGCGTCTTGCCGGATCCGGTCGGTGCCGTCACGACCACCGAGTCCCCGCGTTCGAATGCCGCAACGGCTTCGATCTGGAAGCGATCCGGAGCGAAGGCCTGGGCCTCGAGGAAAGGAGTCAGCCGGTCCATGGGTTTCATCTCTTGAGGATGAGACGGATCGCGAGGATCGTCAGCTCGTACAGCAGGTACATCGGCACCGCCATCAGCAGCAACGTCAACGGATCCCCCGAGGGGGTGATCACCGCCGCGAAGATCACGATGATGAGGACCGCCCACCTCCGCACGTGTCGAAGCTGTTTACTCGAAACCGCCCCAACCGCGGCGGCCGCGAAGATGAACACCGGGAACTCGAACGAGATGCCGAACGCCAGGAGGAACCTCGTCGCGAAGGTGAAATAGGAATCTGCCCCGATCAGTGCAGTGAGGGCGTCACCGCCGAATCCGAGGAGAAAACTGAGGCCCCGTGACATCGCCCAGTACCCCGTGATGATCCCGACGCCGAACAGCAACGCGAACGCCGCCGTGAGAGGCAACACCCATTTCTTCTCTCTGGGGCTGAGTGCCGGCGCTACGAACCGCCACAACTGGTACAGGATCACCGGGCTCGCCAGGACGACGCCACCGAACAGGCTGATCCGCATGACGAGCGAAAAGGCCTCCGTCGGTCGGAAATAGACGAGCCCCACCCCCGGTTGGGCGACCTCGTACGGATGCGCGAGCAGTTCGAGGATCCAGTCGTTAAACGTGAACGCCACGAGGGTGCCGACGCCAACCGCGAGGAGCGCCTTGATCAGGCGGTTGCGCAGTTCCTCGAGATGGCCCATGAAGGGCATCGAGGCCGTCTTCATGGGGTGTCGGTCGCCGCAGGACCGTCCTCGGGGCCATCCCCGGATCCATCCTGCGGCTCGACCCGTTTCCCGTTTCCGTCTTCCGCGCCTGGATCTGCCGCAACGTCGGACTGCGCGCCGTCGGCCTCGCTCTTCGCCTTGCTCGTGGGCGTATCATGGAGCTCACCGATCGATGTCACCGCCTTCGTCAGATCCTTCTTGATCCCCGTGACATCGTCCTTGATGCCCTTCAGCGGCTCAGCTACGTCGGAGAGATCCTGGCCCAGGGCATCGGTCACGGCCGAACTCGCCTCTTTCGCCTTGGCAACGAGTTCCCCGGCGCGACGAGCCAACTCGGGCAGTCCTTTCGGCCCGAAGACGATCAAGGCCACGACTGCGATCACGACGATCTCGGTGAACGAGATGCTTCCCATGGACATGATGGTAGATGGCCACGCGAGCTCGCCGGAAGGGTTCGATCCGCTACTCGGCCCGATTCCGATAGCGCTCCAGGATCTTGGTCCGCAGCTCGGCGGTCGCGTCTCGGACCCTGGCGCCGTCGACCAACCGGGCCTCGTCACCGAGCCGGACGAGCAATCGGGCGGCCACCGCCGGATCCGAGACACTCATCGCGATGAGCATGTCCTCGCCGTCGTTCTCGAGAACATCCACCGGGTAGTACTCGGCTACCCAGCGGGCGGCCGGCTTCAAACGGATCGTGGCCTGGACGTCGCTGAGATCGGGGGTGTATCGCACGTCGGGCGGCGGCGGGTCGCTCGGGGGTTCGAACCGCTCACCGGTATCGACTGCGGTGCGGATCCTGTCGACGCGGAACACTCGCTCGGCCCCGGCTTTCCGGCACCAACTCCACACATACCAGTTGCCGATCGTCGAAAAGACCGTCCAGGGCTCGATCTCACGCACGGTCACGTCTCCGGTCGCCACCGCCGCATGCTCGATACGCATGACCTGCCCCTCGACGGCCGCAGCGCGCAGTTCGCCGACGAGATCCGGTTCACGCAGGTCCACGACGAGACCCTCTCCACCGTCGGGAACGACAACGCTCTCGAGCTTGTGCACGGCGCGCTCCAATGCCGGGGAACCCTGACCCGACGACAGGATCGCCCGCCCCGAAGCGAGCAACCCGAGCGTCTCGGGTGCGGTGAGACGGACGGGGCGATCGAAGTAGTCCGCCATCTCGACGACGACCTCGTCCTCGTCGATGTAGGCGACCATCAGGTCACCCGGGCCGTAACCGGGGAGGCCACACACGAACACCGTGTCGAGATCGGCGACGAGGTCGCGTTGCGTGTAGTCGAATCGGGAGCACACTTCCTCGACGGTCGTTCCCGGGTTGGCGATCACCCACGGCAGCATCGCGAGGATCCGGTTGAGCCGGTGCAGGGTGCGGTCGCTCGTCATGTCCCGCTCCGGATCAATGCGAGGAACCGCTCCCGCAACCCGGGTGGGTCGAGCAATTCCGCCGAGTCCTCGAAGCCGACGAGCCACCCCAGAAAGGCTCCCGGGTTGGCGACCGGGATGACGGCATCGATGCCTCCGTCGGGATTCCTCCCCACCTCGGACCGCGGCCCCAGCTGACGTTCGGCGATCCAGGCCACGTCCGGGTCGAAGCGAACCGTGGCGGGCACGATCTCCGATCCTGCGGCCCAAGGTTCCTCCGGGATCTGATCCGCGGCGCGGAACGAAGGCGGTCGCGTGAACGCTCCGGGACGCTCTCCCACCTCGAGATCAGCGGCTCGATCGATCCGAAAGGCCTTGATCGTGTCCCGCCCCGACTCGGGGCCGACCAGATACCAGTGGCCCAGTTTGTGCACGAGGCCGTAGGCCTCCACCGTTCGACGACGCTCGTGGTATTCGAAACTCACGATGCGCCTCTCCATCACCGCGGAGAAGACCCCGGCGAGGAGGTCGGCGGATGTTCCCAGGTCGGCTCCGAGAGGTTCGCCTCCGCCACCGCCCGCCGCGCCCCCGAGCTTGAGGATGGCACCGGGCCCTGCGACCTGACCACCGAAGCGCACGGCCTGCGCCGCGAGCAGCAGCGCGGTTCGTTCATCATCGCTGAGGCCGGGGTCGTCGAGCGAGTACGCCTCGTCAGGGACGACGTATCCGAACTCGACTTCCCACGCGTCGGTGGGCCGCATCTCGAGCGGGATGCCGAGTCGCCGGAGCAGTTCCTTGTCGCGTTCGAACGTACGCCGGAAGGCCTCATCGCTCTCCTGGTCGTATCCGGCAACCGTGGTCCGGATCTCATCCGCCGTGACCGGCCGCTCTGCGGTGACAAGAAACGCCAGCAGATTGAGCGCCCGCTCGATGACCCGTTGCATCTAGCTCGCCGGCCTGACGGCCGGCAGTATCAAGGATTGGCCGGCCTGACGGCCGGCAGTATCAAGTACTGGCGACCTCGAGGCTCCGCGTTCAATCGCAAGTACTTGATACGGCGAGCGCAGCGAGCCTGTACCGCGAGCGCAGCGCGCCGTACTTGATACCGCGAGCGCAGCGAGCCCTACTTGATACGGCGAGCGCAGCGAGCTCACAGTGAATCGATCAGTTTGTCGACTCGCTCGTCGGTGGCTTTGAACGGGTCTTTGCAGAGCACGGTGCGCTGGGCCTGGTCGTTGACCTTCAGATGGACCCAATCGACCGTGAAATCGCGTTGCCGGGATTTCGCCTTCTTGATGAACGCTCCGCGCAGACGCGCGCGCGTGGTGGCCGGCGGTTCGATCATGGCTTTGTCGATGACTGCGTCGGTCACGATCCGTTCCATGAGGCCCTTACGCTCGAGCACGTGATACAGGCCTCGATCCCTGGCGACGTCGTGGTACGAAAGGTCGATCATCCCCAACCGGGCAGACGACATGGGCAGGTTGTGGCGGTCGCGGTACCGCTCGATGAGGTGCAACTTCGCGACCCAGTCGATCTCACGAGACAGACTCATCGGATCCTTCTCGAGGCCCGCGAGGAGGTGCTCCCACATCTGGACGGCCCGATCGACTTCGGGGGGGAAGCCGGTCGTCCGCGAGTAACGCATCGTGCGCTCCAGGTACTCCCACTGGACGTCGAGCGCGGAGAGCTCACGCCCGTTGCTGAGACGCACTCTGTGCTGACACGTGGTGTCGCGTGAGATCTCCCGGATCGCCCGGATCGGGTTCTCGAGGCTGAGATCGCGAAAGACGACGTTGTCTTCGAGCATCTGGAGGAGGGCGGCGGTGGTTCCCACTTTCGCGAAAGTCACGTACTCGGACATATTGGAGTCGCCCGCGATCACGTGGAGACGCCGGTAGCGCTCGGCGTCGGCGTGCGGTTCGTCCCTCGTGTTGATGATCGGGCGGCTCCGCGTCGTTGCCGAGGAGATGCCCTCCCAGATGTGTTCCGAACGTTGCGCCATGGAGTAGACGGTGCCACGGGCGGTGGGGAGCAACTTCCCGGCTCCCGCGAAGACCTGCCGGGTCACGAAGAAGGGGATGAGCGTGTCGATCACACGTTGGAAGTCGCCTTTGCGTCCCACGAGGTAGTTCTCATGGCAGCCGTATGAGTTCCCCGCCGAGTCGGTGTTGTTCTTGAAGAGATAGACCTTGCCGCGGATGCCTTCCTCTTCGAGTCGCTCCTCAGCCGAGTGGAGGAGCTCTTCGAGGATCCGCTCCCCCGCTTTGTCGTGAGCGACGAGATCCACGAGGCTGTCGCACTCCGGAGTTGCGTACTCCGGATGACTGCCGACGTCGAGATAGAGACGCGAACCGTTCTCGAGAAACACGTTCGAGGACCTGCCCCAGCTGACCACGCGGCGGAAGAGGTACCGCGCGACCTCATCAGGCGAAAGACGACGCTGACCCCGCAAGGTGCAGGTGACGCCGTATTCGCTCTCGATTCCGAAGATCCTGCGTTTCACGGTGTAAGGGTACCGCCACCGCGCTTCGAGCCGCGCGTCCTCCTATCCGCAGGAATCGGGCACAATCCGACCATGGATGATGCCCACGGTGCCCGGTTCGTTCCGCTGACCCGAGTCGGCGAGCCCTTCCTGGCCGGGATCCTCGCGGCGAGGCTCGAGTCGGAGGGAATCGACGTCCGCCTCCATGGAGAAGCGTTCGGCCCCTATCCCGTGACCGTCGGGGAGATGGCGCAGACCGAGATCTGGGTGCTCGAGGACCGTGTCGAGGAAGCGAGCCGCATCCTCATCGAGGTCGAGGCCCAGAGCACCGTGCATCGTGCCGATCCCGACCGGAAGGAGCCATCGGCGCTCCCTGAGGTGCAGGTCGTCGCGATCGTCGTTGGTCTCATTCTGGCCCTGACGGTCATCTTCTGGCTCGTGCGGGTGTACTGAGCTCGCCTCGCTCGCGGGGGAGGGAATGGAACCCGCGCTTTCGAATCTGGACTCTCGACTCGCGACTCGCGACGGCTCAGGTGCGGGCTGTGGTTATCTCTTCGGGGGTTACCCGGCGGAACTTGCGGCGGGCGAGGTTGCGATCCAGAACGGCGGCTTCCCAGGCGTCTGCCGGAACCTCTCGGTCGAGCACTGCTTCGATCACACCCGCGGCGGCGGTCAGGGCAGCATCGAAGGACATGTCGTCCTCGTATGCCGTGCTGAGGCGCTCGCGGAGCTGCTCCTCATCTCCACCGAGCGTTGCGAAACCTTCTTCGTCGCGAAGCGTGCCGTCGAACAACACGTGGTACAGGTGGTAGTCGTCGGTCGTCTCGCCGACCTCCGCGACGAGGATCTCGACCTCGTACGGTTTCACCTCATGGGTGAAGATCTGCCCAACCGTCTGCGAGTAGGCGTTGGCGAGTCCTTTGCCGGTCACGTCCGCCCTGGCGTAGTTGAACCCCTTGATATCCGCGTAGCGAACCCCGCCGACGCGGAGGGTTTCGAACTCGTTGTACCGGCCGACGCCGGCGAACGCAACACGATCGTAGATCTCCGCGATCTTGTGGAGAGACCGACTCGGGTTCTCTCCCATGAGGAGGATCCCGTCTTCGTATTCAAGCGCCACGATGGGGTTTCCCCGGGCGACCCCCTTCCGCGCGAACTCCGCCCTGTCCTTGATCAGCTGCTCGGGCGGCACATAGAACGGCATCGTCATGGCCGGGACTCCATCACCTCGGCGGCAACCTCCGCGATCTGCTGTTCCGGTACCTCCCGGAAGCCGTCCGCAGTGACGGTCACGACGTTGGGGTAGATACCCAGTCTGAGGTCGGGCCCACCGGTAGCCGAATCCTCCTCCGCCGCGGCAACGAGAGCTTCCACGGCGAGACGGACACCGCCGTGCTCGTCGAGGCTCGGCTCCCACGATCCCTTGAGGAACGATCGGGCCTCGGCTCCGCCCGAGCCCGTCGTGGCGTAGTCCTGTTCCTCGTATCGGCCTCCGACGACGTCGAAGCTGTAGAGGCGACCGGCACCCTCGTGCTCGTCGTAACCACAGAACAGGGGTACGACGACGAGTCCCTGGAACGCGAGCGCGAGGTTCCCACGGACCATCCTCGCGAGGTAGTTGGCCTTGCCCTCGAGACTGAGCCGGGAGCCCTCGATCTTCTCGTAGTGCTCGAGTTCGGTCTGGAACAACTTGATCAGCTCCTCCGCCATCCCGGCTGTTCCCGAGATCGCGACCGCTGAGTACTCGTCCGCCGGATAGACCTTCTTGATCCGCTTGTGGGCGATGACGTTCCCTGCGGTGGCACGGCGGTCGCCGGCCATCACCACACCGTCGGCCCAACGCAACGCGAGCACGGTGGTCGCTTCTGCGGTTTCGAGGGTTCCGGCGATCCGTTCGGCGTCCCAGCGGGGCGCGAGGCCCTGGCCGGCGAGCAGTTCAGAGAAGCTCGCGGCCGGGGAGACGGCGTCGAGCGGCAGCGGGCCGGGAACGCCGATACGATCGTGGCCGGTCACTCCCCACCCTTCTGGACGTAGTTCTTGACGAACTCCTCGGCGTTCTCTTCGAGCACCGAATCGATCTCGTCGAGCAGGTCGTCGATCTTGTCGACGATCTCCTCGCCCTGGTCGACAGCGGCCGCCTCTTCCGTAACCTCGGAGGAGGTCTCTTCGGTTCGCTCGGTCTGTTTTCGTTCCTGTTCAGCCATCGTCACCTCCAAGAAGACGGATCAACGTCGAGGCATCAGGGGAGCGATCGAGCAGATCCTCGACTCTGTCCTTTGTGCCGCGCCGCGGTTCCATCATAGGAACCCGTTTCAGCGTGTCTTCACCGACGTCGAACACCAGGGAGTCCCAGTTGGCGGCCACCAATGCGGGTCCGTAACGGGCGACGCAGTTGCCCCGGAAATAGGCGCGGGTGTTCTCCGGTGGGCGCGTGACCGCAGCGTCGACCTCGGCGTCGTCGAAGAGTCGTCGCATCCTGCCGGCCGCGACCAGTCGGTGGTAGAGCCCTTTCGACGGGTCGACGTCGTGGTACTGCAGGTCGAGGATGCGGAGTTTCGGGTGATCCCAGCCCAGATCCTCGCGGCCGCGGAATCCGTTCATGATCTGGAGCTTCGCGGTCCAATCGATGCGGTCGGCGGTCGAGAGCGGGTCGCGTTCGAGATCGGTCAGGGTCTCCTCCCAAGCGGCGAGCACTCCCTCGTACACGGGGTCGAGGTCGACGGCCCGGCTGTACTTGGTGGCCCACTCCAGGTACTGCCACTGGGCTTCGATGGCGGTCATCGTCGACCCGTCCGCCATCGCGAGGCGATGTCGCAGCGAGGTGTCGTGGCTCACCGACCATACCTCGCGCACCGGTTCCGCCAACGTGAGGGGCTCCGGAAGCGCCCCGTCCTCGAGCGCGCTGAGCACCAGGGCGGCGCTCCCCAGCTTCAGGTACGTCTGGTACTCGCTGAGGTTCGCATCCCCGATGATCACGTGGAGGCGGCGGTACTTCCCGCTGTCGGCGTGTGGTTCGTCGCGCGTGTTGATGATCGGCCGCTTCAGCGTCGTTTCGAGACCGACCTCCTCCTCGAAGAAGTCGGCCCGCTGGGTGATCTGGTAGTCGACCTCCGGTCTCCCGTTCTCGGATCCCACCTTCCCCGACCCGGTGAAGATCTGGCGGCTCACCAAGAACCCGGTGAAATGGCGCACGATCTCTCCGAACGGGAGGTCGCGCGCCATCAGGTAGTTCTCGTGGGTTCCGTACGAATTTCCCTTGCGGTCGCTGTTGTCCTTGTACACGACGAGGCGTTCACCTTCACCGAGCAGCCGCTGGGCGGCGACGACGGCCCGCGCCATGATGACCTCGCCGGCTTTGTCGTACAACGCGGCACTGCGTGGCTCCGCGGTCTCCGGCGCCGAGTACTCGGGGTGCGCATGATCCACGTAGAAGCGGGCACCGTTCGTGAGCACCGTGTTGACGAGCCCCGACTCGATGTCCACCGGGGCATCGAAGATCCCGAAACCCCTGGCGTCGCGTCCGGGGCTCTCCTCGTCCAGTGACCACTGGATCCGGGCGCGACCCCCTGCGTACGAGTTGATCACCGCCGAGGATGCCAGAACGGGATTGAAGTCGGCCTGGTTCAGGACCGTGATCCCGAACTCGGTCTCGGTCCCGAGGACTTTAGGAATGGCCACGGGCGCGCCTCATCACAGATACTGGCCGGGGGTCACGGCCTCGATGCTCCGACTGTCGCGGTCACCTTCGATGAGGGTGCGCACGTAGGCGATCCGCTCACCCTTCTTGCCGGAGATCTTCGCCCAGTCGTCCGGGTTGGTGGTGTTGGGGAGGTCTTCGTGCTCGCGGAACTCCTGGACGATCGCTTCGAGCACGTCCTCGCTGCGCAAGCCCTCTCCCTCGCCTGCGATCTCCCGCTTGATGGCGTCCTTCTTCGCCCGGCGAACGATGTTCTCGATCATCGCTCCGGAAGCGAAATCCTTGAAGTACAGGATCTCCCGGTCCCCGTTGGCGTAGGTGACCTCGAGGAAGCGGTTCTCATCTTCGGTCGAGTACATCTTCTCCACCACGGTATCGATTATACGATCGAGCATCACGTCGATGTCACCGCCGTGATGGGCCAGCTCGTCGCCGTCGTACGGCAGGTCGGGTGCCAGATAGATCTTGAAGATCTGCTTGGCCGCGACGGCGCCGGGGCGCTCGATCTTGATCTTCACGTCGAGGCGTCCCGGGCGGAGAATGGCGGGATCGATCAGATCTTCCCGGTTCGACGCGCCGATCACGATCACGTTCTTGAGACCTTCGACCCCATCCAACTCGGAGAGCAGCTGGGGCACGATGGTCGACTCGACGTCCGAGGAGATCCCCGTCCCGCGAGTTCGGAACAAGGAGTCCATCTCGTCGAAGAAGACGATCACGGGAACCCCTTCATCCGACTTCTCCTTCGCCCTCTCGAAGATCAGGCGGATCTGACGCTCGGTCTCCCCCACGTATTTGTTGAGCAGTTCGGGTCCCTTGATGTTGAGGAAGTACGAACGGGTGTCCTCGTTCTGCTCCTTCGCGGCAACCGCTTTGGCAAGGCTGTTCGCCACCGCCTTTGCGATGAGGGTCTTGCCGCACCCCGGAGGCCCGTACAACAGGACACCCTTTGGGGCGGCCAGATCGTAGGAAGCGAATCGCTCTTTGTGGGTATAGGGCAACTCGATGGCGTCCTGGATGACCTCGATCTGATCGTGCAGACCCCCGATGTCGGAGTAGGTGATGTCCGGAACCTCTTCGAGCACGAGTTCCTCGACCTCCGGACGCTCCAGCTTCTCGAAGGCGAGACCCGAGCGCGGATCCACCCGCACATGGTCGCCGACTCTGAGGAACTGACCGACCAGAGGTGCGGCCGGGAGGACAACCCGCTCCTCGTCCGCTCGTCCGAGCACCACGATCCGGTCATCGGCGAGCACCTCTTTGACCGTGACGATCTCGCCGCCGGGATCGAAGGCGCGAACGTCCACGATGTTGAACGCCTCGTTCAACAGCACCTCTTGACCGACTTCCAACGCCTTGACCTCGAGAGTCGGCTCGACGTTGACCCGCAGTTTCCGCCCGTTGGAGAGCACGTCGGCGGTCGAGTCGGCGTTGACCTGCAGCACGATGCCGAACGGATTGGGCGGGGCGGTGAGCTTCTCGACCTCTTCGCGCAACAGCGCCAACTGGTCCCGGGTTTCTTCCATCGCCGCAGCGAGCTTGTCGTTCTGGCCCGCCGCTTGTGCGATCTTCGCTCGCGATTCGAGGAGGCGCTCTTCGAGCATCCTCACCCGCCGAGGCGCATCCTGGAGACGGCGCCGGAGAACCGCCACCTCTTCTTCGAGCATCCTGATCGTCGTCTCGAGTTGCTCGTGGTCCCGTTCGGTCACGATTCCACTGCCTCCTCATCCGGGCTGATCACGGCCCGGCTGGTCGCGGTTGCCCTGCTCCGATTGTAGGACATCGGTGCGATTCCGGTAACGCTTCCGGGAGACGGAAAGCCGCTCCGACGCGGCTCTGCGGTACCTTTGCCGAGCATGGAGATACGCGTTACCTTCGCGCCGTCGCCACCGTCCTCAGTACGGTTCTGTGGCGGCTAGCGTCTGTCCCCTCAACATTGGGAAAGGAACCCTTCCATGAAGGTCTGGATCGACCAGGATCTCTGCACGGGCGACGGCCTCTGCGAGGAGATCGCACCCGACGTCTTCGTCCTCCTCGACGATGGTCTCGCCTACGTGCGTGAGGGCGACAAGATCTTCGCCACTTCTGAAGGCAATCCAGAGGGCGCCGACGGAATGGCCGAGTTCCCCGATGATCAACTCGACATGGTCGTCGAATCCGCAGAAGAGTGCCCCGGGGAGTGCATCTTCATCGAACCGTAGGCCTGCCGGCCTGGCGGCCGGGGTACTACGTACTACGTATCACGTATTACGACGACGGTCATCAAGGTCGACGCGCGAGCTCCGGCTCATAGTACGTGATACAGGCGGCCCGGCAGGGCCGCCTCGAATCTACTCGATCGGGAGGAGCCTCGAGTCGGCGAGGGCTGCCGTTCGGTGGCCGGCGCCGGCCTGGTAGTCGGGGTTCTGGGTCATCGCGAGGAACGCTCCGAGATCGGGGTACCGCACGAGAAGCACGCGGTCCCATCGGGCGTCTGCGGGACCGATCAGCAACGACCCTCCGGTGCCCATGAAGATGGGCTCCCCTCCGACCTCGCTCAGCAGCGGGAGCGTGAGCCCCGCGTAGATCTCGTACGCTCGTTCCCCCGAGATGGGTTCGGATGGCGCGAGGTCGGGGAAGTCGGAGTAGTCGGCGACCTCGCGGAAGCGCAGCAGGTTCAACATCGTGACCTGCCCGGTGATGCCTCGTTCGCTGAGTGCCGCGATCGATCCGGGCGTGGGTGAGAGGAACATGCCTGGATCCCAGCGACCCAGGCTCCGGCCGGGAGACCGCACCGATCTGCTCCAGCGCTATCGTGAGGATGACAGGGGCCCGCCGAAGACGACCGGCCCGAACACCCCCGATATGGGAGGTGGCGAGCTGGGCGAGGATCAGAGCCCGCTCGGTCGCTCCGGATCGGTGGGTCCGCACCCGAGCGAGGGGATCCGAGATGATGTGTGGTCGACGCGGAATCGTCGCGGCGGTGATGGTCGGAGCGGCGGTCGGGGTCACATACGTCCTGTGGCGGCGACGCCGGCCGCATCTGGTGGCTGAGCTGGATTCGTCGGTCTCCTTCAAGCACCCGGTGCTGATCATCAACCCGCACAGCGGCGACGGGAAGGCGCAGCGAATCGGGCTCGCCGGCACCGCCGCGAAGCTCGGCATCGAAACCGTGGTCCGCAAGAAGGGCGAGAAGATCTCCGAACTCGCCAAGAGCGCCGTAAACGAGGGCTGCGATCATCTCATCATCGCCGGAGGAGACGGCTCTCTCGCCCACGTCGCGAAGGTCGCCATCGAACGCGACGTGGCCTTCTCGTGCGTGCCATCGGGAACGCGCAATCACTTCGCCATGGACTTGGGGCTCGATCGCAGCGATCCGGCGAAAGCGCTCGACGCGGCGTTCGGCGGGGTGGAGATCAAGGTCGACGTCGGGCGTATCGGGAAACGTGTCTTCCTCAACAACGTGTCCTTCGGCATCTACGCGGATGCGATCGCCGACCCCGGCTACCGGGGCCACAAGACCGAGAGCCTCGTCGATGCCACCGAGGAAACGATCGAAGATCCCGATACCCGAATCTCCGTCAGAGGACCGGAAGGTGAGGCGCACGACGACATCGAGGTGCTCCTCGTCTCGAACAACCCGTACCGGTTCATCGGTCCGCCAGACTTCGCAGGACGCGCGTCGCTCGACCTGGGAACTCTCGGTGTGATCCTGACCGACCGGATGTCATCGAAACACACGAAGCTCGAGCATTCCGAGATCAAGCGTTGGTCCTCTCCGACGTTGACCGTCGACTCCACCGAGAAGAAGATCCACGTCGGCGTCGACGGGAGCCTCCACGAACACCATGTCCCTGCGGATCTCCATATCGACCATGCAGCGTTGCGGGTCGTGCTGCCTGCGGGGATGGTGAAGCGAGAGCTTCGTGGATCCTCTGGACCGACCAGCGAAGCGCTCGCGAACCTCAGTGGGGCGTCGACATAGCGACCGTTGTTCACCATGGGCGCCCGCGACCGATAACCCGTCACGCGCCCCCGAGGTGTTTCCTCGCCACCGTTATCCAGCCGGTGTGACCGACCATGCGGTGAGAGGGGCGGAGGGATCTCCCGCCGATCACCCAGTCGCGCATCAGCACCTCGAAGGTCGACGGCTCCATGAACGAGCCGGTCGCGCTGAGGGCCTCGCCGACCTCCTGTACCTGCGTGATGTTCGGCAGGTAGCAGGCGAAGATCCCACCGCCGGGCAGGTGCTCTGCCGCGAGGTCCACGATGCGCCAGGGCTCGGGAACGTCGAGCACGATGCGATCCGGGCCCACGTCCGCGATGACGTCGGCTACCTCACCGACCCGGAGGTCGAGGTGTTCGGGAACGTCTCCGAAGAATCCGGCGATCCGCTTGCGAGCAACGGCGGCGTGGTCTTCGCGCCGTTCGACCGAAACGACCCTTCCACCGGGGAGTACGGCCCTCGCTAGGACCATCGCGAGGCCGCCCGATCCGGTCCCCGCCTCGAGCACGATCGTACCGGGTCCGATATCGGCCCACATCAGGATGGCACCGG
>PVMS01042673.1_pt1 | contig 17920 bp, 17 predicted proteins | sample 1853461 | NCBI WGS metagenome assembly PVMS01 (sample SAMN08582032, study PRJNA380276) | Marine sediment metagenome, whole genome shotgun sequencing project. | isolation source: ocean sediment barecode stripped | collected 2017 | reverse complement strand
CAGTCGACCGGCCAGGGCCACCAGACGGCTTACGCGCAGTTTATCGCCGGCCCGCTCGGCCTCGATTATGACCGGATCCACGTCGTCCAGGGCGATACGGACAAGCTGCCATCGGGTGGCGGCACCGGCGGTTCGCGGTCCATTCCGCTCGGCGTGCCCTCGGTCGACAAAGCGGCGCGGACCTTGTCGGAGCAGATCAGGGAACTCGCTGCCGATCAGCTTGAATTGGCGGTTCCCGATATCGAACTGGTCGAGGGCACGGCGCGAATCGTCGGCACCGACCGGCATATCTCCTATGCCGATCTGGTTGCCGCGACAGCGGACCGCGACAAGCTGAGCGCCGTCGGCGAGTTCGCGCAAAAGGAGGCGACCTATCCCAACGGCACGCATGTTTGCGAGTTGGAGATCGATCCGGAGACCGGGGTGACGCAGATTGTCGCCTACACGATCGTCGATGATTTCGGCGTCGTCGTGAATCCGATGCTGCTTGCCGGCCAGATTCATGGCGGCGTCACGCAAGGGATAGGCCAGGCGCTGCTGGAACATACGGTCTACGACGCCGACGGCCAGCTGCTGACTGCCTCGTTCCAGGATTACACCATGCCGCGGGCGGCCGATCTGCCGTTCTTTCATTTCGAGACGCGAAACGTGCCCTCGACCTGGAACGCGCTCGGCATCAAGGGCGCCGGCGAGGCCGGATCGATCGGTTCGTGCCCGGCGGTGATGAATGCGGTGGTCGATGCATTGGAGCGTGAGTACGGCATCACCCATATCGACATGCCGGCGACGCCGCTGCGCGTCTGGGAGGCGATCCAGGCCGCGTCGGGCTGATTATTGGGGCATATCCACACACTGGTTGCCGTGCAATTGAAGCGGCTTTATCTAATCGCCCTGTGAAAAAAGCGGTGGTCTGGTCATGGACAATATCAAAACGCGGGAATTCATCCTGGAGTCGGCGGCGATGCTGGTTCAGGAGGGCGGCGCGGAGCGTTTGACGCTGGACGATGTCGCCACGGCGGCCGGCCTTTCGCCGGACACGGTGGGCGACCATTTCCCCGATCTGGAAAGCCTGGTTATGGCGATGGTGGAGCAGATGGTGTCGTCATTTCACGATGCGGTCGCGCAAGCCTGCGGCGATGACGAGAGCCCCGGCAGCTGGCTCAGGGCCTATGTGCGGACCGGATTTGAACGCGACGGCAAGGGCGAAATTTCCCGCATTGCGCGGGCGCTTTTATCGACAACGCAATACCGGCTGCAATTCGTCGATTCGGTTCGCGAGATCGAGGTGGAAATACAGGACCGGATCAACCGGTCCGGTCTTGCGCCCGAGCGCGGCATCGTCATCCGGGCGGCAATGGAAGGGATCTTTCTCTGCCGCATGCTCGGCATCGAGCTGATTCCGACGAATTTGCGCGAGAGCGTCGAGGCGGAACTGCTTGCGCTGACCGATCCGGGCGGTGCGGCTTGAGCAAGCGAAGCGCCGGGAAACAATTCATTATATAGATTAAAAAACGATCAAAACGCTTTGAATGTAATGATTGTTTTCGTGTTTTGTATATTTGAGATTTTGTGAACCTCTTCATTGACGAAGTGGCCGATATCCTCGCCTTCGGCAAGGTAGAACTTGACCAGCAAGTCATAATCGCCGGCGGTGGAATAGATTTCGGAGGCGATTTCCGCATCGGCGAGCGCTGTGGCCACCTCATACGCCTTGCCAATCTCGGTTTTGATCAGAACGAAAAACGGTTTCATGGCGCGCCTTGCGGGTCCTTGCAGAATGCTGGGCCAATTACTGGCGGAGTGAAGCGGAAGCGGCCGGCAAGGGCAAGGGCCGGGGCGAGGCGAGGGCCGGTTGGAAGCCGGCAGGCAAAGGCTGGCGCCGGGCGCTGTTGGCGCTGGCCGCCGTTGCAATTGCCGGCAAAGCGGACTAGGTGAGGGCTATCTCAGGGGGTGCTGCGATCATCGGATGCGGCTGAGAGGCAAGGTGCCAACCCCTCGAACCTGATCCGGCTTATACCGGCGGAGGGATGGGATGGCGCGACGGCCAATATCCAATCTCACATCTTCCACTCCATCCTGCCGGCCGTTAGCACTTGGCCGGCCGCTGGTCCTTGCGCGACTGTCCGCGCTTGCGCGGAGCCTTGTCCATGCGCCCTGAGTCCATCCGTACTGGCTTGGCCCACTCGCCTGGCATTGTGGACGCCGTGCGTGGCAAGGGCCCGCGGGTGCACTGCCTGACCAACTCGGTGGCGCGCGCCTTCACCGCCAACGTGCTGCTGGCGATCGGCGCCGTCCCCTCGATGTCGTGTGACAGTTCCGAAGTCGGCGCGTTCGTGGAAAGCGCCGATGCGCTGCTGGTCAATCTGGGCACGCTCGATGCGGCGATGCGCGCCGCCATGATGGCGGCGATCGATGTGGCCGAGGCGCGCGGCCTGCTCTTTGTCCTCGATCCGGTCTTCGCCGACCGCTCGCGCGCGCGCGCCGCCTTTGCCGTCGAGTTGCTGGCGCGCCGGCCGGCGGCGCTCAGGCTGAACGAAGCGGAGGCCGCTGCCCTGGGCGCCGATACACTGGATGCAGCGCGCCGCGCCGGCACGATTGTCGCGCGAAGCGGCGAGATCGACCGGATCTGCGGGCCGGACAAAACCTGCCGGATCGATCTCGGCGATCCGCTGATGGGCCAGGTGACCGCCATGGGCTGCGCCCTCGGGGCGGTGATCGCGGCCTTCATCGCGGCATCGGACGATCGCTTCGATGCCGTTTGCGCGGCGGTTCATGTCTTCGGCGCGGCTGGAGCGCGCGCCGGGTCGCTGGCTTGCGGACCGGGCAGCTTCGTGCCGGCGTTTCTCGATGCGCTTTTTAGCCTCGATGCCAGGGCGCTTTCGCAAATGGAGGAATGCCGATGAATGCTGTCGACATCACGCTGTACGGCATTGTCGATCCGGCGCGCTGCGCTGGCCGGCCGGCCGACATGGTGGCGCAGCATGCAATGGCCGGTGGCGCCAGCGCCATCCAGTACCGCGACAAGACATCGTCGACGCGGGCAATGGTCGAGCATGCCCGTGACCTCAAGGCGGCGTTGTGGGGTAGCCCGGTGCCGCTGATCATCAATGACCGGGTCGATGTCGCGCAGGCCGTCGATGCGGAAGGGGTGCATCTGGGCCAGGACGACATGCACCCGGAAGACGCCCGCGCCATCCTTGGCGACCACGCCATGATCGGGATGAGCGTCAAGACGCCGGAGGACGCCGGCACGGCGCCGCTGGCATGTGTCGATTATGTCTTCATCGGCGGCGTTTTCGACACCGCTTCCAAGGACAACCCGGCATCGATCGGCGTCGATGGCTGGACCGAACTTGCCGCGATCATCCGGGCGCGCAAGCCCGGCCTGCCGGTCGGGGCGATCGCCGGGATCAATGAAAGCAACGTTGCCGGCGTGATCGCCGCCGGCGCCGACGGCGTCGCCGTCATCTCGGCGATCTGCATGGCGCAGGACGTGGAGGACGAGGCGCGGTGCCTCAGGCAACTGATCGATTATGAGCGGAGATCGCGGGCATGACCGCAATCGCGGTAACGATCGCCGGATCGGATTCGGGCGGCGGCGCCGGCATCCAGGCCGACCTGAAGACATTTTCCGCGCTTGGCGTCTATGGCGCCAGCGTGCTGACGGCGTTGACCGCGCAGAACACGCATGGCGTCAGCGCCGTCCATGACGTGCCGGCGGATTTCGTCAAGGCGCAGATCGATGCGGTTTATGGCGACCTTGCCGTCATGGCGACCAAGATCGGCATGCTGTCGCGGCCGGCGATTATCGAGAGCGTGGCGGCCGGGCTTGATGCCCACGACACCGGTCCGGTCGTGCTCGACCCGGTGATGGCGGCGGCGTCCGGCGACCCGTTGATCGCCGATGAGGCGGTCGATGTACTGCGCTCCCTGCTGATACCCAGAGCCGGCCTGATTACGCCCAATCTGCCCGAGGCGGCGCGGCTGCTTGGCGCCGGCGTTGCGGGCGACCGCATGGCGATGGAGCGGCAGGCGGCGGCGCTGCTTGACCTTGGACCGTCGGCGGTTCTGCTGAAAGGCGGCCATGGCGGCGGCGCGGAGGCGGCCGATTTTCTTCTGAGCGAGGCCGGCCCGCGCTGGTTCTCCACGCCGCGGATCGCTACCGGGAATACCCACGGCACCGGCTGCACCTTGTCCTCGGCGATCGCCGCAAGCCTTGCCGGGGGCGCTTCTCTCGACGCCGCCGTTGCGACGGCCAAAGCCTATATCCAGGCCGCCATCGAAGCGGCCGGCCAACTCTCGATCGGATCGGGTCACGGTCCGGTCCACCATTTCCATGCCCTGTGGGCCGAAGAGGGAGAACCATCATGACAAATCCCAGCCGCCGGGCAATCCTGGCCGGTACCGCGGCAGGCGCCGCAGCGAGCGTTTCGAGCCTTGCCACTCCCGCGCTTGCGCAAGGTCGGATCGAATGGCTGCTGGTTACCTCCTGGCCGCGCAACCTTCCCGGGCCGGGCATCACCGCCCAGCGCATCGCCGATGGCATCGCGCGGGCATCGGATGGCAGGCTGACGATCCGCCTCAAATCGGCGGGCGAGATCGTCCCGGCTCTGCAGGTTTTCGACGCGGTCGCCACCGGCACGGCGCAGATGGCCCATACGGCCGCCCTGTTCTGGGCCGGCAAGACACCGGTCGCGCCGCTGTTCACCGCGGCGCCGTTCGGTCTGACACCGCTGGAGCATATCACCTGGATAGACCATGGCGGCGGGCAGGCGCTGTGGGACCGGCTTTACGAGCCGTTCGGAATAAAGCCGCTGATGGCCGGCAATACCGGCTTCCAGATGGGCGGCTGGTTCAAGCGCGAGATTGAATCGCTGGACGATATCAAGGGTTTGAAGATGCGCATGCCGGGGCTTGGCGGGGAGGTCATCCGCCGGCTCGGCGCAACGCCGGTGTCGCTGCCGCCGGCCGAGATCCTGCCGGCGCTCAAGGCCGGAACGATCGATGCGGCGGAATTCCTGGGGCCGTGGTCCGATCTTGCCTCGGGCTTCTGGCAGGCGGCGAAATTTTACTACTGGCCCGGCTTCCATGAACCCAACGGCACCGGCGAGGCGCTGATTTCGCTGGCAGCGTGGAGCGGCTTGCCGGACGATCTGAAAGCGATTGTCGGCCAGGCCTGCGCGGCGGAAAATATTCGGGCGCTGGGCGAGGCCGAGTGGATGAACGCGATCTCGCTGCAACGCCTGCAGGCGGAAAAGGGCGTCCTGCTGCGGGCCTGGCCGGACGATGTCCTGCGGGCGGCGCAAAAGGCGGCAGGCGAAGTCTTCGACGCCCTGTCGCAAAAGGGCGAAATGGAAGCGGCCGTCATCGCCAGCTACCGGGCGGCGCGGGCGCAAATGCAACCCTGGTCGAAGGTTAGCCAGGCGGCGATGCTGGCCGCCCGCGACAGGGGGTAGTTAGCGGAAAAGCCAGTGGAATATCAGTGGATAACCGCCGGATAATCTGGGAACAGCCTCAAGCGGAAACGACCGTTTGCCGCTGTTCGCCGAGACCGGTAACGCCGAGCCGCATGGTGTCTCCCACTTTCAGATACACTGGCGGCTTCCGGCCCAGGCCGACGCCGGGCGGGGTGCCGGTCGTGACCACGTCGCCGGGCTCCAGCACCATCTTCTGCGACAGATAGGAAACCAGATTTGCGACGCTGAAGATCATGGTTCTGGTGTTGCCGGTCTGCATGCGCTCGCCGTTGAGATCGAGCCACAAATCAAGATCCTGCGGATCGGCAATCTCGTCGGCGGTGACCAGCCACGGCCCGAGCGGCCCGAAGGTTTCGGCGCTCTTGCCCTTGATCCACTGGCCGGTGCCTTCGAGCTGCCAAGTGCGTTCGGAAACGTCGTTGCAAAGCAGATAACCGAAAACATGGGAGAGGGCATCGGCCTCGCCGACATTGGCGGCGCGCTTGCCGATGACGAAGGCCAGTTCGACCTCCCAGTCACCCTTTTGCGATCCCCTGGGCAGCTTGATATCGTCATCGGGCCCGCCAATACAGCTCGGCGCCTTGGAAAATATTACCGGTTCGGCGGGCACTTCGAGGCCGGCTTCAATGGCGTGGTCGGCGTAATTGAGGCCGATCGCGATAAAATGGCCAGGCCGCCGGACCGGTGAACCGAGACGCACGCCATCGGGCACGGGCGGCAGGCCGGCGGGGTCGATTGCGGCAAGGCGGTCATGAAAGTCGCTGGTGAAACTGTCGGCGGTGATATCGGATATATGCGCCGACAGGTCGCGGATCGTGCCGCCGGCATCGATCATTCCGGGTTTTTCGGAATCACGCTCTCCAAAACGAACCAGCTTCATTTCAATACTCCCGGTTTATTGCGGTTGGATTTGCACGCTCGGCATGATTGCCGCATGAGCATGTTCGGCAATGGGCTATTTGCAGCTTTTCTTCAGATATCGGATATTGCCGACAGGCAACGCAACGCCACCTGTTACCAAACCGGCGCAAGATTCGTAAATACCAAAAAACAGGCAATTGAAGAAGAAAGCCGTTGCCGGTTGGCCGGTTCATGGCTTGAACGGATGCAGATCGGCGAATGGCCATGATTCAAGACAAGATTTGGAATCTGTAGATGTCTTCTTCGCGCAAATATTATTTGGCGGCTTCCCTGACGGCCTCGGCTGCGGCTATCACGCTTGCGACAAATTCGGCTACGCAGGCCGGCGGTTTCGCGCTGCGCGAACAGAGCGCCTATGGCCAGGGCATTGCGTTCGCCGGCATTGCCGCCGGCGGCAGCCTGTCCTCCATGTTCTGGAACCCGGCGACGCTGAGCCAGGTCACGGGGCTGGAAATCGAGGCCGGCGCCACCGGCGTTTTTCCGATTACCGAAGTGCTGGCGACCTATCCGGTTTTCGGCACCGTCGATGAGGGCAATATCGGCGTGAATGCGTTGGTGCCGAACGCCTATGGGGCCTATCGCGTCAACGACAAATTGATTGTCGGCATTGGCGTCAACGGCGCGTTCGGGCTGGCGACGGAATATCCGGCGGGCTCGCCCGCCCGCACTGGCGGCATCGCCGGCAATTCGGAAATCTTCACGATCAACGCCAATCCGGCGGTGGCGTTTCAGATCAACGATTATGTCACCGTGGCGATTGGCGTGCAGATTCAGTGGCTGGATCTCATCCTGAGCGACCAGGCGACCGCCGGCTTCGGCATCGCCGATCTTGAAGCCGACGGCTTCGGCTACGGCCTGACCGCCGGTATTCAGATCATGCCGGGCCCGAATACGGAGATCGGCCTTGGCTACCGGTCGCGGATCGACAACGACATCGACAATTCGCTTTCGGGTACCGGCGTTCCGGGCGGATCGACGGCTGCGTCGGCGGTTCTTGACCTGCCCGATCTGGTGACTTTCGGCATCCGTCACCGGATCAGCGATACCTGGCGCGTCATGGCCGGGGTGGAATGGGCCAACTGGAGCCGGTTCCAGTCGGTGACCATCGTCACGCCGTTCGGTTCCGAGCCCCTCGCATTCGGTTACGAGGACGGCTGGTTTTTTTCCGCCGGCGCCGAATATATGTGGAACGACCGGGTCACGCTGCGCGGCGGCGTTGGCTGGGAAATCACGCCGGTATCGGACGCGGTTCGGACCTTCCGCCTGCCGGACGACGATCGCCTGTGGTTGTCGGCGGGCACCAGCTACAAGGCCAATGACCGCTACTCATTCGATGTCGGCTATACCTTCCTGACGACGTTCGACGCGACGATCGACAACACCAACCCGGCCAATGCCGGTGGCCTTCCCGGCTTTGCCACCGCCGACGTCGATACCAGTGCGCACATCCTGTCCGTGGCGCTGAAGGTCAGGCTTGGCGGCGGTTCCGCGCCGTAGGCGGGGGAACCGATCGCGCGCAAGCACTGAGATCAGAACGCGGCCGGCACGAGACCGCCGTCGACAAGCAGGTTCTGGCCGGTGATATAGCCGGCATGGACCGAGCATAAAAACGCGCAGGCCTGGCCGAATTCGGCGGCGTTGCCGAAGCGCCGGGCCGGGATATCGTTGATCTGGCGCTCGCGCATCTCATCGACGGTTATGCCCGCCTTTTCGGCGCCGGCCTTGACATTGGCGCGCAGGCGGTCGGTCTCCATCTTGCCCGGTTGCAGGTTGTTGATGGTCACATTGTTGCTGGCAATCTGACGGCTGACGCCGGCCAGAAACGCGGTCAGGCCGGCACGGGCGCCTGACGACAGATCAAGGCCCGGCACCGGCATCTTCACCGTCAGCGACGTAATATTGACGATGCGGCCAAATTTGCGCTCGATCATGCCGTCGGCGACCGCCTGAATCATTTCGATCGGTGTGATCATGTTGCCGATGGCACCATCGATCATTGCCTGGCGGTCCAGTTGGCGAAAATCGCGCAGCGGCGGGCCGGCATTGTTGTTGACCAGGATATCGACCTTGCCGGCGGCGTCGAGCAAGGCCTTCTGGCCGTCGGGCGTGGCGACATCGGCGGCGACAGGGGTGATTTTCGCGCCCGATGACGCGGCGATTTCCTGTGCGGTTTTGGCCAGGACATCGCCGTCGCGGCCATTTATGACGACATGGCAGCCGGCCTCGGCCAGCGCCTGCGCGCAGCCGCGCCCCAGACCACGGCTCGATGCGCAGACAATCGCGGTTTTGCCGGAAATTCCCAGATCCATTGCAGTCCTCCCTTTGCGGCCGCCAATCTAGCGGCATTGGCGCTGGCGTCCATCGGAAAGCAGGCGAAGCGCGGCATTTATTGCCCTATCTTGTGCCGGTGCGGCGTTGGGCGTAAGCGCTTGGCGATGCGCGAACCTCTTCCGACCTTTGCCGATATCGAGGCTGCGGCGCGGCGCATCGCCGGCAAGGCAGTGCGCACGCCGCTCCTCAACGCGCCGGCTCTGTCGGAGCGCTTCGGGGCACGGATATTCCTCAAGCCGGAATGCCTGCAGCGCACCGGATCCTTCAAGTTTCGCGGCGCCACCAATGCGATCATGGCATTGGGCGAGGCGGCAAAACGGGGCATCGTCGCCGGATCGTCCGGCAATCATGCGCAAGGGATCGCCGAAGCGGCGCGGCTGGCCGGCGTGCGCGCGACCATCGTCATGCCCGCCGATGCACCCGAGGCCAAGCGCGCCCGCACGCAAGCCTCCGGCGCGGCGATCGTTGCCTATGACCGCGACAGCGAAGACCGCGAGGCGATCGGCATGGCTATTGCCGAACGGGACGGCGCGACCTTCATCCATGCCTATGACAATCCGCAAGTGATCGCCGGGCAGGGCACCGTGGGCCTGGAAATCGCCGACGATTGCGACAGCCTCGGCGTGAGGCCCGATATTGTGCTGGTGAGCTGTTCGGGCGGCGGACTGACCGCCGGGATCGCGCTGGCGGTGAGCGAGCGGTATCGCGATGCCGGCATCTACACGGTCGAGCCGGAAGGGTTCGACGATTACCGGCGCTCGCTTGAAGCCGGTCATATCGTCGCCAACGAGAAAATGTCCGGGTCGCTCTGCGATGCGCTGATGAGCCGGGAGCCGGGCCGGATCGGCTTTGCCATCAACAAGGAGCGGCTTGCCGGCGGGCTCGCAGTTTCCGATCAGGCAAGCCTGGAGGCGGTCGGCCTTGCCTATGAGCAATTGCGGCTGATCGTCGAACCGGGCGGCGCGGTGGCGCTTGCCGCCTTGCTGAGCGGCCGGATCGAGGCGGCCGGCAAGACCGTCATTATCGTCCTTTCCGGCGGCAATATCGACGATGGCGTGCTGCAGCGGGCAATTGCGGCCTACCGGTCGAAATCGTGACGCAACAGGGGGGCGACCGATCGGCGGCCCGATCTTCCTTTGCGGCCAGATCGGGGGCGTTTTCAGCGGCTATATTCTTTGCGCTCGGCATTTATCTGCCGTTCTTTCCGGTGTGGATGGCCGGCAAGGGGCTGAGCGAGCCGCAAATTGCCGCGGTGATCGCCGCGCCGCTGTTTATCCGTGCCGTTCTCGGCCCCTTGCTCGCTGCCCTTGCCGACCGTTTTGGCACGTTGGGGCGCGCCGCGATTGTCTATGCAGCGCTGAGCGCGGCCGTCTTCGCGCCGATGGCGGCGCTGCCGGTCTATGCCCTGGTCCTGGCGTTATCCAGCGCGGCGATGATTTTCTGGACGGCATTGATACCGCTTGGCGATGCCATCATCGTTGCGGGCGTGCGCCGGCATGGCCTCGATTATGCCCGCGTGCGGGCGTGGGGATCGGTGGCCTTCATCGCCGGCAATTTCGCTGCTGCAGAAGCAATCGGCCGGGTCGGCGGCGCGGGCGTTTTCACGCTACAGGTCGCCGCCTTTTTCGCCGGCAGTGTGGTGGCGCTGTTTCTGCCTCTCGTGCGGGACGTGCCGGAAGCGCACGGCAAGGCCGGTTTCAGGCGCGCCTTCGCCGACCCGGTGCTGCGGCGGGCGATTGTCGCCGGCGGCCTGATTCTGGCGACACATGGCGCCTATTACGCATTCGGCACGCTCTATTGGCGCTCGCTGGGCTTTGGCGACCGGACCATCGCTGGCCTGTGGGCCTTCAGCGTGCTGATCGAGGTGGCGCTGTTCTGGAGCGCGCGGCGTCTCACTGGCTGGGGCGCCCGGCGCTTTCTGCTGGCCGGCGGCGCGGCGGCGATCGTCCGCTGGGCGCTGTTTCCGCTGCTGACGGTTCCCGCCGCTGTGTATGTGCTGCAAATGCTGCACGCTCTGACCTTTGCTGCAACCCATCTGGGCGTCATGATGGCAATCGGCGCGGTGGCAACGCCCGGCCACACCATCCGCCTGCAAGCCAGCCATCAAATGATCGCCGGGCTGCTGCTGGCGAGCGCGACGGTGGCCGCCGGACCGCTCTATCGCAGCGCGCCCGAATTGGCGTTCTGGGCAATGGCGGGGCTCGGTGTCCTGGGGTTTGTCGCGGCTTTCGGCCTGCGGCGCGGGCTTCAGCCCCACAGCGAGGCCGATGGCGGCTCAATCAGTCCGCCGGTATAGATCAGGCCCGGCTGCCGGTCGCGGGCAAGCAATAGCGGCCCGTCGAGATCGACGATGTCGGCGCCTTGGGCAAGGATGACCGCCGGCGCCATGGCCAGCGATGTGCCGACCATGCAGCCGATCATCACCAGGAAGCCGCGCGTTTGCGCTTGCTGCATCATGTCGAGTGCTTCGGTCAGGCCGCCGGCCTTGTCGAGCTTGATGTTCACGGCATCGTATTTTCCGGCAAGCCGCTCCAGATCGGCCGCGACATGGGCGCTTTCATCGGCGCAGACCGGCACCGCATGGGCGATCCGCGCCAGCAGGCCGTCCTTTTCGGCTGGCAGGGGTTGCTCGACCAGCACAATGCCGGCATCGGCGCAGGCCGCCATGTTTTCGATGAAATTGTCATCGTTCCAGGCTTCGTTGGCATCGACGATCAAACGAACATCCGGGACGGCCGAGCGCACGGCCGCGATGCGGGCGGCATCGCCATCCCCACCCAGTTTGACCTTGAGAAGAGGATAATGCGCGGCGTGCCGGGCGGCTTCCGCCATGGTATGCGGCGTGCCCAGACTGAGGGTATAGGCGGTTTCCACCGGTTTTGGCGCCGCGTGCCCGCAGCGCTTGGAAACACCGATGCCGCTGCGTTTGGCCTGCAGATCCCACAGCGCGCAATCGAGCGCGTTACGGGCGGCACCGGCCGGCATCGCCTTCCTCAGCGCCTGCCTGCCGGGTCCATCGCCCGGATTTGCCGCCATGATCGCCGCAACGACGCTTTGCGGCGTTTCATCGTAGCGTGGATAGGGTACGCATTCGCCACGGCCGGTATGCGTACCGTCGGATATTTCGGCAACGACGACGACCGCTTCTGTCCGGCTGCCTCGCGAAATGGTGAACTCGCCGGCGATCGGCCAGGCTTCAATATTGGCCGAGACGGTCAGACTCATGCCGGAAACCGCGCCAGGATGTGATCGGCAACGCGGCCGGGACCATCGGCAAAGCGCACCGGATCGATCGTCGGTACGCCATGTTCGCTTTCAAGCGCCCGCAGCAGGTCTTGGGCCGGTGCTTCGTCAAGCGCGGCGGTGTTGACCGCCAGACCGGTGCAGCGGATGGCGGGATTGGTCAGGCTGCCCAGGCGGATGGTCAAATCGATGACCCCGCCGATTGTCGGTAGCGGGTGTTTGACGTTGCGCATGGTGGTGCGCGTCGGTTCGTGACAGACGATGAAGGCGTCCGGCTGGGCGCCATGCAGAAGTCCGAGCGAGACACCGGCGAAAGCGGGATGAAACAGCGATCCCTGGCCCTCGATGATGTCCCAATGGTCGTCCGCTGCGTTGGGCGACAGCCATTCGACCGCGCCGGAGATGAAATCGGCAGGTACGGCATCGATGGCGACGCCGCCACCAGCGATCAGAATGCCGGTCTGGCCGGTGGCGCGAAAATCGGCGTCGGCCCCGGCTGCGCGCAAGGCCTTCTCCATGGCCAGCGCGGTATATTTTTTGCCGGAGGCGCAATCGGTGCCGACGGTCAAAAGTCGCCTTCCGCTCCGTTTGGCGCCGCTGCCGGTGGCGAAGGTTTGGCCGGCATGGCGGACATTGTGTAGCTGAACGCCCGCCGACGCCGCCGCCTGCTTGATGGCGGGAATCGATTCAAGCCGGATATGCAGGCCGCTGGCGACCGCCATGCCGGCGTCAATCGCTTCGATGATGGAGGCGATCCAGTGGCCGGGCAGGACACCGCCGGAATTGACCGCGCCGATGACAAATGTCCGCGCGCCGCCATTTGACGCCTCTGCAATCGTCATGTCAGGCAGGCCGACATCGGCCTGACAGCCCGGCAAACGCACCTGGCCGATGCACCGGCCGAGCCGCCAATCGACGATGCCGAAGGCCGTCTTGGCGGCCAACTCATCGCGGACGTCGCCGAGAAACAGAATATAGGGCGTGTCAATCATTTCAGGACTGTTGCTTTCCTGCGCTTGTTGAGGGCCAGCAATGTCGTGCACACTCACGGCAATGGCGCGCCCTGCCTGTCACTTGCCTATCATGGCGGCGCGGCCTTCGTCAGTATCGAAACGCCGGTTGGGCGGGCATGGCAGAGGCGCAATGACGGCTGCAACACTTGATCACCGATGGAATGCGGAGAATCTCACTCTGCAGCCGTCCGGCGCCTGGGTGATCGAATCGGCGGGCGGGCTGGAATTGGCGCTGCGCGACGCATCCGGCGGGGCGTCAGGAAAATCGGCTGGCTTGCTGGCGATCGACCTCAAGGACCTGATAGAACTCGATACCGCCGGGGCGTTTTTGCTGGTGCGGCTGGAGCGGGCGTGGCAGGCGGCCGGCGGATCGGTGGAATGGCGCGGCGGCGACCGGGCGCGCCAGGCGTTGATCGGCCGGATTCGCGCCGTGATCGGCGACGATGAGACGATGCCCGAGCCGCAGCCGCAAAACATCGTTGTCGATGTCGGTGAAGCCGTCATATCGGTGGGCGCCGACATGGAGCGGTATTTGCGCATCCTCGGCGCCGTCGTCCTGGAAGGCTTTGCAAGCATTATCGGCAGGACGCGGTTCCGCGGCGCGGCGATGATCAAGCAGATGGAATATTCCGGTCTCAGGGCCGTGCCGATCATTTTGCTGATGTCATTTCTGAATGGCGGCATTCTCGCCCAGCAAAGCGCCTTTCAATTGCGGTTCTTCGGGGCGGAGATCTTCGCCGTCGACCTGGTTGGCATCCTGGCGCTGCGCGAAGTCGCCATCCTGTTGACCGCCATCATGGTGGCCGGCCGCTCCAGTAGTGCGATCACCGCCGAACTTGGCTCCATGCAGATGCGTGAGGAAATCGACGCCCTGCGGGTCATCGGCATGAATCCGATCAATGTGCTGGTTCTGCCGCGCGTCGTCGCGCTGATCCTTGTGCTGCCGCTATTGACGTTTCTGTCCGACCTGACGACGCTTTTCGGCGCCATGCTGACGCTGTGGTTTTATTCCGACATCGCCCCAAACGTCTTCGTGACCCATTTGCGCACGGCGATTGATTTCTCAACGTTCTTTTCCGGTCTTTTCAAGGCTCCCTTCATGGCGCTGATCATCGGCCTTGTCGCCTGCACGGAGGGCATGGCGGTGCGCGGCAGCGCCGAATCGCTGGGCCGGCACACCACCGCGGCGGTGGTCAAATCGATTTTCCTGGTCGTCGTCGTCGATGGCATTTTCGCTATCTTCTACGCGGCGATCGATTTTTAGGATTTGAATCTTCGATGAACATGGCCATGGCAAAACCTGAAACCCTCATTTCGGTGCGCGGCCTGACCGTCGGTTTCGGCGGTCCGACGGTCCTGGAAAATATTGACCTCGACATTTACCGCGGCGAGATCGTGGCGATCGTTGGCGGGTCGGGGACTGGCAAGACGGTTCTGATGCGGTCCATTCTTGGCTTGGTGCGGTGCCAGTCGGGAAGTATTGAAGCATTCGGCATGCCGGTCACCGACATGGACTCGAACGGGCGGCTGGAAAACCGCTGGGGTGTTCTCTTCCAGCAAGGCGCACTGTTTTCCTCGCTGACCGTTGCGCAGAATGTCGCAGTGCCGATGCGTGAATATCTCGACCTGCCGCCTTCGCTGCTGGATGCGCTGGTCTGCCTGAAGATCGAGCTTGTCGGCCTTGAGGCGGCCGACTGCGCGAAGTATCCTTCGGAGCTTTCCGGAGGAATGACGAAGCGCGTGGCATTGGCACGGGCCCTGGCGCTCGATCCCGATATCGTATTTCTCGACGAGCCGACATCCGGTCTTGACCCGATATCGGCCTCGGCTTTCGATGAACTTATCGGGGATTTGAGAAAGACTTTGGGGCTGACAGTCGTCATGGTAACCCACGACCTCGACACGCTGCGCGAAATCGTCGACCGCATCGTGGTGATTGGCGACAAGCACGTGCTGGTGGAGGGGGACATGGCAAGGATGCAGCGGTTCGACCACCCTTGGGTCCGCGACTATTTCACCGGCAGACGCGCCCATGCGGCGTTTGGCGGCGCGGCGGCGTAATGGAGAGCAGGGCCAACACCGCATTGATCGGCGCCTTCACGCTTGGCGTCCTGGCGCTTGCCTTTGTCTTCATCTACTGGCTGGCGAGCGGCAGCTGGGGGGCCGATACACGAACGCTAACCGTCGAATTCTTCGGTCCGGTGACGGGTATGACGCCGGGAAGCGAGGTGTTGTTCAACGGCATCAACATCGGAACGGTCAAAGCCATCCTGCAAGATCCGGAAGATCCCGGGCGTGTCATCGCGCAATTGTCGGTCGATTCGAATCAGCCGATCAAGGACGACACGAAGGCGACGGTCGGCGTTCAGGGGCTGACCGGGCTCGGCTACATGAAGCTGAACGGCGGTTCAAAGGACAAGCCCAATCTGTTCGCGACGCCCGGTGCGGTCCTGCTGAAGGGCGATTCGGCGACAACCGATGATCTTTTTGCCGCCGCGGGAGAATTGATGGTCCGCGCCGATTCGATCCTGACGGAGATCGAGGACCTGGTGAAAACCAACCGCGCGGGGGTCGATGCCTCGATCGCCAATGTTCAATCCTTCACTGCGGCGCTGTCTGAAAATTCCGACAAGATCGCCACATTCGTCGATTCGGTCGCCGGCGCGGCCGACGGCATCGCCACTCTGTCCAAGCGTCTTGAGGCCGTTGTGGACAAGAGCGAAGCCATACTCGCCGCGGTCGAGCCCGATGACGTTCGCCAGACAATCGCCAAATTGCGGGAGACCGCCGAAAATGCCTCGTCCTTCTCGCAATCGCTTTCCGCCCGGTCCGGCGATATCGACCGCATGGTGACGCAATTTTCGGCGATTTCCAGCGACATAAATGCCTTCACCGCGAGCCTGACCGGCATCGGCGAGCGCGCCGGCACGCTGCTTTCCGATGTTGGAGACAAGGCCGGGAAAATCCTCGACGCGGTCGATCCGCAAGCCGTATCGCGGGCTGTCGATAATATCGACCGCATCGCCGCGGCGATCGAACCGGAAAAGGTCGGCGCCACGATCGATGGCCTGGCCTCGTTCTCGCAGACGCTGTTGGACCGGCGCGAGGATATCGACGCGCTGGTCACGCAGCTTTCGACGATCGCCAGCGATGTCAGCGGTTTTTCGGCGCGGCTGCCGAGCCTGGGCGAAAAGGCCGACAACCTGCTGGCGGCGGTCGATGCGCAGGCCGTATCGCGGGCCGTTGGCAATATCGACCGCATTACCGCGGCGATCGAACCGGAAAAGGTCGGCGCCACGATCGATGGTCTGGCCTCGTTCTCGCAGACCCTGTCGAACCGGCGCGAGGATATCGACGCGCTGGTCACGCGGCTTTCGACGATCGCCGGCGACGTCAGCGGTTTTTCGGCGCGGCTGCCGGGCATGGGCGAGAAGGTCGACAACCTGCTGGCGGCGGTCGATGCGGATAAAGTCACCCAATCGGTCGACGGCGTGCATAAATTTGCAACCGCACTTGGCGAAAACGCCGACGACATCGACGCGATCATCGCCAATGTCCGCGCCGTTTCGGAGCGGTTCGAGGCTCTGACGAAAAATGCCGAAAGCCTGATCGCCAAGCTCGACATCATGGCAAGCGGCGAGAGTGGCGGGATCATCGAGGAGGCGCGAAGCACGCTGGTGGCGGTTCGCAAAGCGGCGGAGAGCTTTGACAAACAGGCGCAGGTGATCGGTTCCGGCATCGGCCGGTTTTCCAGCCAGGGCTTGCGCGACCTGCAGGAATTCGTAAACGAGGGGCGGCGGACCGTTTCGCGGCTTAACCGTGTAATTTCCAATCTGGGGGACGATCCAAGCCAAATTCTTTTCGGCGGCAAGGGTGTTCCAGAATATCGCGGCACTCGCCGTTAGGGGTTGTGGGGGCGACAGCGTTGGTTAAAGCAGTTCACAGGCCGCTTGTGGTTGGGGCGGCGTCCATGACGCGCAACGGGTCAGCGTGGATCGCCACCATCGGCCGGCTTGCCGCCGTGGCGGCGCTGGCGGGTCTGCTGTCGGCCTGCGCGCTGGGGCGCTCCACCACGCCCGATGCCATATTCGACCTGTCGGCGCCCGATAATGTGGCGGCGCAAGCGGGGACGCCGGCGCAATTGCTGATCCCGGTCCCGTCCGCGAGCGCGGCGCTCGATACGGCGCGCATCGCGGCACGGCCGACGGATTCTGAATATGCCTATCTGCCCGGCGCGGTATGGAGCGATACCCTGCCGAAGCTGTTGCAGGCGCGGCTGACCGAAACCTTCCAGAATACCGGACGGGTGCGCGCCGCCGGCCGTCCCGGCCAGTCCCTGTTGATCAATTACCAGGTCGTCATGGATATCCGGGCGTTCGAGATCGCCGGCGATATGGCGGTGGCGGAATTCCATGTCATGATCCTGAACGACCGCAACGGCCGCGTCGTTGCCCGGCGGATCGTCAAGGCCACCGCGCCGGTCTCCGATAGCTCCAATGCCGGCTCGGTCGCGGCCCTGAATGGCGCGATGGACGAGGCCTACGGCGAAATCGTCGGCTGGGTCCTGGCACGCATTTAGCCCCATTCCTGTCATCCTCCGCCGCCTCTCTCCCCTCTCCCCGTGCGGGAGAGGGTGGCCCGAATGGGCCGGGTGAGGGGTTTGGGCGTATCAGAACCGCTCCACCCCCTCATCCGGTCGCTGCGCGACCACCTTCACCGAAAGCCGTGATGCTGTCCGTTGCCAGCGGTATCACCACCGGCGCGATTATGGCCGCACTGATGTCAGGCCCGCCAATTACCAGCGTCGCCGAGAAACCCAGATTGCCGCCCAGGATCTCCCACGGGGTGACCCACAGGCCTGTTGGAAGGTTCAGGTAAACGTCGGCATCCACGCCAAGGCCAACAATTGTGCCACCAAGGTCAAGAGCCGCGCTG
>PVMS01175474.1_pt1 | contig 17925 bp, 16 predicted proteins | sample 1853461 | NCBI WGS metagenome assembly PVMS01 (sample SAMN08582032, study PRJNA380276) | Marine sediment metagenome, whole genome shotgun sequencing project. | isolation source: ocean sediment barecode stripped | collected 2017 | reverse complement strand
TCTTCTGCCTTGTCGAGAATAGCGTTGATATTGGAGTTCACGATGTCACTGAATCTCGTGAATATGCCCATGGTATGTCCTCATGTTTATGGAAAGTTCTCTTAATACGCTGCAGCTTCCGTGCCAATTACGGTACGATCTGTTAACTTGTTGATTATAAGAGAGACTTTGCTTTCCCTGCGATATTGGACTGATCTGAAATTTGGCATAATTCACCAGTTTCTGGTATTTTTCACTCTTTTATGTGGTATTTGACTAATGATGGATCGCCCGGCCCAACCCATTATCGGTGAGGCACCAGTATTCCTTGCGATGCTGGAGCACGTCTCACGCGCAGCGCCGCTAAGCAGGCCGGTGCTGGTTGTCGGCGAGCGTGGCACAGGCAAGGAGTTGATTGCCTCGCGGCTGCATTTTTTGTCGCAGCGGTGGGAGCTGCCAATGGTCAAGGTCAATTGTGCGGCACTGACCGAGAGCATCCTGGAATCTGAGTTGTTCGGCCACGAGGCCGGTGCATTCACCGGCGCTATTCATGCACACATCGGTCACTTCGAACGCGCCGATGGCGGCACGCTGGTGCTGGATGAGCTGGCGACCATCTCGCTTCGCATGCAGGAGAAGATCCTGCGGGTCATTGAATACGGTGAGCTGCAGCGGGTGGGGGGCAGCGAGACGCTGCAGGTCGATGTTCGAATTGTAGGCTCAACCAATTCGGATCTCAGGGCGCTTGCGGCCGATGGCAGGTTTCGAGACGACTTACTTGATCGCCTGGCGTTCGATGTAATAACAGTGCCACCGTTGCGTGAGCGCACCGAGGATATATTGCCGCTGTCATACGCGTTCGCGCTGAATATGGTGAGTGAGCTGAAACAACAATATTTTCCGGGCTTCAGTGCGCAAGCCTCGTCGTCACTTCTGGCATATGACTGGCCCGGGAATGTCAGGGAATTGAAAAATGCAGTCGAGCGTTCAGTTTATCGCTCAGCTGACGACGAAGCGCAAATCAGTGTAATCGCGTTCGATCCATTTGACTCACCATACAGACCACGCGAGCGGAAGCGGGCGCAAGCGATCGTTGAGAACCAGAACCTGACAAAATTGGCGCCCCTGTTTCCGGTGGACCTGAAAGCCAGAATCAGGGACACCGAGCGGGAGTTATTACAGGCGGGATTGGAGCGAGCCCGCTTCAACCAGAAAGTAGCGGCAGAATTACTGGGGCTCAGCTATCATCAGCTGCGCGGCAAAATAAAAAAGCATGGTCTGGACGTCGGCTGAACTTGGCCTCGTGCGCTATTTAACAACCGTGGGAGTGCGATCAGCTTTCATCCCGAAAGCGGCGTACATACATTGCTGCCGTGGTGAACAGGCCGCAAACGACCAGCCCCAGCCATAGCCCCGGGCTCGTCACGAACCTGCCGACATCCAGCAACGACACCAGGCTGATGCCGTTTTCGGCCGCAATTCTTAATGAGTCCGTATTGAAGATTCCTTCGAAATCGCCGCTTCGGTAGATCGGCATATTGCCGGTTCGGCTAAATATTGCTTGAAAAAACAGTGTCGACCCGAAAATATTGCGCTCCAGCATCGGCAACAGAAGGAGCGGTAACACTGCCATCAGCATCGGCGAACGCTTGGTGTAAGCGGATACAAGCAGAAACCATCCGACAAACGGTGCCAGCCACAGCGACAGTGCCAGTATGAAAATTAGCGTAGCGCTCCAGTTATCGAAGAGCGGTACGGCGCTCCATATGAGGTGCCAGGCATTGGCACCGCGCATCCCAACCCAGATGCTCGTAACCAGCAATACCAGCAGGTGGGTTATTGCTATGAAACCCAGCGACACGATCGGGATAACAACCAGCGCGGTAACTAACTTTGAAATTACGGTCTCTGCGTCTGTTACCGGCATCGATCTCCAGAACAGAATACTTTTGTCTTTGCGCTCGGCATACAACGAATCCAGTGAATAGAAAACAGTAAGAATCCACATCGTAATTACGAACAGGCTGGCAAACACGGCCAGCAAGGCGGAAATGCCGGCGCCACGCTCTTCAGCGCCAATATTGGTAGCGCCGAGCAATGCCATGTCGACGTGCGTGCCGAAAGCGGAAATAGTCACTTGCCCGGTGACCGCAGCCAGTACCAGCACAATCCCGAGCACCGCGGGCACAACATAAAGTGAACGATGCTCCCATAACTCCCGCCGAACAAGTGCGATTTGATTCCCTATCATTATGCTGCTCCCTTTATTTTCGCCACAAAGAGATCAGCGATATTCGGGGTGCGCACTTCGCCAAACGGGCTCAGGATCTCACGCTTAACGCCATCGAATGTCAGTACGTTTTTGCCAAAAACTTCACGCTCAAAAATCGGCCCAAGTTTTCGAGCTTCATCAGCGCTCTCGCCTGAAGTCATAAGCTCAGCGAACTGATCGGGCAACGCTTCCATGCTCGCATCCAGTATTATTCGGCCGTCATTGATGAACATCACATCGGTTAGAAGATTCTCAATTTCCTCGACCTGATGCGTCGTGATAACGATGGTTCGCTCACCATCAAAATAGTCGTTCAGCAAATTCGAATAAAACTCTTTGCGGAAAATAATATCGAGGCCCAATGTCGGTTCATCAAGTATTAACAATTTGGCATCGATGGCAGTGATAATTGACAAGTGCAGCTGCGTAACCATGCCCTTCGAAAGCTGCCTGACTTTGGCAGCCGCAGATATTTTTGTTTGCAGCAGGAGCTTTTCAGCCTTCTTGCGAGAAAAGTTTGGGTGCACTGCCTCTACGAAATCAAGCAATTGCGATACGCGTATCCAGCGCGGGAGAACCGCGACGTCTGCGATGAAGCAGATGTTCTGCATGAGTTCCTTGCGTTGGCGGAATGGATCGAGGCCCAGTACCGATAACGAGCCCTTGCAGTCGGTTAGCCCGAGCACGGCTTTCAACAAGGTGGTCTTGCCGGCACCGTTCGGACCGATCAGCCCGGTAATGCGGCCACTTTCGATTGTAAAACTTACATCATCGACCGCCTTGGTCGCGCCGAAGGCCTTGGAAACATGCTGCGCGCTCACAACACTACTCATTCGGCATCTCCCCCGTCAGTCGTTTCAGTGTCGGGCATCGCGTCAAGCAAAGTCTTCGTATCGAGTTCAAGGCGCCGAATCGTCGCCATAACATCCGGCCACTCCTTTTCCAGGAAGCGCTGCCGCTCGGCCTTCAATAACTCTGCTCTGGCCCCCTCAATGACAAACATTCCGCGGCCACGCTTTTTCTCCACCAGATCCTGATCAACCAGTTCCTGGTAGCCCTTGAGGACTGTCAGCGGATTCAGCCGATACTCCGCAGCAACATTGCGGACTGACGGCAAGGCATCACCTTCAGCAAGCACTCCTTCCAGGATCATTGCGACCACGCGATCCCGCAATTGGCGGTAAATCGGCTGATCTTCGTTCCAATTCGGGCCCATTAACAACCCACCGTCAGAGATGTCATTCGTGTCCCACCAGCGGCTGTTTGGGAGTAGCAGTGAGCAACCCTGTTTCCGCATCTATAACGATGTGGAATGGAAGTTCGAGCAGTGTTTCGGCAATGGTCGGCAGCGCTTCGAGGCGCTTGATGTCGTGCAACTTGATGTCGTGTAACGATAAGGCGCGCGTTGCCCGATGTAACGACTGCTGCACTTCCACTACTTGCCGGAGCTCCGCGCCTAGATTTGCCCGCGCCTGACCGGCCACGATCGCGACGGTAAGCATCAGGAGCATAGAAAGGCCAATAATGCCGTCTATGACTCTGGGAGTTGCTTTGTTCATTGTTCTTTCCTCGACACCAGCGGAGATCCGCCTGTTGGGTGACTTAGTGTTGTAGTTGACTATAACACTAGAGATTCGATTTGCAAGGATTAGTTCCGCATTCCTAACCCCGGGGTGTGCCCGGGCCCGTTTAATGGCTATAGTGCTTACCCGTGTATTGTTAAATATCAGTAAGTTACGTTGTAATCTGTACCTTACCGGACTTACTCCAGCTATGCGCCTGTCAAATCTCTTTTTGAACCACGCGATCAATTATCGAGAAATCGGCCGGTATGGCGCCGGATACCCACACCGGGCGGCGAAACAATGGATCTGCTAGCAGGGCTTGCCGGTCATTCCGGGCTGCCACTTTCACGCAGCACGATCCTCGCCTATGCTCTGGTCATGCGTGCATCACTGGATGATTCAGCACTAATGCTGCGGTACAAAGATGGCGACACAACAGCTTTTGACATGTTGTATCAACGCCATAATGACGCGCTTTATCGCTACCTGTTGCGGCTGTGCCTGAACCAGCACACGGCGGAAGACCTGTATCAGGAAACGTGGTCAAAAATCATCCGGTCGAGAAGCCGCTATCGGCCAACCGCGAAATTCACTACCTTTTTGTATCGCGTTGCACATAACTGCTTTATCGATCATGTACGACGCAACAAGCGACACAATCTTGGATCCGTTACCGATCCTGATGCCACTGCAGACCCTTCAGACGAGCCGCCAGTACTGGTGGAGAAAAGCAAGGCACGCGAGCGGCTCGAAGCGGCTTTGCTGATCCTGCCGGACGAGCAACGAGATGTATTTTTGTTGCATGAGGAGGCGGGGCTTAACCTGGATGCGATTGCATACGTTACGGGCGTTAATCGGGAGACCGCCAAGAGCCGGCTCCGCTATGCGGTGAAAAAACTGAAGGACGCCATGGTCGAGCCGGCTCTCAATTCAGATGAACGAGCCCAGGATACCCTTACAGGGATATAGACATGAATCAGCCTAACGAACATTCATCGAATACCGATCCGGAAGTCTCTGCCGGCTACCGCGCGATTGCCAATGAGTCTGCCCCGGCGAGGCTGGACGATGTCGTAATGCGTCAGGCTGCAAAAGAGGCGAGGCCGATGAGCAATTTGGCGAATTACTTTTTCTCTATTCGGCGGCCGCTCGCCTTCGCTGCAACGCTTGTTTTGGCTTTGAGCATCGTGCTGCAGTTTGATGAAGTGCTAACGGATAGAAGTCGGGAAGCAATAAATGGTATGACAGAACCTGCCGAGTGGAATACGGGCGCCAGCAAGATTTCGGTGGGAATCGACGCCAGCGTGGTGCAGATCCAGGAGCAGGTGCGTCAAGGTGAAAGTGCAGTATCGCAGGGATCGCTAAATAAGCCTATGCCAAACGCGGTTGGTGGTGCGGAAGCCATGCATTCCGAGATTGTTCGTTTTTGTGATGGTGCACAGACCGCCTCGGCAGAACTATGGTGGGAGTGCATTGTGGAGCTCGACGGGAATGGCCGCATTGCGGAATCGGCCAGCGAGCACCAACTACTGATAAATACGTATCCCGGTTTCTTGCCACCGAAGTAGAATAGTCTCCGGATCCGCTGGCTGATAGAATCGCCCGCCCCGAACCTTGCTATTTCAACCAAATCGACAAGAAATCAGGACCAATACCATGAAGAATCCCGTTCGCGTCACTATTACCGGTGCCGCCGGCCAGATTGGCTACCAACTTGCGTTTCGTATTGCCTCAGGGCAGATGCTTGGCGTGGATCAACCCGTTATTTTGCAATTGCTCGAAATTGCTCCGGCACTGGAGGCGCTCCAGGGTGTAGTGATGGAGCTCGATGACTGTGCGTTTGACACGCTTGCCGGCGTCGTCGCCACGGTTGACGCAAATGTCGCCTTTAAGGATTCGGATTATGCGCTGCTGGTCGGCGCACGACCTCGGGGCCCTGGCATGGAGCGCAAGGATCTTCTTGAGGCCAATGCGCAAATATTCTCAGCCCAGGGAAAAGCGATAAATGACCACGCAAGTCGCGATATTCGGGTTTTGGTTGTTGGAAACCCGGCAAACACGAATGCACTTATTACCCGTTCCAATGCTCCGGATATTGATCCGGCGAACTTCACGGCGATGACAAGACTCGATCACAACAGGGCGGCTGCGCAGCTGGCATCCAGGGTCGGCAAGCACAGCAGCGAAGTTCGGCACCTGACAATCTGGGGCAATCATTCGGCTACGCAATATCCGGATATTTATCACGCAACGGTGGCTGGCGAGGCTGCCCTGGAGCTGGTTGATAATGAGTGGATCGCTGACGACTTCATCCCGACGGTGCAGCAACGTGGCGCCGCCATCATCAAGGCGAGAGGTGCCTCGTCTGCCGCGTCTGCCGCATCTGCAGCGATTGATCATATGCATGACTGGGCGCTGGGTACTGCAGCCGACGATTGGGTCAGCATGGCAATTCCCGCCGATGGCAGCTATGGAATAGACGAAGGTGTCGTCTATTCTTACCCGGTGCGCTGCAGCGACGGGAAGTATGAGATTGTGCAAGGCCTTGAAATCAGCGACTTCAGTCGTGAACGAATGCAGGCAACTGAATCTGAGCTTAGGGAAGAACGGGCTGCCATCGAGAACCTGTTGTAATTCTGTACCGGCTGTCGCATGGGCCCTCGCCCGCAGGCTGCTACAATACCAAGTAGCGGTTTGAGGGTGGCCATCTTGCGCGCAAAGTTCATTGCGATAGCACCAGCCGCCCTGCATTCGGTAAAGAGGTAGATATTTTGTCCAGTTTTGTTGTCGGTTCGTTTTGGTTTCTCGTATTTGCGGGCGGTGGAATTTACCTCGCATATAACCGCGTTAATTTGCTCGCCTCCACCATCGCCGTTGGCGCCGCGCTTATTGCCTACTCTCTGTTTGGCTCGGCATCCGTTTTCTGGTTGCTTGTCTTATGGCTCGCTTTCGTACCGTTGATTATTGCCAACATGGACGATTTTCGGCGCGAGAAAATCTCCAGACCGGCGCTGGCAACTTACCGGAAAATGCTGCCATCGATGTCCGACACAGAACGAGAGGCTCTGGAAGCGGGCAGTGTCTGGTGGGATGGTGAACTTTTTTCCGGCATGCCGGACTGGGACAAGCTCATATCCTTTCCAGCACCCCAATTGTCCGATGAAGAGCAGGCCTTTATGGACGGCCCGTGTGAAGAGCTCTGCCGCATGCTCGACGACTGGGACATCTCGCATCAACGCGCCGATATGCCAGCCGAGGTTTGGGCATTTATAAAGAAGCATCGCTTTTTCGCGATGATCATTCCGAAGCACTATGGCGGGCTGGAATTTTCCGCTTATGCCAACGCCATGGTTATTTCAAAACTGGCAAGTCGCAATACCACGGCGTCGTCGACTGTTGGCGTGCCGAATTCCCTGGGACCGGCAGAACTCTTGTTGCATTACGGAACTGATGAGCAAAAGGATCGTTACCTCCCGTCCCTTGCCAGCGGCGACGAAATCCCCTGTTTCGCACTGACCTCGCCGCAAGCAGGATCAGACGCTGCAGCTTTGATTGATAGTGGAGTCGTCTGCAAAGGTACCTGGAATGGCAAAAAAATAATCGGCATCCGACTGAACTGGAACAAGCGCTATATCACGCTTGCGCCCGTCGCCACTGTGCTCGGGCTGGCCTTCAAACTTTATGACCCGGAGCACCTGATTGGTGATAAGGATGAGTACGGCATTACCGCGGCACTTATCCCAACAGATACCGACGGCGTAACTGTCGGAAGACGGCACAATCCGCTGAGCATTCCGTTCCAGAATGGCCCGACCAGCGGTGAGGATGTTTTCGTACCACTGGATTACATCATCGGCGGACAGGAAATGGCAGGCAAAGGCTGGAAAATGCTGGTCGAACTACTGTCTGTCGGGCGTGCGATTACATTGCCGTCCAGCGCAGCCGGTGGCAGCCAGGCGGCGGCGTGGGCATCCGGTGCATATACAACCTTGCGCAAGCAGTTCGGGTTGCCAATTGCCAGGTTTGATGGCGTCGGCGAGGCGCTCGCACGCATTGGTGGCCATACCTACATTATGAACGCCGCAGTATCGGTAACTTCCGGGGCCATAGACCAGGGTGAAAAACCGGCAGTCCCGTCTGCCATTCTCAAGTATCACTGCACCGAGCTTGGCCGAAAGGTTGCCAACGACACTATGGACGTTCATGGCGGCAAAGCCGTGATGATGGGGCCGAAGAATTACGTTGCTCGGGGATATATGGCCACGCCCATCGCAATCACTGTGGAAGGTGCAAATATTCTAACCCGCAGCCTGATTATTTTCGGCCAGGGCGCAATGCGCTGCCACCCGTTCGTGTTGCGTGAACTGCATGCAGCCCAGAATGAAAACGAAGAACGCGGCCTGACGGAATTTGATGATGCTTTGTTTTCGCACGTCGGCTACGCGATCAGCAATGCGGCGAGAGCTTTTTTTCTCGCACTGACTCATGCGAAATTCAGTAACGTGCCGCTTAACACACCAACCCGGCGGTATTACCAGAACATCAATCGATACAGCGCCGCGTTTGCGCTTGCGTCTGACTTCGCGATGCTGACCCTCGGCGGGAAATTAAAAATCAAGGAACTGCTGTCCGCAAGACTGGGCGACATACTCAGCTCCATGTACCTGGCATCGACGGTACTCAAGCACTTTGAGAACCAGGGACGACGGGCCGCCGATCTGCCACTGGTGGAATGGTCGGTGCGAACGTTGATGTATCACGCCCAGGAGCAGTTGCACAGCTTCCTGCAAAACTTCCCGAACCGTCCGGTAGCAACGATTTTGCGATTTTTCATATTTCCGCGAGGCCGAACCTATTCAGCGCCTTCGGATGAGCTCGGACGCAAAGTCGTCAACCTGATGACCCATAGCGGAGAGGCGCGGGATCGACTGAGCCAGCAGGCTTACACAACACTGGAGCCAGGCAACCCGCTGGGATTGTTACAGGAAGCGCTGCTGTTGTCCGAGGAAATGGCCCCAATGGAGCAGAAATTGCGGCAAGCACACAAGGAGAGATTGCTCGCCTCGGAGTATTTTGGCCAGCAAATCGATGAGGCACAAGATGCCGAGATCATAAGCAAGGCGGAAGCGGGTCGATTGCGTGACTACCATCAGAAGGTACTCGACCTCCTGGCGGTCGACGACTTCGCCCCCGAGGACTTTGGGAGATCGGGAGCAGTGGAAGCGCCATCCGGTGCACAACCGCAGGCAGACCCGCCAAAAACAAAACGAAAAACAAAAAACAAGATCGTCAGGAAAAAGGCAACCGCGAGTAAGTCCAGCAAGAAAAAGAAGGTCAGAAAAACAAAAGCAAGTTAAGTCGTTCGCCCGGGATGCTGGTCGTAATAGCAGGATCCGGGTTTTCGGCACGGGGTGAAAAATGTCAGCCAACTCGGGACTAATATATGAGGTCACGCTAACGATCGAGCGTGACATCGTCGATTCCTTTGATGGTTGGCTTGCAAACCACGTTGAAGAAATGCTGGCTATTCCGGGTTTCATCAGCGCACGCGTGTTCGCCCTGGATAACGACGATGACGGAAACGCCCGACGCGTCACCCAATACTTTCTCGAAAGCGAAAATCACCTGGAATCGTATCTTGACGAGCGGGCTGCGGAGATGCGTCAGTCCGGAGTCGATCGATTTGGCGATCAGTTTACGGCGACTCGTCGCATTCTTCGTGAAACCGATATCGCAGACGGCCACGTAATGGCGATCGAAAACTGCCTGAACTGTGGCACCGCGCTGAGTGGACAGTATTGTGGTAATTGCGGCCAGCGCGCACGAAGCCGCCTTATCAGCATGTGGGAGTTGTTGAGCGACGCATTTGGCGATCTGTTCGAACTCGATTCCAGAATCTGGAAAACGCTGGGTCCGTTACTCGTGCGCCCCGGCAAATTGACCTACGAATACCTGCAAGGCAGGCGCGCGTGTTTCATGCCCCCTTTCCGCACCTATCTCGTGTTGAGCATCCTGTTTTTCCTGGTGCTCCTTTTTGATCCAAAAGAGGATTTCGGAATCCTGTTTGAGCCGACGGAAGAGTCGACGGAGCAAATCACGAAGGATGGCAAGAGTACTGACGAGATACGTAACGAGGTACTCGACGAGCTGATTGCAGAGGGGCTGCTTCCACCGAGCGCCAAACAAGACAAGGTGGCAGAAAGGGCAGAGTCGGAAGAACCAGAAGAGGCTGACGTTAAAGCGACTGACGAATCAGAATCTGAAGAATACTGGGACGGCGTACAGATCACCGTCGATGGTGGTGATTCCGACGACGATGATTCTGAGTCCGATGCCGATTGCAGCATTGATTCCATGGACGATCTCAATATGCCGGACTGGCTGTCACGCCGCCTTACTGTGGAACGGCTGAAAGTAGTCTGCGAAAAGGTGTCTGCCGACAACGGCAAGGCCCTGCTGGAAAAACTCAAGGAAAATATTCCCGCCGCATTGTTTGTGTTGCTGCCATTGATGGCTTTCGTGCTGAAAATGTTTTATCCACTTTCAAAACGCTACTACGTTGAACATTTATTGTTCGTCGTGCACTACCACGCTTTCTTCTTTTTGGTGCTGATACTGCAGATGCTGTTTTCCCGCCTCGGTATCTGGCTGAGACTTCCGGAGGGCATCGTGGAACTTACGCTGGTGATGACATCGCTCTATATTCCAGTGTATCTCTACAAGGCCATGCGAAAAGTCTACGGCCAGGGGCATCTCGCGACAGTGCCGAAGTTCCTGGGCCTGGTTATCGCCTACTTCGTCGGCCTTGCGATAATTCTCGCTATTACGGCCCTGTTTGCTGCATTCTCTATTTGATCGTCGGCATGCGAGTTTTCGACATAAGCAAGCGCGGCCGCAGGCACGGTACCTGTTCCCATTGCACCGACGCCACTATTCGACAGGTTTCCGTCCCTGTAGAATCAAGTGCTTGAGCGTTGACGCTCAGGCGCATAGAATTCGCAGTCCATAATTACGACACACACTCACTAAAGATCCAGAACCGACCAGCCAATGAACAAGAAAAGCATAGGAATCAGCGGGTTAGCCGCCTATCTGCCACCTTACAGAGTGTGGCTGGAAGATTGGTGTGAGTGGACCGGCAATCAGTGGCCAAAGACCCGTGAGGTTGTAGGGCGCAGTTTCCGCGTACGCGGCCCAAATCACAGTGTCTATACGATGGCTGCAACGGCCGTAATCAGGCTGATTCGACAATACGATATCGACCCGGAACGGGTGAAGTTTCTTGGCCTCGGCACGGAATCGAGCACCGATAATTCGGCTGGCGCCATTATCGTCAAAGGCATGGTCGACCGGGCACTGGAAGCCCAGGGCAAGCCGCCCATATCAAGAAGTTGTGAAGTACCCGAATACAAACACGCCTGTCTGGGCGGCGTTTACGCCATGAAGGGCGCTTTGCGGCAGCTCGCTCTGGATGGAGCCGGCACCCAGTCAATCGTCGTCTGCGCAGATATCGCTGAATACGCTCGCGGAAGCAGCGGCGAACCTACCCAGGGCGCCGGCGCTGTAGCCATGCTGCTTGAGGAGAATCCCAAGCTCGCTGAGGTCGATCTCGTTCAATCCGGCTCGGCGTCTGACTACCGCATCATGGATTTTCGCAAACCCATGCTGCGCTTTTGCGGCCAGGATCGCAGCGAGAGTCACCAGGTGCAGGATTTCCCGGTATTCAATGGCAAGTATTCAACCACCTGTTATATCGACGAGACGTTGCACGCAATGAACGACATGTATAAAAAGCGCGGATTGGTTGCCGCCGATTATCTGCGTTCACTGCAGACCGTTTTCATGCACCGCCCGTACAGACGCATGCCCGAAACCGGCTGGGCCATTTCTTACCTGTTTGCGCTTGGCAATGGCAGCGCGGAAGATCGTGCAGAACTTGCGTCCTATTGTTACGAGGCCGGTGTTGATCCGGCAGCGCTCCTTGGCGAAATGATTTCCAATCCCGAGGTTGCTTTGCTCGCGCATCCGGATCGCATGAGTTATGAGGCCTACCCGCTCACGATGGCGATCTATCGAATTTTTAGAGCCGCGAGAAAGTACCGCACAGAAATTCTCGACAAACTGGCGCTCGGCAGCGACATGATGCTGGATCTTGGCAACCTGTACACAGCCGCACTACCCGCCTGGATGGCTGCCGGTTTCGAGCAGGCGGCAGATGAAGATCGGGATCTCGCTGGCGAAGAGATACTCACTCTCGGCTATGGCAGCGGTGATGCGGCTGAGGTAATTCCGATCATCGTTTCTGATCAATGGCGAACCGCGACAGAATCAATCGGCTTCGCCAAAGCCATGGAATTCTCTATTGACCTGACGCAGCAGCAATACGAATGCCTGCACGATGGCCGGCATGTTGGCGGCCTGGACTATATTGCGCATGACGAATTTGTTATCGACAAAGTTGGCCACACCGATCAGCGGCACTTCAAAGACTTCGGGATTGAGTATTACCGCTACGTCGGCTGAATAAACCGCCCGAGCATTTCTGCGTGCTGGCCGTTTAAGTGATCCCACTCCTGTTTGAACCATGGCGTAAAGCTTTCCGCGTTGGCACTTATTTCAACACTGAGGTCATCCGGCGATACAAAACGAATGGCATCGATCTCGGTTGTGTTTGGGCGTATTTCCTCAACGCAGCGTCCGAGATAAACAGAACACAATTCGTGCTCGGAACCCTGCTCGCCAAATCGGGCCTGGTAGCGAAACTTGTAGACGTATTCGAGAGGAACCTCAATCCCCAGCTCCTCCTGAAGACGCCGTCCGGTAGCGACCTGCATGGATTCGCCTGCACGGGGATGACTGCAACAACTGTTGGACCAGAATTCCGGCCACAGGCGTTTGCTTTTGCCGCGCTGCTGCAGCAGCAACTCGCCATTGGCATTGAACAAAAAAACCGAAAATGCGCGATGCAGCTGTCCGCTGCCATCATGGCATTCCGCTTTGCTCAGATAGCCAAGCTCGTTATCCGTTTCATCAACAAGAATCAGCTTCTCGTTTTCCGACGACACTACTTTGTCCTGCACTTTAAAATTTCCTGCTTGGTTAGTTCGGCTGGATGGTTTGGTAACCGGAGTCGCGTAGTGCCGAAGAGACGGCATCCTGCACGCCCGGGCATAGTGCGACAATCGAGCCGCCGCCACCAGCGCCGGTCAACTTGGCCCCAATCGCACCATGTTCTCTTGCGAGCGATACCATGGCTTCAAGTTCCGGCGTTGACACTTCGATCGCATTCAGGAGGCCATGACAAACATTCATCTGTGCACCCAGTGCGTCGTAATCACCACCGACCAGCGCCTTGAGACCCGCCAGGCTCAGCCTGTCAATATTGTCAAAGACGGCTTCGTAAAGTGACGGGTTTTTCTCATGGCGCCTGCGAACGCCTGCGACCTGCCCGCGGGTCATGCCACGCTTGCCACTGCAAGCGATAACCAATGGTGGCGCTCGCTGGAGATCGATCGATTCCTGAACAGGCTCTTTTCCTTTCCTGAACAAAAGAGGCTGTCCATATACAGCGACCGTGTTGTCGATTCCCGAAGGATCACCGTGGGCCAGTTTTTCGCACTGGAATGTCAGTTGATTGACTTCATCATCGGCCAGATTCAGGCTGAAGTACTCACTCAGTGCTCGGGTCATCGAGGCGGCCAGTGCGGCAGATGCACCGAGGCCCTGCGCAACAGGCAGTCGGGATTCGACCTCCATCACTATGTTTTCTGCCGACACCTTCAGCTGCACCAGGAGTAATTGCAGTATGCTCGCCGCGCCCGTGACCGAATCATCTTGTTGATCGAAAGACTGTGTAAGATCCCATCCGGGAATACGCAGCACTATCGGCCCTCGTGCTTTTCGGCAATGTGCCGTCATCGCATCCTTTATCGGCATCGCAAGCGCGTGTCTGCCGTAAACCACTGCATGCTCGCCAAGGAGGATGACCTTGCCCGCCGCAGTGCCACTCGCATAATCGTCAATGCCTGCGCGCTTTTTGCCCGCCGGTTTTTGTGCTTTCCGGATATCGGCAATCAGTTCGGCGGCCTTCCAGTCTTTGACCTCTCCGCTATCGATCAGGCGGCGAACGACCTGGTCAAATATTTCCGGTGGTGCGCCGGCAAGTGAGGCTACGCTTCGCGCGTGCAGGCTCATGTGCCCTTTCTGAATGCCACTGGTGACAAGCGCTCGCAGCGCCGCGAAATTTTGTGCAAGACCAACCGAACACATCAGCATGGCCAGCTCTGTTGCTGACGCAGCCGCAGCGATTTTCAGTCCGACTCGGGCTCCGGGGTTTGTCTGCAACGACCCGCCCACGATGCCGACCTTGAGGGGCATCGTCAATTCGCCCCGAAGATCACCCGAAGGCGTCACGGTCCAGTTCGTCAATGGCCGATACTTGCCATCGCGGCACGCCCAGGCGTGCGCCGATGCTTCAATGGCCCGCCAATCATTGCCGGTCGCGATCGCCACGGCGTCGACACCATTCATGATTCCCTTGTTGTGAGTGGCCGCCCTGTAACGATCCGCCATCGCAAGCTCGTTGGCCATGACGATGCCGTCCCGAACGGATTCCGCCGAAAACCCTGCCACACGCAGAGAGCTCAGTGGTAGCGTCACCGTTGATGTCACCAGCGACTTGTCCGCCAGGTTACTCAGGATGCAAAGGCCAGCCTTGTCCCCGGACAACTCCGCGATCTTTGGTGCAATACCCTCGCAAATCGCGTTGACCAGGTTTGCCCCCATCGCATCACGCGTGTCCACCGCGATATGCGCCATGACAGTCCAGCGCTCGTCGGCCAGGCGGTGCTTCAGGAATTCTATTGATCGTGCGCCGCCGCCGCGTTTTTGCAGATTAGGCTGCAGCTCATTGGCTTCCTGCAGCAGCTCTTCCGCCGCCGCCTGCAGCACCTCGATCGTCTTGTCCGGATCAGTCACATCGACGAGCTGAATCTGCCCTGTCAGAATCGGCTGATCCGCATTCGCGACGAAACCACCGCCGTGGCGCATGATTCGTGCTGCGCCACTTACACCGGCAACCACCGAAGGCTCTTCAATAACCATGGGCACTACATAGTCACGGCCGTTAACCAGAAAGTTCGGCGCGACTGCCAGTGGCAGGCCAAAAACACTGATGACATTTTCCGCCATCTTGTCCGCCACCTCGACCGGCAGGATGCCTGCTGTTTGCTGCAGCAAAACGACATCTTCAGGATCAATGAATCCACGCTCGACCAGCGTTTCCAACCTGTCCGCAATGCTTTTTCTAAAAAAGGCCGGTATGCGTGAATCACTCATATCATTTATTGCCAACCGTGAGTCCGCTATTGTCGATGCACAGATCCAGTTGTGCAAAACCTCTTGAGGCTGCGTCCGCCACAAATTGGTCGATGGCTTCTTTGCTCGAAGACAGGACTATGCCGACATCACCGCCGCCGGCTCCGCAAGGCTTGTATACCACAGCTTGCGTGGAAGCCAAATCGACCAGCGCAGCATGACCCGCATCAAAAACTCCAAGTCCGTGATCATCGCTGAATTCGGCCAGCGTTTTCGTGTAATGGTCAAACAAAGCAATTACTTGTTCCGCGCTTGATTCAGTCCAGGCACCGACGATCGCAGAACTTGCTGCAGCAAGTTCTTGCCGGCTTCCGATATCCGTAGCAGAGGCAGCGAACTGCGAAAGCTTTTGAACGGTACTGGCCGATCGACCACTCCACAGCACAGCGTATTCAAGATCACTCCGCCATTTCAACGGCTGTACTATCGCAGCAGCTTCATGTCGGTAATCAATCACGCCGCCGGAATACGCGACGGCAACATCGGCACCGCTGCCGCGCCCGCCCTGAAACTGCCGGTGAATATCGATCATGGAATCGAGACCGATTGCCCGATGCTGCAAGTCGGCGAGCGCTGCAGACAACGCTACTGTCAGAGCAGCACTTCCACCCAAACCAAGTTTACGGCCGGATTCCGCATCAACGAATGCAGTCGTATCCAGTACCATGTCAATTGACGTTGCTGGTGCCAGGCTCAATGCGGCCCAGGTTTTTTCAAGCAGCGAGAAATCCGCTAAGGAAGGGTTGCCAGCGTGCCACTCGAAGTCACCACCTGCATCGACTGAAAATTGATACAAGCCGTCAGCAAAGCCCGGGCTGCTGACGACATGCTCGCCTGACTCGCGCTGCTGGATGACCACGGTGGCACGCCTGTTTACCGCCACACACAATGACGGGGCTCTATCCAGTACCACGTATTCACCACACAGTAGAATCTTTCCGGGGGCCGATGTGCTGATTCGAGTCACGGGTTGTTTACCAAACGCGCGCCGGTGCCAAGCGATGATTGCATCGTATCCAGAACACCGGACGTTGCCTGCAAAGAACCCAGTACGCGCTCTGCCGCATCCGGCAGACACACGGCTTTCACCTGCGGGCCGGCATCAATTGTGAAAAACACCGGAACACCTTCTTTCTGCAACTGACGGACGGTTTCCATGCAGGCAAGTGTCGCTTTGTTCCAGTACACCACGGGAGGCCGCGAAGCCCACATGACAGAGTGCATCTTCAGGCAATTGTGTTCAGAGACTTCTGCCAACGCCGTGAAATTGCGATCATCCACAGCCGCCCGGGCCGTTCTCAGGTCCTGGTCCTGATGTTTTACCCAGGCCGGGAAGAACGGCGATGTCTCCGCGCTAAGATTCATGGCGTCACCCGAGCTGATTGGCTTTTCCCCTTCGGCTGTTATCGCCACTATGACCCGCAAGGGCCAATCCACTGCGTCAAGAATCGTCTCTACTTCGATTTCCTGTTCGTGCAATCGCAGCTCGACGAATCCGCCATACAAAGAGCGTGCCGCAGACCCTGATGCGCGACCTGCCGTGCGTGCAAGCGAAAGTGTATCCGCCTGAAATCCGGCCGCCTTGCTCGCAGCAACGACGAGTGCCGCAAAAGATGATGCTGATGACGCCAGTCCCGCCGCGATTGGGAAATTGTACGTACTCTCAATTGCCGCCCGTGACCGTCCCGGGCCGAGAAGATGGTCCAGACACTGCGATACTCTTGGTAACAAGTGCGGAGCGGGCTCGCCGTTGACCAGTAACTCATCCGCGCCGATCTCATTGTCGAATTCCACTGTCATGCGGGTCTCAAGCGACTCAAGTGTTATGGACAACGAGCCAACCGCCGGAATGTTTCCTGCGATATTCTGTTTGCCCCAATATTTGATGAGTGCGATGTTCGGTTGTGCGACGGCAGAGGCGCGCATGGGCAATATCCAGGGGGGAAATTAGAAGACTGGCAGGATCGGAATGAGGGGCAGGATTATAGCCCAGGCGCCGATATTCGACAGACCCCGCTTGCCTAATCGGTGTACGCTACGAATCCGGCTAATCCGAGGAGCGTCCATACTTGTCAGGCACTGAATCCGACCCGCTTGAGAAATACACCCGGCGCGTCAATGATGCACTGGAGACGGCATTGCCGGCCACCTGCGTGACTCCGCAACGGCTGCATGAGGCCATGCGTTATGCCGTATTGTCTGGTGGAAAGCGCCTGCGGCCCCTGCTCATTTATGCAACCGGCGAGTGCCTGGAAATCGACCCCGAAAAGCTGGATCCGGTGGCGGTGGCAATCGAGCTCATACACGCCTTTTCGCTCATACATGATGATCTGCCAGCGATGGATGATGACGATCTGCGGCGTGGTCAACCAACCGTTCACCGTGCATTCGACGAGGCGACGGCCATTCTTGCGGCAGATGCGCTGCAGCCGCTGGCGTTCCAGGTCCTTGCGATGACTCCGGCGTTATCGGACCCGGAAAAGCTTGCCGCGGTCAACATCGTGGCAACGGCTTGCGGCTCGATTGGAATGACCGGCGGTCAGTCGATCGACCTGGCGTCCGAGGGTAAGACGCTTTCGTGTGATGAACTGGAGGAAATGCATTCGCTGAAAACCGGCGCTCTGTTCAGTGCTTGCGTAATGACCACCTGCGAGTTGTCCGCATCCATAAACAAGAGCCAAAAGGCCGCACTTGAATCATTCGCCGACAAGATAGGGCTTGCCTTCCAGATTC
>PVMS01013186.1_pt1 | contig 17955 bp, 16 predicted proteins | sample 1853461 | NCBI WGS metagenome assembly PVMS01 (sample SAMN08582032, study PRJNA380276) | Marine sediment metagenome, whole genome shotgun sequencing project. | isolation source: ocean sediment barecode stripped | collected 2017 | reverse complement strand
TATAATGGATAGTTTGGCGAAGCATTAATCTACACGGAAAATCAAAATGACAGAGCGCGAAGTCATGGAGTATGACGTTATTATCGTCGGCGCCGGCCCGGCCGGTTTGTCCTGCGCCATCCGCCTCAAGCAACTGAAGCCTGACCTGATGGTTGCCGTGATCGAAAAAAGCGCAGAGATCGGCGCGCATATTCTGTCCGGTGCGGTGATCGAACCCGGCCCCCTGGATAAACTCCTGCCCGGCTGGCGTGATAATCCGCCACCCACCTGCATTCCCGTGGAAAGAGACGAGATCTGGTTGTTGAGCCAAACCGGCCGGCGCCGGCTTCCGACACCGCCGCAACAGAAAAATCACGGCAATTTCATTGTGTCACTGGGTGCGATGTGCGCCTGGATGGCGCCCCAGGCCGAGGCACTGGAAGTAGATATTTTCCCCGGCTACGCGGCCTCTGATATTCGCTACACCGAGGACGGCGCGGTCGGCGGCGTGATCATTGGCGACATGGGAATCGACCAGGAAGGAAATGAAAAAGACACCTACATGCAGGGCATCGAGATTCATGCACCGATCACCATCCTGTCCGAAGGTTGCCGCGGCCACCTGAGCAAACAACTGATCAAGAAATTCGGCCTGGATAAGGACTCCGATCCGCAAACCTACGGCATCGGCATGAAAGAGTTGTGGCAGGTGCAGCCGGGCAAATCGAAACCTGGGCTGGTACAGCATACGACCCGCTGGCCCCTGGATTCCAAAACCTACGGCGGCAGCTTCATCTACCACCTGGAAAAGGACCGCATTGCAATAGGTTTCGTAACCGGGCTGGATTACGAGGATCCGGAATTCGTCCCCTTCGAAGCCTTTCAGCAAATGAAGCATCATCCGATGGTTCGGGAATTGCTGGAGGGCGGTGAAATCCTGTCCTCGGGCGCACGCGCCATCGTCGAAGGCGGCTATCAATCCCTGCCCAGGACGGAAATGCCCGGAGCATTACTGGTCGGTGATTCGGCAGGCACGCTGAACGTACCGAAAATCAAGGGCACGCACCAGGCCATGCGTTGCGGCATGCTGGCCGCAGAACACATTGCAGAGACTTCGACCTGGCAGGGCTTTGATGCCAGGCTGCGCGATTCCGAGGTCGTGAAAGAGCTGCACAAGGTACGCAACATCCGGCCCGCTTTTTACAAGGGATTCTGGAGAGGCTTCCTGCGGGCCGCCATCGAAACCGTCACCGCCGGAAAGTTACCGCGCACCCTGAAAGTTCACGCCGATCATTCCGCTTTGAAGAAACTGGATGATTACACGGCTCCCGACCGCAAATGGATCAATCGTGACCTGCCACCCAGGGACCGCCTCGCCGCCGTCTATTTCGCAGCAACCGAACACGACGAGGACCAGCCGGTACACCTGAGGATTCTGGAACCGGATGTGTGCACCAGCCGTTGCGTCAAGGAATACGATAATCCCTGCACTCGCTTCTGTCCGGCCCATGTTTACGAGATGGTGGAAGACATCGAGAGCGGGGAAAATGGCGGCAAGCGGCTCCAGATCAATGCGGCCAATTGCGTTCACTGCAAAACTTGCGACATCAAGGACCCGTATCAGATTATTCAGTGGGTGACGCCAGAAGGCGGCAGTGGCCCCAACTACCAGAACATGTAAAGAACGAATTCCACAACCAGAACCGGAGTAATAAAAGCCGATGAAAATACTGATTGGCATCAAACGCGTCGTGGACTACAACGTCCGCATCCGTGTGCTCTCCGACGGCAGCGGTATCGACACCGATGGCGTCAAGATGAGTGTAAATCCCTTTGATGAGATCGCACTGGAAGAAGCACTGCGAATCAAGGAAGCCGGCAAAGCGGATGAGGTCATCGTTGTCTCGGCCGGCGCAGACGAGTGTCAGCAGCAGTTGCGCACCGGCCTGGCCATGGGCGCTGACCGGGCGATCCAGATCCAGACCACTGAGGCGCTGCAACCCCTGAGTGTCGCCCGGGCCTTTCTCAAAATCATCGAACGGGAAGACCCCGGTCTGGTGATCCTGGGCAAACAGGCCATCGACGATGACAACAGCCAAACCGCCCAGATGCTGGCAGCACTGTGGGACCGCCCGCAGGCCACCTTCGCTTCCGGGCTGGTTATCGAAGGCAACACGGCCACGGTCACCCGAGAAGTGGATGCCGGGCTGGAAACCGTCGAAGTGGACCTGCCGGCTGTGATCAGTGTGGATTTGCGCCTGAACGAACCCCGTTTCGTCAAGCTGCCGGACATCATGAAAGCCAAGCGTAAACCCATGGATGTGGTGCCCCTGAGTGAACTGGGAGTCAGCTCCGAGGGAAATATTGCGGTGGGTCACCACGCACCTCCGCCACAGCGTGAAAAAGGCATCCTGGTTGAAGACGCAGCCCAGCTGATTGAACAACTGAAGAACAGGGGATTGTTATGAGCAGAATATTGATTATCGCCGAACACGACGGCCAGTCCCTGAACATGAGCACGGCCAAGTGTGTCAATTGTGCCCAGGCCATCGGCGGGGATATCGACGTCGCCGTATTGGGTAGTGGCATTGATGCTGTTGCCGCCGAAGCGGCCGCGCTGGATTCTGTCAGTGCGGTCATTGCAGTTGATGCAGAACACCTTGGCGCTCCGCTGGCCGCCAACTGGGCCGCCGAGGTGGTCGCGCTGGCCGCGGATTACAGCCATGTTCTGGGGCCCTCGACTACGCTCGGCAGAGACTTGATGCCGCGGATCGCAGCCCTGGCCGGCGTAAACCAGATCAGCGATATCATGGCTGTGAATGGTCCCGGCTCGTTCAAGCGTCCCATCTATGCCGGCAACGCGATTGTCGACGTAGAGCCACCGGCAGGATCCACTATTGTGGCGACGGTTCGGGTGGCCAGTTGGAAAGCAGTGGACAGCGGCGGCAGCGCCACCGTGGAGCAACGGGGCGCCAGCAGCAGCGCCGCATCGCATACCCGCTACATTGGCCTGGAATCAGGCGGTGGTGAACGTCCCGATTTGCAGGGCGCCGCAAAGGTTGTCTCGGGTGGCCGCGGCGTTGGCAGCGAAGAGAATTTCGGAGTTGTTTACAGCCTGGCCGACAAACTCGGGGCGGCGGTTGGCGCTTCGAGGGCGGCCGTTGATGCAGGCTACTGTCCCAACGACATGCAGGTGGGGCAGACCGGTAAGATCATCTCGCCCGACCTGTATATTGCTTTCGGCATTTCAGGCGCCATTCAGCATGTGACGGGCATTAAGGATGCCGGGACCATCGTGGCTGTGAACAAGGACTCCGAGGCACCCATTTTCGAGATTGCGGATATCGGCCTGGTAGGTGACTTATTCAGCGTCATTGCTGAAATGGATCAGATACTGGGTTAAGGCCTGTAAACACTTGCCAGATCTTAGCAGGCTAAATAAAGATGAGTGAACCCATCTGGTCTCCCGGACCGGTACGCCGGCAGACGGCCAACATCCGCAGGTTCATGGAACTGGCCAGAACGGAGCTGGACCCCGGTATTCTCGAATACCGGGATCTTCACGCTTATTCGGTTGAAAACCCGGCCGAATTCTGGCGGGCAGTCTGGGAATTCTGCGAAATCGTCGGCTACCCCGGCAATGAAACAGTCACTGGCCTGGAGACAATGACAGGCGCGAAGTGGTTTCCCGGCGCTCGCCTGAACTTCGCGGAAAACCTGTTGCGCTACCGCGACGGGCAAGCCGCCATCCTGTTCAAATCCGAAACCGGCGAGACCGCAGAGCTCAGTTACCAGGATCTCTATACCGCTGTCGCACAAACCGCTTCAGCACTAAGAGCCGAAGGGGTTGAGGCCGGAGACCGGGTCGCCGGCTACATGCCCAACCTGCCGGAGACGGTTATTGCGATGCTCGCTGCGACCAGTATCGGCGCGATGTGGTCTTCCTGTTCGCCGGATTTTGGAATAGACGGGGTGGTTGATCGTCTCGGTCAAATCGAACCGAAAGTCCTGTTCTGTGCCGCCGCATACAGTTACAACGGCAAAACCCACGATTGCCTGGACAAAGTCAGCAGCATCGTAAAGTCAATCCCTTCGATATTGAAAACGGTGGTGGTGCCTTATGCCAACCCTACCGCAAAACTGGGCAAGATCCGGACCGCCGTCTGGCTGGAAGATTTCGTCGACAAGGAAGCCGGCGAAATTGAGTTTGTCCGCCTGCCTTTCGACCACCCGCTCTACATCATGTACTCATCAGGGACAACCGGTGTTCCGAAATGCATCACCCACGGCGCCGGCGGAACCCTGCTTCAGCACCAGAAAGAACACATATTACACACCAATCTCAGACGCTCGGACCGGATCTGCTATTTCACGACCTGTGGCTGGATGATGTGGAACTGGCTGGTCAGCAGCCTGGCCGTTGGCGCTACCATCGTACTGTATGACGGATCGCCATTCTATCCATCAGCTGCCGCGATGTTCGATCTGATCGATGAGTTTTCCGTCACGGTATTCGGCACGGGAGCGAAGTCCATTTCCGGCTGGGAAAAGGCGGGTGTCAAACCACGCCAGTCCCATCAACTCAATTCGCTGCTTACGCTGCTTTCAACCGGTTCGCCGCTGTCCCCTGAGAGTTACGATTACGTTTACTCCGAGATCAAACAGAATCTCTGCCTGTCTTCCATATCCGGCGGCACTGACATTATTTCCTGCTTCGTTCCAGGCTGCCCGATCCTTCCGGTCTATCGCGGTGAAATCCAGTGCGCCGGCCTCGGAATGGCCGTTGCGATCAAACGGGACGATGGCAGTGAAGCGGATACCGATGAAACCGGTGAACTCTGCTGCACCCTGCCGTTTCCAGCCATGCCGGTTTTTTTCTGGGGTGATGAAGATGGCAGTAAGTACCGCTCTGCCTATTTCGAAAAATTTCCGGGTATCTGGGCGCAGGGTGATTTTGCCAAGAAGACAGAAAATGGAGGCTACGTCATATTCGGCCGTTCAGATTCCACACTGAACCCGGGAGGCGTTCGTATCGGCACCTCGGAAATATACCGCCAGGTGGAAAATCTGGATGAAGTGCTGGAAAGCCTGTGTGTCGGCCAGGACTGGGAAGACGATGTACGCGTGGTTCTGTTTGTGAAACTGCGCCAGGGAATCACTCTGGATGCAGGCCTGCAGGACCGGATTCGCAAAGCTGTCAGGCAAAATACGACGCCCCGGCATGTTCCGGCGCGCATTGTGCAGGTCGCTGACATTCCCAGAACCATCAGCGGAAAAATCGTCGAACTGGCTGTTCGCAACGTTATCCACGGACGCCCGGTCAGTAACGTTGATGCCCTGGCCAATCCGGAAGCGCTGGAGTTGTACCGGGATTTACCGGAACTCGGTACCTGATATGAGCAAATTGCCAGCCTTGCGTGTGTCCTACCAGGAACAAGCGGCCGATCACTGGCTGGATAACGGCGAAGATGTTCTCGCCGTGTTCGAATTTGGCCGCACGCCCCTTGAATCAACAGACTCAAGGCATGTCCCGGTCGCACTGCCACAACTCGGGCAAACAAAACGGGTGGAAGTCTGGCAGTGCGCTGGCCCGATCAAGACAGGCCGCTGGGATTTACTGCGATTTGCGCAAGGCGAGCAATTGACCATGGGTCACATCGCCCTGGACCTCCGGGTTCATGGTGATATGCGCCAGGCTAGCCGGAAAGCATACGATATTCTGCAGTCATTTCTGCAGCAGTCCCCGCACCAGTGGCCGCTGAAAATATGGAATTATGTCCCTGACATCAACCACGGATCCGGCGACGATGAGCTCTACCGTCGATTCTGCCTGGGCCGTGCCGAGGCTGTCCTGATTGATCCGGGCGACCGTCCGCCATTGCCGGCAGCAACCGCTATTGGCGCCCCCGCGAGCGAACACGCGCTGCAGGTGTATTTCCTGGCGGCATCATTGCCGGGGCTCGATGTGGAAAACCCGCGTCAGGTCAGCGCCTGGCGTTACCCGCGCCAGTATGGCCCAAAGAGCCCGTTGTTCTCCCGCGGCACTATTCTGCGACTCAATGGCTCCCAACAGTTCCTGATCTCCGGCACTGCCAGCGTGGTGGGACATCAGACGCACCATGAAAACCAGGTCGCCAGTCAGGTCAGCGAGTCACTGCGTAATGTTTCCAGCCTGCTGGACGAGGGTCATCGTCTGATGGGTGATGCCCGAGCCAGCCTGGACAGTGACGGAATACTCAAAGTGTACATCCGTCATCCCGATCACCTGGATGTGATTCGGCAAACTCTGGATGTTGAAGCCCCGGCGGAGATTCCGCGAATTTACCTTCAGGGTGACATCTGCCGTGAAAACCTGCTTACCGAAATCGACGGCATCGTCAACTGCCACGCCGGGGCCTGACTGGCTCGCTCCTACACGAACTATCAGGATAGCGCGTAGTCCAGTTCCGCGATCAGGTCATCTGCATCTTCAACCCCAATCGACAGACGGATCAGCGTATCGCTGATGCCCAGGCTTTCCCTCCGCTCCAGCGGTACGGAGGCATGGGTCATAATGGCCGGGTGGTTAATCAGGCTCTCCACGCCACCGAGACTCTCGGCCAGAGCAAATAATTCACATCGCTCCAGCATGCCACGCGCCGCTTGCAGCCCGCCCTTGATATCGATACTGACGATGCCTCCACCCAGGCCGCTCATCTGGCGCATGGCGAGCTCGTGCTGGGGGTGATCAGACAGGCCCGGATAAATGACTTTCTCAACCCGCGGATCCTGCTGCAACCAGCGAGCGATGGCCAGTGCATTTTCACAATGAGCTTTCATCCTGAGCGCAAGGGTCTTCAAGCCACGCAGGGCCAGAAAACTATCGAAAGGTCCCTGTATTGCACCGGTGGAATTGAGCAGGTACCAAAGCCTCTCGGCCAGGTCCGCATCATCGCGCACAACGGCAACGCCGCCAATCATGTCCGAATGCCCGTTCAGGTACTTTGTTGCTGAGTGCATGACAATGTCCGCACCCAGTTCGAGCGGGCGCTGCAACATGGGCGTGGCAAAGGTATTGTCCACCACCAACAAGGCTCCGTGTGCGTGGGCAATCTCCGCAGCCAGTGCGATATCCACGGTTTTCAACATTGGGTTGGTGGGTGTCTCCACCCACACCATGCGGGTTTCCGGCTTCATCGCGGCGCGCAATTCCCGGGGATCCTCCAGTTGGGCATAACTGAAGTGCAGATTCGCCGACCGTTCGCGCACACCACTGAACAGCCTGAAACTACCGCCATAAAGATCATCACCGGCCACCACGTGATCGCCCGCGTTCAGCAATTCCAGGATGGTAGACGTGGCTGCCATGCCGGAAGCAAAGGCCAGGCCGCGACTACCGCCTTCCAGATCGGCAATACACTTCTCATAGGCATCACGCGTCGGATTGTGACTGCGTGAATACTCCCAGCCCTGGTGGTCACCCGGGCTGCTCTGCACATAAGTGCTGCTCGCATAAATGGGCGTCATGATGGCGCCGGTCGAGGGATCTGGCTGTTGACCAGCGTGGATGACGCGAGTAGATAGTTTGTGCTTGCTCATCTGTCTGCCTTGCGGCGCAGGTAGTTCAACAAATCGACGCGCGTAATCAGACCCAGGAACTTCGCTCCATCTTTGACAATGGCGACGAAATCCTTTTCAAATATTGGCATCAGATCGGCGACAGCCGCTTTCACGTCGATTTCTGTCAATTCCGATACCATTGCGCTGCTGACCGGATCGTCGAAATGGCGGGGTGCATCGGCCACGGCCAGCAACAGGTCAGATTCGTCCAATATGCCTACCAATTCGCCATCTGCGATCACCGGCAGTTGCGACACGTCGTACAGCTTCATCCGCTTGTATGCATTCGCTATCGGCTCATCCGGGCCTACGGTTACCGTGTCATGTGATTCAAAAGGCCGCGCAATCAGGTCTCTGAGGTCACCGTGATGCGGGGATTCGAAAAAGCCCTGGTCACGCATCCAGAAATCATTGAACATTTTGGACAGATAACGGTTTCCGGTGTCACAGGCAAAGGTCAGCACACGACGGGGCTCTGTCTGCTCACGGCAATATCGTAATGCGGCAGCCAGCAAAGTGCCGGTGGAAGAGCCGGCCAATATCCCTTCCCTGACCAGCAATTCCCGGCCAACCAGAAAACTTTCCCGATCACTGATGGCGTATGCCTTGTTGATGCGGCTGAAATCGCTGATCGTAGGCAGAAAGTCCTCGCCAATACCCTCGACCATCCAGGACCCGCTTTTCGTTGCCAGCGTTCCTTCATTGATGTATTCCGCCAGGATGGAACCTTCGGGATCGGCCACCACCAATTCCAGTGCAGGAGCCTCACGGGCAAAATAACGGGACAGGCCGGTGACGGTCCCACTCGAGCCGACGCCCAGAACAATCGCATCCAGCCTGCCGTCCATTTGCCGCCAGATTTCCGGGCCTGTGATTTCTTCGTGCGCCTTCGGATTGGCTGGATTGCCAAACTGGTTAATGAAATAGGCGTCGTCCAATTCACCGGCCAGCCGCTTGGCCAGGTCCTGGTAATACTCCGGATGCCCTTTCGCGACATCGGACCGGGTCAATACGACTTCAGCGCCCATGGCTTTCAGGTTGGATATTTTCTCCCGGCTCATTTTATCCGGGATGACGAGCACCAGGTGATAGCCTTTCTGGCCCGCGACCAGGGCCAGGCCCAGACCGGTATTCCCGGCGGTTCCTTCAACCAGTGTCGAACCCGGCCGGATCAACCCCGCCTGCTCGGCATCCTCAATCATTTTCAGACCGATCCGGTCCTTGATCGACGCGCCGGGATTCTGACTTTCCAGCTTGATGAACAATTCACAGGGACCGGTGTCGAGGTGGTTGATCCTCACCACAGGTGTATTGCCGATCAAATCAAGTACGTTTTCGAATACTTCCATCGAATTATATGCTCCAGTCCCTTATGGCGGGATTCGTGGCCCAAAACCGCAAAATTTCTGGCCGGAGAAACCAAACGGCCGGGGCAAACCCCGGCCGCGTTGTCGAAGCTTGTGGCCAATCAGGCTGCAGTAGCGTCCATTATTCGAGCCAAATGGTCTTTTGCCCACAACTTTTCTTTCTTGAGTTGATTCAAAGCCAGGTCTTCCATCGGGGCTGTGCCGATTTCGGCAGCAGTGACCCGCTTGTCCAGTTCCTGATGACGGTTGAATACACGAAGAAAATCTTGATTTTCCTTCTTCAATCTTTCCAGTTGTTCCTGGCGGTGTTCAAACATTGATATCCTCCGATTCTGATCAAAGCAAATACAACAAATCGCCACAGCGTACCGTTTGAGTGGCCGCAGTGGTTAAAATTTGAAAGTGGTTTTTTAAGCGTATGGCTGGAAGTTCGAAATGTGACAAAGGTCGGACTTGAGGCATGACAGCCATTATCCGCGAACTCTGTTTTTGATTGGATAAACCATGGTGCTACAGTAAATCTAGCGCAAATTATGCAGAAGCTCAAGTGGTATCGACAACCACCTGCCCATACGCGCAAACTATTTTCTGCCAGAACGATACGCCATTTTTTGCTGCGGCGCTTCAATCATCCAGCAGGATCACGTCCACTCGCCGGTTACGGCCGCGGCCTTGTTCGGTTTCATTGCTTGCTATGGGGAAATCTTCGCCCAATCCAGCCGTTGTAACGCGTGCCGAATCCACGCCAAGCGCCACCAGTGCATCCAGCACCTTGTTGGCCCTTTTCTCAGAAATCTCCAGGTTGGTCTCCGCATCACCGGTGGAATCAGTGTGACCTTCAATGCGTATTTTCTTGTCGGGTTCGCTTTGCAGCAAATCCACCACTTCCACCAGGCTGGAATGCGCCTCTTCCCGCAGTTGGGTCTGTCCTGACTCGAACAGCACATCACCCAGGGTGACGACAACACCGCTTTCTGTCTGACGCAGTTGGAGGTTCTCCAGCTGGCGCCGTAGCGAATCTGCCTGCTCTGAGGCCAGGTCGGCTTCCCTGCGGGCCAGGTCGGCCGCGGTCACGCTCGAGGCGGCCAGGGCCTTGGCCTGAGTGGCTTCCGCACGCGCCTGTTCCGCCGTGCGCTGAGACTGGGCCTCGCGCTGCTGTGCCTGTGCTGCTTCTTCGCGTGCCCGTTGCGCGTCTTCGGCCCGGGCCTGGGACATCATCCTCGCCTGCTCGGCTTCCAGTCTGGCGCGCTCTGCTTCGAGCTGACTGGAGCGCACCAGCATGGCATTACGCTCGTCTTGCAGTCGATTGAAATCCTGCTGCAACTGTTCCCGCTGGGCCACCGCCCGGGCAATCTGGATGCTTCGATCAGCCATGTAAATCAGGTGAATGCGATAGGTGTCATCACCGGTGGCTGTTTCGGCCTGGCGTAAAGCCCTTTCCGCTTCACCAAGAGCCAGCGGGGCATATCCTGCCAGTTCCTCGTTCGCTTTCAACTCATCCAACTGGGTTCTCACATGCTCCAGCGCCAGGTCCTTTTTCGGCGCACTGGCACAAGCCGTAATGACTGCTGCGGCCAACAGCGCAATCACCAGCCTTGCAGCTGAGCGAGTCATTTGAAATCCTCCCCGAAGGTGGATTGAAAATCTTCACGCAGAATCTCGTTTTCACGCGCCAATTCGCTCACTTTTCCACGAATGATCGCCGTCCTGGATTTTTCAATGGCCAGTTCAGAATTGATCTCCGATTGTTCTATCAGGTAAATCGACTTGTCGGACTGGTTCTGTTCCATGCCCTTGTGTGCTTCCTGAAGTTTTTCCCGGGCGAATCGCAATTCAACCGGTGAATGCTCTTCCGCTCCGGCACGAACAGCGGCATCGAGCGCTTGTTCTGCGTCATTGAAGGCGCCCGGCGTCGGCTTGGGTGTCGCACAGGCCGAGAGCAGCATTACAATCAGGAAAACAACAAGATTTCGCATATTAAATTCGATTTTTTAGCCTGGGCTGAAATGAATCTGGATTATGACTCATGCGGGCGGTGGAGTTAAGCCCCGGAATCAATTGTTCTCCAATCAGCCGGGCGGAGTGTCCGGCTGGTTCTCTGGTGCGGCCGCTTGAAATGCGGGTAATTCGCGGCAAAGTGCAGTGATGCGGCGGATGTTGGGGTATGGCGTCAAATCACTGGAAAAGCGCTCCGCATTGTAAACCTGCGGGACCAGGAAGCAATCCGCCAAACCAGGCTGGTCAGCATGGCAAAAGCGGCCCGCTGCATCGTTCTGCAGCCAGGATTCCAGCGCTGAAAATCCTCTTGCAAGCCAGTGGGACAACCACTGATTAATCGTCTCATCACTTTTGTGCAATTCATTTTTCAGGTAACGGGTGACACCCAGGTTGTTCAATGGCTGAATCTCACTGGCAATGCTTTGAGCCAACCCCCTGACCCGTGCCCTGCCCGCGGCATCCCGCGGCATCAGCGCCGGATACGGGAACGTTTCTTCGAGGTATTCACAAATGGCCAGGGACTGAACCATGACACGATCCTGGTGCAGTAGTGCGGGAACCATGCCCAGGGGATTGATGGCCCGGTAAGCGGCCTGGTGTTGCTCGCCCCCGTCCCTGACCAGGTGAACCGGGCGTTGCTCGTACTCCAGGCCTTTTAAATTTAGCGCAATCCGCACCCGGTAAGATGAGGAACTGCGCCAGTAACCATAGAGAACCAGTGCGCCTGATTGCCTATTTTCCATACGGCTCGATCACTTGTTCGATGGCGCCAAATATGGAATTGCCGGCCTGGTCCAGCATTTCGACCCGGACGCTGTCTCCGAAGCTCATGAAGGGTGTCTGTGGTTTGCCGGTCGCAATGATTTCCAGCATGCGACGCTCAGCCAGGCAGGAAGCGCCCAGGCTTTCGTCCTCATTGGCGATGGTTCCGGAACCCACGATGGTTCCGGCTCCCAATGGCCTTGTTCTGGCCGCATGCGCAAGCAGCTGTGCGAAATTGAACTGCATGTCCACGCCCGCTTCCGGTGCGCCAAAACGTTCGCCATTGAGCCAGGAGCGCAAGGGCAGATGAACAGTGCTGTTGCGCCAGGCGTCACCCAGTTCGTCCGGCGTCGCCAGTACCGGTGAAAGCGTTGAGCGCGGTTTGGACTGCAGAAACCCGAATCCCTTGGCCAGTTCCCCCGGGATCAGATTTCTCAGGCTGACATCGTTGACCAGGCCGATCAGCTGGATATGTGCAGCCGCCTGTTGCGCATCCACCGCCATCGGCACATCATCCGTGACCACGATGATTTCGGATTCGAAATCGATGCCATATTCTTCGCTCACCACCTGGACCACATCCCGCGGCCCATGGAATCCCGCCGAAGTGGCCTGGTACATCAACGGATCCTGATAGAACGATGCGGGAACTTCAGCGCCGCGAGCGCGGCGGACACGCTCAACGTGCGGCAAATAGGCGCTACCGTCCAGAAATTCATAGCAGCGCGGAAACGGTGAGGCCAGCGCTGTGAAATCCAAAGTATTTGCGTCATCCCTGCCCCCCTCATTCAATGTTTCTGAAAGAGCATTCAGCCGGGGGGCGGCATTGGACCAGTCTTCGATGGCCTGTTGCAGAGTGGCTGCAATCTCATCGGCCACGATGAATTGAGTCAATGACCGGTTAACGACGACCAGCGTGCCATCGCGACCGCCGGATTTAAGTGATGCAAGTTTCAATGTAGGAACTCCAACAAGGTATTATCAGATACAGCTTGAGCCATCGCTTGGAAATAAGTGTTCACGTGACTTTCCAGGAATTGACGTAGCCCTCCCATTCAACCGGGATCGCGCTCTCATCGACATGCAGAGCATCGCGTGTGTCAATCATAACGGCAACTTCATTCGTAGCCGCAGATTTTTGTTCAAACGCATTCTGCAGTGCCTTGGGATGCGGGCCGTGGGTGAAACCCACCGGATGATAGCTGATCATGCCGGGGTGAATGTTGTCCCGGCTGAAGAAATCACCCTGGTGGTAGAAAATGACTTCGTCATAGTCATCATTGTTGTGAAAGAAGGGCACCTTCAGAGCACCCGGATCGGTTTCGAACGGCCTCGGCGCAAAGGTACACACCACGAAACGGCTGGCCACGAAGGTCGTATGCACCGATGGGGGCATGTGGTAGCGGTCACTGAGAACCGGGCGCATATCCCGCCAGTTGACGCGAACAGGCGCCAGGTCACCCTTCCAGCCCACTGCGTCGAGGGGGTTGAAAGGAAATGTGATGCGGCTGATCGCATCGCGGCTTTTCACCGATACCTGCCATTCACTCTCGTCCTGCTGCGCCAGGAAACGATCGTTGATTGCGGGCAGGTCCAGCACGGCCGGGTCGAAAATCGCATGGGGCCCCAGCATGCCTTTGTCAGGCAGCATGTAACTTCCGCCGGTGGCTTCGATCAGCAACATGCGAACGGGCTCACTGGACTCCAGTCGCCACATGGTTCCCCGCGGCAGCACAATGTAATCCCCTTCCCGTATTTCCAGGTGACCGTAATCACAAAAAAGATGCCCGGATCCGCTATGGATGAATAACAACTCGTCCCCGTCGGCGTTCCTGACCAATTCATTCATGGAAGAGGCCATTTCCCAGATCCGGAACTTCACATGGGCATTGTGCAGCAGTCCGCAGGCTTCCCAGGGCGTGGAGCCGAAGGCGCCGAATCGTGTGGTATCGAAGGCCCGGGGCCTGAGGTCACCCTCGAAGCGGGACCAGTCGGTTGGGCGGTGTCGGTGGTACATATGACTGGCCGGGCCAAAAAAGCCCTCCCGGCCGAGTTCGCGTTCGTAACTGCCTTCAGGCAGATCACAATGCGCCTGGCGGGAGGCGACTCCCTCGCTGCGGGGGAATGAAATCCAGTTTCTCGACATGATTCTGTTTCCGGTTGATGAGCGAATGCAGCGGCCAGGAATGAGGCCAGTGCACTGGTGGATGCGTGAGCTGAATATATTAGTTTCAGTTGCAACAGGCCGCAAGCAGGATAAAAAAAGCCGGGGGTAGCAGCACCCCCGGCTTAAAAACATCCCGAAAGAAGGGTATCCGGGACGTCTCGCTGAAGGTCCGCCGGCACAGGGAATGTGAGAAGGCGGACCTCTAGGAGCCAATATCGCTTCGTAATGAACGGGGAGATACGAAGCGCCTGAACACTAGCCAGGGAGGGCTGGCTCCTGATTCGCTAAACTAAGCGGTACCATCACCACGCATGGCGCGGCAAAATTCTTCCAGGGGGTTATTGATGTGCTCTGCTGCACAGTGAAATCTGCGCACAGAATAGGTGTGTAGACTGCTCATCCTGATAACCTCCTTGTTATCCAATGATGCTGCTGTGTGGTGGCACTAATCCGGTGCCGGTACTACCGGAAGAATTTCTCCGAACGTCCTGGTTTTAAAATAGAACCACGAAGAGTTCTTCCCTTTTGGTCTCAAATCCTATGAAACCGCTGCCCTATTTTACACCCATTCACTTGTTTTCTTCAATATCTTTCAGAATCACCTGAATTAATTACGTTTGTTCCAATGTTTATTGGAAGGCGGCACGCAGTCAGCGAAGATAAAAAAGCCGGGGGTAGCAGCACCCCCGGCTTAAAAACATCCCGAAAGAAGGGTATCCGGGACGTCTCGCTGAAGGCCCGCCGGCACAGGGAATGTGAGAAGGCGGACCTCTAGGAGCCAATATCGCTTCGCAATGAATGGGGAGATGCGAAGCGCCTGAACACTGGCCAGGGAGGGCTGGCTCCTGATTCGCTTAGCTAACCGGTTCCATCACCGCGTACACCGCATCCTGATAGTTCCAGTCCCGTTTTGACCTGAAGTGCAGCGGGTGCTGCAATGTGATTTGAATCGTTTCCAAACATGACGATAACCTCCTTGTTATCAATCAACCTGTTCAATGCGTCGGGCACTATCCGGTGCCGTCAAGGTCAACAGAAAATCCTGTCGTTTGGCTTTTCTGTCATCCGTCCAGTTTTATCCATACCAATTTCAGTCGGCGTCCAGTTCCGACAAGATCTGCAATTCGGCCTGGCATTGCAGGGTTTCATCGTCTGAAAGCCCAGCCGGAGGAACATCGATTCTAAAAGGCAATCCATTGATGGAATTTGTGTGGATGCACGAATTGTTAAACGCGCCGACCGCAAAGCCCCGGATTTTAATATCGGATTCGCCATAGAATTCGAGGGTTTCAAAAAAGATCGGTGAACCACCATAAACCGCTGAGACAACGCCATCCTGTGCTTCATCAAACGTGAGATAACTCCAGCAAGCGCACTCTAGATTCGGGCTGCTTGAAAGTCCCGGCATTTCCGGTCCGCCAACCCGGTTCCTGATTGCATTGTATTTATCCAGAAATCGATTGTTATCTTCGACGCTGCTGGCTTGCAAACCGCTGTCGTCGTAATTGCTTACAGAATTCCAGTAAGCCACACACATTCCATAGAGTCCTTTACTGCCTCCATCCCCTTTCAAAACCTCGCAATCTTCCACGGCCGCAACGACCGGACTGCTGAGTACTGACAGTAAAAGCGCCAATACACCTAATGAAAATAACTTACGCATGGTCCTTCTCCCTTAGTGAATAATTCCCTTTTAAATGCGCGATGCAGCTAACCCAGCTTCTGAACCACAACACCGCAGCAATCCGCTCCCCGTCAGGAAAACTTCTGCGTGGGTTGTTTTGACTCTGTGAAGAAGACCCTTTCAGGCGAACTGAATAATCATCATTGCTGCAATGATCGTTCTCGAAATCAAACGGGTCGTAAAAGATGGGTAACACTTTAACCTCCATGTTCGTAGGAACATCGCTGTTCCGGATTGACACTTCCTGTGTCTACCTTGTCCAAAAACTGACAGGACAATTTCCAATAAATATAATGCAGGATACGTGCCAAAAATAACCATAATTCAGGAAGAGCAGGTATAATATTGATTTTAAATACTTTTTCATCCTAAAAGGGCCCAGACTTCAGGCAGGTCTGGTAGTTTGCCCCGGATGTGTGACACAAAGTGTCAATATATTGACAGAGAATGGCCAAATCCATGTCCTCATGATTCACCGCCCGCTGTTGCCCCCGAGGGCTTTATCTGGTATAAATCCCCGGCTTTTTTGAGTCCTTTGGGACAAAGGCAAACAGAGGCGCGTCAGACGGCTGAACACCGCCTGGACCACGCGCCAAATACGCACACGCACCGCAACGGTTCAGAAGGGTGCCCTGACCAGCGATATGGTTCTGGAAATCAGGGTTTCTGCAACGGGTGGGTGGAGGATTAACCCGGGAAAGCAGTGGCCAGGCAGCCGCTGACCTTCCTATGTACAAGGACATATTCATGGCAAACGTTACCATGCGCCAAATGCTAGAAGCAGGCGTACATTTCGGTCATCAGACCCGTTACTGGAATCCCAAGATGGCCCCTTACATTTTTGGGGCACGCGGCAAAATCCACATCATCAATCTGGAAAAGACCCTGCCACTGCTGATTGATTCAATGAATTACATCAGCAAACTGGCGGCCAAGCGCGGAATCATCATGTTCGTCGGCACCAAGCGCGCCGCGAGCGCCGCGATGGAAGAAGAAGCCAACCGTTGTGGCATGCCTCATGTATCCCACCGCTGGCTGGGTGGCATGCTCACCAATTACCGGACCATTCGCGCATCTGTGAAGCGGCTGAAACAGCTCGAAGGCATGAGCGAGGACGGCAGCATCCAGCACCTGGTCAAAAAAGAAATTCTGCAGCTGACGCGTGAGCGCGACAAACTGGAGCGCAGCCTGGGCGGCATCAAGAACATGAAAGGCCTGCCCGACGCTCTGTTTGTGGTCGACGTCAGCCACGAAGACATTGCCGTCAAGGAAGCCCGCAAGCTGGGGATTCCCGTTATCGCAGTAGTCGATACCAATTGCTCTCCGGAAAATATCGACTATGTCATTCCTGGCAATGACGACGCGATCCGCTCCATTCGCCTGTATGCGCAGCTTGCCGCAGAAGCCGTCCTCGAAGGACGCGCCTCCGCACCTCAAATTGATGTGGACGACGAATTTGTTGAACTGGATGCCGAAGGCAAGCCGGTAAAACGCAAGCCGGCAAAGGGCAAGGCCGACGCCAGGAAAGCACCCCGCAAAAAGGTGGCCAAAAAGACAATCACCCGCAAAGTGCCGCCAGTGGCACCGGTAGCGCCCGCTGCAGACGCAGCGCCGGCGGATGAGCCTGCAGCCGCCGAGCCTGCCGAAGAAGTCAAAGCAGTTGAAGCGGCTCCGGCGGAAGAAGCCAAAGCTGATGTGCCTGCTGAAGCTGAAGATGCTCCGGCTGAAGAAGCCAAGGCTGATGTGCCTGCCAAAATTGAAGCTGCTCCGGCTGAAGAAGCCAAAGCGAATGAACCCGCTGAAACTGAAGCTGCTCCGGCCGAGGAGGCCAAAGCGGAAGAGCCTGCTGAAGCTGAGGCCGCTCCGGCCGAAGAAGCCAAAGCTGATGATCCTGCTGAAGCTGAAGCTGCTCCGGCTGAAGCAGCCAAAGCTGATGTGCCTGCCGAAATAGAAGCTGCTCCGGCTGAAGAAGCCAAAGCGGATGAACCCGCTGAAACTGAAGCTGCTCCGGCCGAGGATGCCAAAGCGGATGATCCCGTTGAAGCTGAAGCCGCTCCGGCCGAAGAGGCTAAAGCTGATGAGCCTGCCGAAACGGAAGCCGCCGCGGTGGAAGAGGTCAAAACTGATGAACCCGCCACTGAAGTTGAGGCAGCCGATGAGAAGGTGAAAGCGAAAAGCAGTAAAGCCGCTTCAAAAGGCGCCAAGAAAGCCAACAAAGAATAGTCGTACTGCAAACGAGATTCCGGCCCGCGTTTTTGGTCCGGACGTTTGTACAGGAAGATTAACCGGCCCGGGAGAAGGCAGACCGCTCCCCGCCCAACATTGTCAACAAAGAGGATTTTCTCATGGCAGTAACGGCTGCAATGGTAAAAGAACTTCGTGAACGCACCGGTGCGGGC
>PVMS01024384.1_pt1 | contig 17957 bp, 11 predicted proteins | sample 1853461 | NCBI WGS metagenome assembly PVMS01 (sample SAMN08582032, study PRJNA380276) | Marine sediment metagenome, whole genome shotgun sequencing project. | isolation source: ocean sediment barecode stripped | collected 2017 | reverse complement strand
GCTCGTCAGTCACTGTCCATAGGCTGACTGACGCATGGCTTGCGCGTATGTCAACACGATCAGCAGGCACCCAAACTTTCCCGTTCTCGGTGCTATGTGTCAGATTCAGCGCTCGCACGCTTCACCTCGTCGAACACCCACTGCCAGAGGCAGCGGTTCCGGGCGGTTGGATCGACCTTACCCAGGAAGGCTTCTCATATGCTTATACTGTTCGCATACGTTCCTCCTCAGTAATGGCTCAGAGCCTGGTTAACTGACCATACGGGCGAGAAACCTCCTGCGAAATGTTCTAGACCTTTGCAGCCTAGTGAAGGCAATACATCAAAAACTTTTCGTCTCCGTGGAGCATTTGCGACAGAAGATGTTCGGTGGCAGGGATGAGCTATGGTGCTGCCGTTTACCACAAGTCAGCGGTGGTTGCCGTACGGGTTCTTATCGTGCGGTTCTTTTAATGGGTCAATTGCTTCAAAATCCAGTTCCGAGACGGATGAGAAGAACATGAAAATTCTCATTGAGATGGTACAGCCTTTCGAACGCATAGCCCAATGTCCCATAAAAGGGAAACGGCACTGGAGTTTGAGTGAAGATAAAGTCACCCCTCAATTGTAGCCCAATACGGTAATTCGCAAACTCATTTAAGCCCTCTAAAACTCCGTCGTGGCGTAACGGAACTTCAAGGTTCAGCAATGCAGGTTGAATGACACTCCTCTTGTTTGGGAGCCACTGCACTTGACGATCTTCCACGAGTCGATAGCCAATCGTGAGTTGGTTTCTCCATATTCTATGATCTTGTGAGGAATCTCCATCCACATCACTTCGATAAAAGGAACTTCGATATGTCACATCGAATGGATTGAGGTCTGGTGTTGGATCAATACGTCGAAGAACAAAGCCTCCGAAGAATTCCTCTCTTATGGACTCGTTTGCAGATTGAGAAGTGAAGAGCGATCTGGCTCGAGCATAGCCGCCGAATACCTCTCCCGAGTCAACGTTGTTCCCAAAGAGGATTTCTGGTACGGAAAACACATAGTTAGCCTGACCGACAAAGGTGTGCATGTTATCATTGTCTGGGAAATATACACTCTGATCGACATCTTGAAAGACATAGAGTCCATTGAGAATCCACCGGTTGGTTCCGAAAAGGCGAGATTGATAGAGCACGCGACCCTCATAGGTATTAATGCCAGACCAATTTAATCCGGGATCCCATACTTGATGTTTAAATTCAAATTCACTAGAAACCTTGCCCGGCCCGACAAGCCGTGACGCACCAATGGTGATACCATATTTTTGGGAATCTTCCTTTTTGTCATTAAAAGCCTCTGCTGATGTTGTACGACGTGACCATTCTGCCATCCCCATGAGGAACAAATCGATTGCATACGGAAGTTGGAAGTCGTTAGCGAATGAAATCCCATATTCATGTCCCACATCGTTCACATTGCGAGTCGGATCATTGTAATTTGGAATTTTTGCATCATTAAATCGAAGATAGCGATAGGTGAGATCGATCGCGCGAAATTTGCCAAGTTGAAATCGCAAGCGATTAGCCGTGACAACCCCCGGTTTATTTCTCGCAATGTCTTTCAATTCAGAACGAGTAAGTTTTCTGTTCAGGTGAATGTCGCTTTGCGAATAGAGCGCTTCAGCGTTGAAGGATCGGCTGTCCACCCACTGGTAGTCAAAAGCGACCGTATCATTACGGGCTTCGGTGACTGTACTGAAGAAGACAAAAGGGTCTTCTCCGCCTAAGGACAAGCCTATACCATTGGCTTGGTTCAGATAAAAGAGAGATTTCTTTAAGTCATCACTGGTTTTCTGATCATTTCTTGCTCCCCACCGTCCTTCAGCTTGTAGTTTCTCCATTTTCACGCGCGCGCGTTGATAGTGCTTATTGGCCTCCACGACCAAGCCCCCATTGCGTACTCCACGTAGCCATTGCAAATACTCTCCGTAAATGAGTTCGAGGCCCGGTTCTTCAGGGTTCAGTTCGATGGCTTGTTCATAATATGAAGCGGCCCGAGGGTCTCCGGTCCTCTTCATAAGCTCAGCAAGAATACAAAGTCGATAGGGATATTCTGCCTCGTCTTCAAACGGGGGGGTTGCAAGGCGGCGTTCGATCTCCGTTTCCCACACCAGAGAGGGCCGTTGACCGGCATACCATGCACAGGCATGGGGATCAATTCGTTCGACAGACCACGCTAGAGGTGCAGGAGAACAAACAAAGAATGTTAAAATGATCACACCGATTTTTGCCAAATGCGAAACGTCGCCTTTCTTAACACCTCCGACAGGTCTGACGCTGCCATTGTTTTCCATTTTAACGCCCAATTCCTTCCTCCTACACTTGAATCGAAAATTTCATCTTATACGCTGAATAATGGTATTAAAAAGAATGCGAGATTGGCGAGGAAAATGCGACGAGGGGCTCTTGTTCTCAAATTACCAGGATTGAAGGGAAGTGTCTCATTTCGAATTCCCCCAAGGAAATTGCAGAACCTGTGGCTGCAAGGGCAAGACCAAAGAATTAGACTAGTCCCAGACTCACTCAAAAAGGATAAAAATCGGCGGAGTCTAACCTAATCAATGCAATATAATCAATTTGGAGTTGGGAAGCCGTGATCGCCTCGTCAACACCCTTTCCTGACGTTCGGATGTCTACAGACTCCCGTCAAACACGCAAGTGTCTTTTGATCAGAAAACTCCGTCAGAACAAGGCCTTCAGGCGTGCTCACACAGTTGTCATCCAATGGCTTGACTCCTTATACTTCATACCAGTGCGAAACGTGAACAATTGGATTGCGCCTTGGCGCCTTGGAGGGTGAGGACTTTGCAAAAAGGAGTTTTTCGTGTGTGGACGACCCTATTGTCATTTTATCGTATTTTTTTCACATACTGACTGTTTTCGGTGTGAGTGGATGTTCATCAACTGGGAATATCAGTAACGGAGGATTGAACGATTCTTCCAGCGTGGGCTATGGATGGTGGGTGGGAGACAAGGGGGAAGATAGTGCCGTGGATATCGGGTTTGAAGGAGCCGGCCTTCAAATCGAAGTACGAAGGTCGCGCCTTAAAATTGATACCCCCGTAGGCCTAAGGTGGACTCATAATTATCTCATGTATTTACAAAGGGTGTCTGATCAACAAATAAAACTTTTTAGTGCAGATGGGTCAGAGTCAGTGCTCACCTTAACCACATCAGGTACGTTCACCTCACAAGAGGAAGATGCTCGCATGTTGACGGATAACGGTGACGGTACGCTCAGTCTGCAAGACGGCACAGAGTCAGTATTTCGGTTTAATCACAAAGGCAGACTTACCAACATCCAAGGGATCAAATACGGAAACAAAATTTCGTTAGAGTATGGGGCGGATGGGTACCTATGGACAGTCAGTGACGCACGGAGACATGTCATCACATTTTACTATGACCCCGAAACTCATCGCCTAACAGAAATTGATGATGGGCAAGGTCGTTCGGCGCTCTACAAGCACGACGACAGCGGTCATTTAATATCGATAACGAACGCGGAAGGCATAACAAGTGATTATACCTATGATCGGTATCATCATCTCACATCAGTTACATTTCCGTAGATCAGACACATCAGTGACCATTGAATGTCGCGCTGCTCGTCAAGGATGTCATACCAGAGGCCATGCTCGACAAATGATTTCGCTTTTAAATACCAGTCTCCGAAATGAGAGGTAGTTATGAAGACTCTTCCATTCACTGCTCTCGCGCTTAGTAGCCTTTTGCTTTTTTACGTTGCCCCAGCGTCTGCTCAAGTTGACTCAGTTCCGGAGAGTGTCCCTGATAATCTGGAGGGTGGTGCATTCCCCTGTGGGCTGGGTGGCGGATGTGGAGAGGATATTATCAGCCCAGACCCCACGTTTATTCAGATTTCGTCTACACAACAAGCTCCCATCAGGCAGACTCGTCTTTCCACGACATCGCATGGATTAGTTGGGGAAATCCTCATCCCGTATGACGGTGCCTTGGTTCGAGCGAATGTTCCCATCTTTGGTCTGGCATACGGAGAGAACTTCAAAGAGTATCACGTCGAATATGGTGAAGGTGTTGACCCGAATGTCTGGACCGTTCTCGAGACATCTGAGACACCGCAAAGACACAATGTCATACCTGATGATTTATATCAGTCTGCAGACCTCACCATTAAAGGCAATCTTGGCACCTGGGATACCGGGCTCAAAAACTATGTCTATCTTCCTACTCACCCCAAAGACCATCCGATTAATTTCAAGGGGACGTACACAATAAGATTAGTGGTAGCCTCGAAGAATGGATCTACGGTGGAAGATAAAGTGCAGGTGCATGTTGGCAATGTGATTCCCAACGCATGGGGCGGCATGGTGAACAGTACGGATAGACGTGTAAGTCTCTCTGTTCCTGAACAGGCGATCACGGCGCCGTTCAGAGTTATGCTCATTCAACCCGCAGCCCAGATTCCAAAAATACCACAACAGGAACGGCAAGTTGTCGGTGATGTCTACGAAGTGCGAGAACCGGAGGAGCAGTTTACGAAGAACGTGGTGTTAGAGATCAAGGTGAAGGAGAAAGAAAGCCTGTACGACGGTCTTGATCGCTTGGGAATCTACGGATACGACCTAGCCAATCAGGAGTGGACACTTCTTCCCTCATTTCAACGACCCGACCAGCGTAGCCTGTTTACTCACGTCACCCACCTCCATGCGTTTTATGCAGTCATGTCTAGCGATCTCCCAGGCGAAGGATCTAGCCTCCCGCCTACTGCTCGCCCGAACACCGCTGCCCATAAGGTGAAGTCCGAACAGATGTATGCACACTATCTTGTTCAGAACACCTTTGAAGATTCAATTGGCCAATGGTCGAATCGCGACGGCAAGTTTGGTGCAACCGTGAGTCTCGATGAATTATCCACATTCGATGGAACAAAAGCCCTGAAGATTGTCAATACCGAGGCTGGTGGAAACTTTGCGGCGAATGTCAGAACGACGCCTTTTGACGCCCGTGAATTTCCCGTTGTGGAATTTGATTATCGAATGGAGCCGGAGGTGAAGACCAGCTTTTACGTGAAGGTGGCCGGACGCTGGTACAAGATCGGGTTGACGGATGACCACACGGAACTAAAAAACAAACGGGTGAACATCGCGGATATTGGCATTGTGCCTGGAATTCTGGCGGACGACGCCTGGCATACCGCACGGTTCAATCTCTACGAAATGCTTCGAACAAAAACAGGGCACACGATTGTTGAAGAAATAATCATGGCCGATTGGGATGTGACCGGGTATATGAAACTGCAATTCGGAAGCAATCGTGAAGGCGCAACCTATTACATTGATAACTTTGCGATTGGCCGAGAACTTTCTGCTGGGTTAAGGACAAACAACGATCTCATTCTGGTTGACAATTTTAATCAGAAAAAGGAAAAAAATAATCTCAGACAACACGTCTACATCTTTCAGGATTCAGATACAGGCGGTGGTGGGGTTGTGCGATCGTCCTTTAACACTGAGGATGCTTCAGGATACGGCCATTCCTTGGCCCTTTCGTACGATGTCTCCTCACCTAAGGCCAATGGTGGGTATGTAAGTATGCTCCCGGACCTGGACCTTCGGGGATTTCATGCCTTGACGTTTTCAGTGAAGGGCACCGAAGCTGATCAGGATCTCTTCGTTGGAGTCAGGGATGCTATGGGCAACGAACAGAAAATTCCACTGAGTGTCTATCTCCCGGAAAAAATCGGCATGGACTGGAAACAAGTCGTCATTCCTTTGATAGCCTTTTCCACCACGTTGAATTGGGGGACTATAGAGAATCTGAGTTTTTCTTTTGCACATGACGCACAGTTGAAAGGCATGGTTCTTATTGACAATATTTATTTTCATAAACATGTGTACTCCTTGCACGTTGATAGTTTTGAGCAATGGGATGGGAAGAATTTGCTTGGCGGTCCACATAGGACGTTTGCCAAAGGTGCCGCGGCAGTCAGCGGAACCTATGCAAGAGGGTCTCCCAATGGTCTCTACCGTCTCTCATATGGAGGGAATATAGGAAAAATCAAAGCCTATGCAAGCGATCTATTAACGTATGCAGGCTGGGGTACTCGTCTGGGAGGCATTGACTGTTCGCGTTGTGCTGAAGTGTCATTTCGCGTTCGAGGGGGGCACGGCGGCGAGAAACCGAATATCTATCTCGATGATGGAAACTTTCGGTGGAGCGTGGATCTCGAGGACTACATTACGGTTACAACCGAGTGGCAAATTGTCTCAATTCCCTTGGAGACATTTGCGAACCACGGAGTGGACTTGACTCATCTTGAGGAATTTCAAGTCGTTTTTGAGTGGGAGCAAATGTCAAGCACACTTTATCTCGATGATGTGTGGTTTGGAGAAAAGAGCGATTCGGTATCGTAATGCCTTTCCTGATAGCTTGATGAATTGCTCATTCTTGGTTGGTCTTTGTTAGCTCGCGGCACCTTTTTACGCGCTATGGCTTCCAGCCAGCCACCCATGAGTACGATAACTGAAAGATATGTGCATGGTAGTGCAGCTAGCAGCAATTTCTAACAGAAGCTGACTTGCTGGAATGTGACCTCACACTGACAGCATACCTGCCTAATATTTCTTATTTGGAAGTACGTGTTCAGGATACCTATATGACGCTGATCCTTTAGTTGGATTCTTTACTATGGACAGGTGGAACACACAAAATAGACCGAAGTACCTATCATGGAATATCAGAATGGTCACATTCCTCTTCCTTCTGATGCTTGGCAGTGAAGTCGCTGCTTCTCAGGGTGAGGACATTGTACAGGCATTTCTTCCTCCAGCTATTGCGTATCAACCTCGAGGCTTCTTTCCAGGATCTGAATTCGAGACGTCGGCACCTGCCCAAATCGCTCAAGAACTCAAACAACTCCACGAGCTTGGGTTTCAAAGTCTTGTGACGTATGGTTCGCGTGGTGCGATGGGCTCCATCCCTGAGATGGCCAGAGCACAAGGTTTTTCTGGAATGGTGATCATGGGAATTTGGGATATTTATTCAGTTGAGGAATGGGACAATGCAGTCGCACAGCGAGACTTCGTAGACGGGTATTGTTTAGGGAACGAAGGTCTCTTTTTTTTGCGCTATACCGTTAAAGAATTAGAAGAGAAAATGGCTGAGTTGAGGCATGACACAGGCAAGCCGGTGACCACAGGAGAACCTATAGATAACTATCTAGCGGGCCCATATCGGGAATGGTTGTGGAAAAATTCAGATTGGCTTTTTCCAAATACCCACCCGTTTTGGGGGGGGAAGAACCATTTTCAGGAAGCTGTTGATTGGGTCCTGACTCGATCTGACTATTTGGAGGCGACGACAGGGAAGAAGATAATTCTGAAAGAAACGGGGCTTCCTTCTAAGACGGCTCACCCTGAAAGTGAAGAAATGCAGAAGGCATTTTTTAATGCATTGAAGTCTACAGGGGTCAAATTTGTGTATTTTGAAGCCTTTGACCAGCCTTGGAAACACGATCTGTTTGGCCAGCCAGAAGCTGAAGGGCATTGGGGCTTGTATGATGCCCAGGGTCGGCCCAAAAAAGCGATCGAGTCCATTACCCCTTGAGAAAATCCATGATACTGAGAACATTTGTCACATGTGTTTTGACTCTTGTTTTTGTTGTGCCCTTTTCTCAGGCAGTCCTGGCGACGATGGGAGGGGTTACCAGTGTTGGCCCCCTATTCACGCAAGGTGACTCTTCTACGGCCATACGTGAGTTGGTTGAACTAGAAAAATCCGGGGAATTATTAGTCGCGAGACCTCGTCATGCCCTCGTTGAGATGATTACCCTATATGCCCCAGGTCTCGATCAAGGCCATCTCATTCTACGGGAACTTTTGACTCGAGAGGGTAAACAAACATTGTTACTCACTGCCCCCGATGCGGTCATGACTCATGTCCAACGCGCGACTCTGTATACGAGAGGATTACGGGAAAATCTTGTGCTGTTGGAAAATGTGAACGGGGTGTGGGAGAAACGGCTTCCACAATCATTCGTGATAGAATCGCCTATAGCAGGAGCCGTGTCAGCTCAAACGCTAAGGGCATTTTCAGTACAAACTTTGGGGTTTTACTGGTTACTCGAACCTGCAGCCGCTAGATCTGTCATATCTCATGCCCCTGAAGCGACATCTGCAAGAACACTTATGGGTGGGAAGCTCATATGGGGGCTCCTTCCATCAATTTTCGGAATTCTGTTATTTATTTTATTGGGCACTCTGTCTCGGTATATTCACAGGACGGAAAAACTCCCGGGGTTATAATATGGTCTGGTCAGCAACCCTTATCTTCCTGATTCAGTTAGCATGTCTCTCCGTGTTTTTTTCCTTTGCCTTCTTCAATTATTTGTATGCATTCGCCAGTCTCCGAAAATCCTACATTCCGCGAACTCCGCATAGCGGAGAAGAAGTTGCAGTGGTGATTGTTGCCTATAACGAAAAGTTTGTGTTGGAAAGGACTCTCCGGGGCTGCGAAAAGTTAACGTACCCTAATCGTTTCACGGTTTTGGCAGATGATTCGACTGATCCAGAAATCATCGATCAGATTCGCCAGTTCGCCATCACGCGTGGCTGCAAACAGCTTTTGAATCATTCTTTTACTCAAGAAATTACGACAAAATCTGGTGATGTCCGCCTCGAACCCATTGAAATTTGGGAATCCAAAGATTTTGTCTTGTTCCATCGCCCTTCTAAGAGTGGGTTTAAAGCCGGGAGTCTGCAAAAGCTTCAGGCATACCTTGAACATCGTCATACGAAATATATGTATTTATTGGACGCTGACTGGGAGCCGCAACCCGACGCATTGGAAAGGACCTTAGAGGTCTTAGAGGCTCGGGAGGATATCGCTTTTGTCCAGACGAAAAGAGTGGCATTTCCATATGGCATGAATGCCTTTCAAAAATACGTAGCCTTGTCTGAGGAAGGCTGTTACTACGTGGATTTTGAAGGACGTCAAGTTCTTGGACACCCGGCGCTTTTTTCCGGATGTTGTACGATGCTTCGTTTGTCTGCTATTGGGCAGGTCGGTGGATTTACGCCTGGGCATTTGACCGAAGATATCGATCTGACAAACCGATTTTGGTTGGCAGGTTGGAAAGGCATCTATTTGGGCAATGTGGTCAATCACGGAGAAGTCCCTTTCTCACATGACCATTTCCGACGCCAACAAGAGCGGTGGTGCGCGGGGACAGCGAGGGTGTTGCGAGAATATTTCTGGGCCATTCTCAAATCCAATAAGCTTACCGTGGGTGGGAAACTTTCTGCTCTCCGTCAGAACGCCTATTATGCCACCCCGCTGTTAATTGGGGCCGTGATTATTTTTGGCATGGCCACGGTTTGGTGGCTCGCAGCTGGCTGGAATTCTTATCCAGTTGAATATTACCTGTATCTATTAAGCTTCGTGAAACTTCCATTCGTTATTGTGATCTGTATCTGTTTTTTGTCGAATCTCATTCAACCTTTTGTGATGATTGTGTTTAAAAGACGTTCATACCGTGACCTCTTTCATTTTCCGATGATGCTTTGGTATGGCTGGAGCGTGATACTCACCTATATCATGGCAAACCTCAAAGGGCTATTCGGAACCAAATTAGACTGGTTTCGAACCCCAAAGTTCTTACGCAATCAGGTTGGCCCTCTCTCGGGTGGGTCGATTTCTGTACGGATTGTCAATCTCTCTGTATGTGGCGCGTTTATGGCGTTTTACTTTATTGAAGGATGGGTATTTGGATGGTTTGATACGTGGGGACTGCTGTTGGTTCCAGCATTCCTCATTGCTTCCAGGAAATATGCGGATTCTAATTCTGATGATTTTTAATGCGGAGACGTTCAATTTTTGTTGATTTCTCTGCTTGATTCACCTCACATGAGCCAAAGAGGAGCAATGAGCGAATCAGTCGCGCAGAAAGGCAGGAGAAACCAGCGTCTCTTTCTGTGAGCCTTCCAAGTTTAACTTAGGTTGCTCTCTTTAAAGTTCTGATGGTGTGATTATGTACGCTGTTGTTAAGACAAGGGGATGTATGGGTTTGGAAGGAACGAAGAAAGACTGGCAGCTTTAACTTTCCAGACTTTCATATTTAAAGTGGAGTGTTTTATCTGCCAAGAGATGAGTGAAGCCTCATACCATCAAATTTTCAACCTCGCGGCCACTATCCTCAACCCGGCATGTAGGTCGGATTTCCACTTTTCCCTATGTACGCTTGCTCCCGTATTCCCGACATACTCAGCTGTGCAATGCCTGCAAACTACCTGATGACGACCCTGATCACGTCGGACTTACGTTCAGCTCGTGGCCAGCCAGGAAATATCAACGCCTCTTTGAGCGTATCCACCAGATTGGGAATGGCCCTGAGCTCAAAAATTTGTCCAACATGAGATGTCCCGTCAATCCCAAGATAGTTAAAGGATTCCCACTCGCGATTAGCTTTTATTGTGGGGTTTGGGTGAACCCAAAAACCCCTAGTTTCAAGAGGACGTACAACTACCTAAAATTCGGCGATTTGAAATTACTTTTGGAAGGAAGTCCACATGAAAAAATTTTCTTTTAAAAATATTATCGTCCATATTAGTTTATTATTATTTGCACCCAAGTATAGGAAAATTTTTAAAAAAGTTTCTGTAAGTCCAAGATTGCCCCTGAGAATAGTTTTTGCTTCAGGGGTATTCTTATTATTAGTGGGAACTCTCAAATTCCCACATTTCGCACAGGCACAAAATTCTACAGAAAGAGGGAATGAAAATACTCAGAAGCTAGTGACAATTACAAATCCTAAAAATAGTTCAGTAGTTGGAGATGATGTCACCCTACTGGGGAGATATTCAGCAACTATTTCAGACGATATATGGGTTATAATTTGGCCAGAGAAGACTTTGGGTTTGGGATGGCCGCAATATGGCAATCCTCTGCTCGGGACGTCAGTAAATAAAAAACAGGGCCTCTGGTCAGTAAATGCTCATTTTGGTAATCCCCCTCAAAATTATGAGATAGCGGTTTATACGTCCTCACGAACAGCATCCTCATTTCTTCAACAGCAGTACAAACGAGAATCCAACCAAGACAAAGAATATCCAGGAATATTTCTAAAGGAACTCCCCGAAGGTCTTATTGAACAAGACAGGATCATTGTCAAAAAAGCTTTAAATCAAAGTCAGCCTGCCAAGTTAATACCATTGTTGAAAAGCATTCAGCATGATCTTGCTCAGGAGGAAGCAAAGACAGGGTATACCTATTATAAAGATGAATATAGCAAGAATGAAGTCCATTTTTGGTCCGAGATTGCTGGCTGGATGGTTGTTGATGCGATTGACCGTATCTATACAAAAGATGAACCTGTCAATCAAATACTAGACCTTGGTTGTGGGTACGGGACCTTACTTGCCTTCGCTTCTACTATTTACGGAGTAGACGGGATCTGTTTTGACATACTCGATAATTTTGGATCATATGGGGTAAATAATTTCAACAAGAAATACCACCTTTCATACGCTCAAGGCGACATCGAGCGTGGTCCTTTACCCGGCTCTAAACAATTCAGTGTCATTATTATGACCGAAGTCATGGAGCATCTAAATTTCCAGCCTGTTCCAACTTTACAAAAAATCTACAAAGCCTTAGCCCCTGGAGGGTCTTTCTTTCTCTCCACACCAGATGCCGATCTTGGTTGGGGGCGTAATTATAAGTATTATAAAAATCTCTCAGATTTGCCTCGCCTCGACGCGAATGCAGCTTGGACTGATGATCATATCTGGCACTACAATACTACGGAATTGAAAATGGTCTTACAAAATGCGGGTTTTACAATCAAAAAAATCGATCACTCCTATAATCCATCCAAAGAGGGATATGGGCATTTTAATGTATGGTTAACTAAGTAGGAACATGATGAACAAGTTCTGGAAATGGTGGCTTGAAATATGAATTAACTTCCAAGTCTTTCACAGGAACGACATATAGACAAACAGATCCTTATTTACGGTGAGCGTTTCAAATCGTAAAGACAGTGGTTAAGGAAAGATCACAATGCATTCTTTCCTGATGAATCAAAATTTTGGAATAGGAATTTTTAATGGTAATTTTGCCTGGACAGAAAAGTGTCAAAGAAGTCGCTGCAGGGGGGGAAACTCACCGCCACTATCTCCAACCCCGTATGTAGAGTGGACCTTAATTTTCCCCTGCGTACGCTTGCTCCCACATTTCCTACACACTCAGCAGTGCAACGTCTGCAAACTATCTGCGTGCGACCCTGATCACGTCGGACTTACCTTCAGCTCGTGGCCAGCCAGGAAGTACCAACGCCTCTTTGAGCGAATCCACCGGATTGGCAATGGCCCTGAGCTCAAAGACTTTCCCCACGTGAGCTGTCCCTGCTCCCCCAAGATAGATAAAGGTTTCCCACGTCCCATTAGGTTTTATTGTGGGTTTTGGCTGAACCCAAAAATCCCTTGTTTCAATAGGACGTACAACTACCCAAACTTTGGCGAATGGTTTGGATACTGTACCAGTAACTTTCGTTCTCCACTCACCCAAGTCACCATTTATGGGATTGATGATTTCAAGGGAGACGATAGAATCTTGCGCACCGTCACCCGCCAAAACTGTCATAGACAACATGAATGTTAACACCAAGTAAGAGACTGCCCAGCTTATGCGCATTTTCTGGTTCTCCTAAAAACGCTTAACGTGACTATCCAAAATGTTATCATTTTAAAGATGGGCTGGTTTCTGATTCTATGAAAACCCCTATAGAGGGTTTATCATCCGATACGGTAACTACAATAATCCAGATTTTCTCACTGGAACATAATTCCTTCCATCAATCTGCCCTATATTGCGAATACCTCTCATCGTGAGAGCAGCCCTTCATTGGACCATAGTCGCAACAACCATAGGTTGACTATCTTCATACACGACAATGTGTGATCGGCACATGACGTAGGGAATGCCCTACGTCACTCTAACCCATGAAAATCGTTAACAGATAGGACATATGAACAGAAACTTAAAGAGAAAGAATCAGAAGGACCCTCAATGTGTACTTTTCAGATCAGGCACCCAGTCAGTTGTCAGAATAACAGGGAGCAGTAAGAAGTAGCAGATCGCCCCCATAATGAGAGTCGTACTTATTCCAAAGGCGATACTCGTTGCAACAGCCACAACAGAGGCAAGCACGCCCGCAGCACCACTTATACCCCAAAACCAGGGCGTTGGAGTTCGATCGATCGTAGAGACCAAACGCATCCCGGTTGGGAATCCAAAACCCATCAAGAGCCCCGCTGGAGCAATTGTTGCCACGCAGAGAATTGCTCTAAGAGAAAGACTGTTGCTGCCATATGCCAGGAGCACATCGGGGAGCCAATACGGTAGCGCAATAAGATACCCCCCTGTCATGAGCGACCATGTCGCGAACTTCCAGCCGCGGTCGAGTACGAAAATATCTGAAAGAAAACTCCCAACTCCATTTGACAGGATAACCGTAAATAACACAACACTGAGAGAGGCGGGGTGCCCGAGGAATACACTCATCCGTTGCAATAAGCCAATCTCCACAACCATGAAACCAATACCGATAAGGAGGAAGTATAAGGTTCCGCCGACCACAAGTTTTCTTCCTGCATTCCTGATTCCACCACGAAGTGGCATCACGATGGTTAATAGGACCAATACCATGGACACCACGAACAGCACGATTAAGGTCGCTGTCGCTATTAGATTGCCATACCTTACTCCACCCGGCTCAGCTTCGTGGCCAACAAAGCTTTTTGCCACAGATAGTGTCTCCAACGCTTTATTAAACGGTAATTGATTGAAAAAGAATGGTCGGTCGTCAGTTGCAGGTGTGAGGTCAAATTCTTGGTTGGACGTGTATTCTTCAAGCTCGTCTCGGCTCTTCGCTGTCACAATTGACTCAAACATATCAAAGCTAGATTCGGCGGATGGGTGAACGAACACTTTGTACTGGTAGAGGGATATGGTTTCATTGAGTGCCGTCAGATCACTAGGAGAGAAGGGTTGTCGCGAAACGATCAGAGTCGCAATATTGTTCGATGTCGCCAAAAAGATATGGCGCTCCGGTTCAGTCATACCCAGCTCTAACAATGCGGCCACCGCCAAACTTAGCATACGAGCAGTTTCTTCGGGCTCTTCTTGAGTGAACCAGCGACTCATCGAAAACACCCCCTGCGGACTTAACCGTTTAAGAAAAACTTTCCAAGCCTCTACTGTATAAAGACCATTTTCGCTGAATGAGAACGCTCCAGCCCCGGTCGCAGCCCATGTATCGATAAGAGTCATCTGAATAACATCAAAGGTCTTGCCTGTTTGGAGAAACCAACTTCGCCCTCCATCCACCACTAACTTGACTCCTTCTAGCTGAGTGATGTTGGTAAAATTGGCAAAGCCCGGTTCTTCGGTGAGAAGTTTGACAAAAATTGGATTAATCTCAACTGCCGTGATGTCACGGTACCCAAATACAGCAGCGGATAAGATATCTCGTCCACCACCCACACCGATAATGGCGGCGCGTTCTCGACCGGGTAAGTGGTAGGCAAGATTCGTCACATCGAATTTTAAAAATTCAACATCCTTCAGGTTCCCCGTGAAACGAGTTGCCACAGTGCCTGCATCCCCGTCGATGTGCAGTCTTCGTTGTTCTACCGTAAAGTACTCACTAGGGAATCGAGGGGAAGGTCCCCACATATATGGTGTGGTCGCCTCCATTGGATACACAGCAATCCGTGAAAAACTGTTCCACTCCAGAAAAATAGGGTTTTGGGGACCTTCAAAACGACCCTTAACAACAAGGGGTTGGAACCCATAGTCAGTGAGCCCATTGAAGATCGCACAGACCAAGAGCACGAGAAAAATCGTGATCCGATGTCGTAGCAGCACATGAAGAAAAGGACGTGTTGGTGGTGCGGTTCCCACCGCAGAACCAGCAAAAAACAAGGTCCCTGTGGCGGCGATAACTGATACCCAGAGAATCGCAGATGGTGCATCGGTATGATCGAGTAGGAACAACACTCCCAGGCAACCCGCCGCAGCCCCTACCAAATCAACTCCATAGACACGCCCAATCGGGAATGGACTTCGAGTTAATGCAAGACTGACGACAATACCAGAAAAGACAAACGGGATAGCGAGGCACAATGCCAGTTCAGCCCATGTCCAAACGGAAGCGACTGAGTACCGAACGATGGGTGAGAGGGTCATCTGGATCATGAGGCACAGCGCCGTTGTGACGGCAAATGCAGCGCTATAGTGTGAAAGGTCAAAGGAGACGGTTTTCTCCGTGAAACGATCACGGCGCACATATACCCAAACAGCCCCTGCCGTGAGACCAAACATCGCCATGCTTATTGTAAAAAAGGCCAGGTGATACCATGTGACAACAGAAAGAATCCGGGTTTGAATAACTTGCAACATCAACGTACAGGACGTAATCAAGAACAACCCAATATAAAAAGCTATTTGCCGCACGTGGACTCCTTTAGGAACTCTGGGACACGATGATTATTGGAACATTCACTACAAAGGGGCCGGGTGAATATCCACCTTGTCAATCAACAAAACCCTTACAAAAATTGAGAGAATCGGCATACACCAGCCATCCTACTAAAAATTGAGTATTACTTGTATCTTGTAAGCTTCGTGAAAATTCCATTCGTCATTGCCATCTGTATTTGTTTACTGTCGAATCTCATCGAACCCTTTGTGATGATTGTGTTTAAAAGACGGTCCTACCGTGATCTTCTTCACTTTCCAATGATGCTCTGGTATGGCTGGAGTGTGATGCTAACCTATATCATGGCAAACCTTAAGGGGCTTTTCGGCATCAAACTAGACTAGTTTCGAACCCCAAAGTTTTTGCGCGATAACATCGGTCCTCTTTCTAGTGGTCCAGCTTCGGTACGTGCACTGAACCTCGGTGTTTGTGCCACATTTATAGGGTTTTACTTCATGGAAGGCTGGGTATTCGGATGGTTTGATACGTGGGGGCTGTTATTAGTGCCAGCGTTTCTCCTCGCTGCGATGAAATAAAACAGCTCGGTTTTTTTGAAAATTTTTCATGTTTGTATAGTTGATGAGCCTTTCCCTTGGTATTGTCAACTTAGGTCAAAGTGGGCTGATTTTCTACCTCGGGCCAGTAACCTGAATGCTGAACAATCAATGAGTTATGAATTCGTGTATGGCCTAAATTTTGATCAAATTCACTTAACTTGATAATACATGGACTCTCCATCGAGTACATTATAACGCCAGTGCCCCTTCGGGATGCGGCCCGCCCGAGACGCCCCCCGACACGATGAAGGCCATGACTTCAGAGCTTTCCGCTTCCAATGGGCGGACCTGATCTTTGGGAAAAACCAGGAGATGCCCCGCGAAGTTATAGGATTGCGGAAAATAGACCGCCACATGATCGAGCAATCCCAAAAATTCCAAATCGGTGCGGGTCACAAATCCCACAGCCTCTGCATGTCCACCAGGAGATAGGGAAACTAACACTGGCTGATCAAATCGTCGTTTTTCGCCCATAAACGCGGCAATCAGATCTTTAATCGATGTGTAGAGTAATTTCACAAAGGGCGCTTTAATCAACACACCCTCCATCATATCCAACACCTTTTGCACGAACATGGTTGACGCATAACGCCCGGTCAACGTGATGAGACCAAGGGTCACCAGAAACCCCACCCCGGGAATGGGAATATTCAGCCACCCATCAATCGCTTGTAACACAAGCCAGGCCACATACAATGTCGTCACCACTGGAACAAGGATTAATAGGCCTTCAAAGAAATTTCTGGCCAGGTCGTTCATATTCAGGTTGTCCCAAAATTTACGCCGTTTTGTATCCATACTCTACTACCCCCTCAAAATGTGAATATGGAATAGCCCATACGCCATCCACTCATGGCCAGGCCACCCAACATGATGATCCACTGAAACGTCCCTGCGATAACCCTCAAGTGTAAAAAGAAATGTACCTCCACGGCCTGAAGCCAGACAAGCTACCAGGAATTTCACAAGACACGGAATGGAGAGGTTACAGGGATGAGGCCAATACAGTACAATCTTTGAACCTAGAAACGGCAGTTGCGCGCGAAAAAGCTGTGCAAGCAATTGATGTACATAGGGAATACAAAACCTCGTGGTCACCTTATGGGTGATGAAAGATTTTTCGAATTTCCTAGGTGCGTGAAGAGCTTATGCAGACTTTCGTGATCCAACTGCGGTTTTTAGGTTGAACCAGGCGTTCTAAACAAGGAGAAAAATATGGCTCAGAGCAGCTCAGGAGCGGGCACATCATCTTCAAAGGCTCCCACGGATTCACCGGAAACAGAAATTCTGCATGTGGTTATTAAACGAGATGGTAAACAAGTGCACGCCAATTGGGGACTGCACCCAAACCTGAAAGAAGAACTGAAGCCCGAGGAATTGAAAGAACTCACCGAAATTATGGGGAAGGTCACCAACATTGTCGGTAAACGATTTGCTCAAGTTCTCACGCAAGCCGAAGAGGACGTGTCAGGAACAGCTTAAGCAACATCTCTTCCAGCTCATCATCTTTTCATCTCAACCTGACGTCTCCTGCCCTTTGCCTCCACTCATTAACCTAAATTCGGCAGTTGGTTGGTGTGCAACCCTAAGACTGCATCATTCCGATAGCGAAGAAGACGTGTCACCGACACGTCTCTACACAAGTTTTCCCAGGTATCCGTTGCCACGAAACCACGTCACGGCATCCTGAATAGCCCCTTCAATAGAACGTCTCGGATAATCCAATTCCCTCTGTGCCTTGGAACAATCGTAATGCTGCATATGCGCCATCACTTCCACAACAAACCCCGGAAGAAGCGGCGGTCTCCCGAGGATGGAACTGAATAACCATTCTCCGGCTTTGGTTCCCCAACGC
>PVMS01138178.1_pt1 | contig 17973 bp, 14 predicted proteins | sample 1853461 | NCBI WGS metagenome assembly PVMS01 (sample SAMN08582032, study PRJNA380276) | Marine sediment metagenome, whole genome shotgun sequencing project. | isolation source: ocean sediment barecode stripped | collected 2017 | reverse complement strand
TCTCAACTAGCGCATCGATTGGCAAGACCCCATCAGAAAAGTTGGAGTGGACGTGGAAATCACCTCGATACCAGCCAGGTCGAGGGATGATTACTTTGGTTGTCGATAGAGAGTGAAACACCATATTTAATTCTCCAAACCCCTGAGATTGAGCTTGTCTGCTAAATGGCAAGCTGCATAATGTCCAGAATCATACTCTTCCCAGCAAGGTGATTCCATACTGCAAACCCCCTCTGCATATGGGCAGCGTGGATGGAAATAACAGCCTTTAGGAGGGTTAACTGGACTTGGCAGCTCACCTTTGATGATGATTTTCTGGTCCAACCTATTTATTAATAATTCGACCTCACAGTCAATTATCAATACTCCAATCTTTGCTTTTACATCATTGAATTTTTCTTATAAGAATTATTGAGGACTCTCAATAGCAGCAAGAGACATCTCTAGATGCATAACAAGATGTCCTTAAATTGAGAGGAGCGACGGAGAGCCAAAATCTAATATGATCTAATCATAGTAGTCTGGAGCCTTTTTGAGTGTTTTGAAGAAGGCATCGTCATGAGACGCAAAGACCCGTGCGTCTTTCTGTTTGGCGATGAAATCAACACGCTTTTGAGATGCCAGACATTTTGTTGGATCAAATACGATATAAGGAATTATGAATTTTTCTAAACTCTCACGAAGGTAAACGGCATCACCTGCAATTAAAATCGGTCCACTATTGAGTCCTTCGACTAACACTGATTGATGTCCAGGCGAGTGTCCAGGTGTAACAATGATATGGATATCTGGGACGATTTCAAAATCCCCTTCAATAACCTCATAATTAAGTCCCTCTACATCAAAATTCGATTTTGGTTGGTAAAATTGCCATTCGAACTTTTCAGGCACGTATGCATGCCGCAACTCATCTTTTTGAACAATAAATACAGCATTCTCGAAAAGGTGGTTGTTCGAAACATGGTCATAATGCAGATGTGTGTTGATGACAATATCAATCTGATCTGGGTTCACACCAATTAGCTCAAGCTGCCTTTCAATTCCCTGTTCTGGTTTTTGATGAACTGCCCTCTCGAATATATTGTCCGTTTTTGGGTCGATACCAGTATCGATAAGTATTCTAGCTTCGGGATGTTCTATGTAGGTTTGCCAAACTGGAAGGACTATTTTCACACCAAAATCGTGACCGTAAAAGAACTCCGACTTATCATAAGGGCCTAAATGGCCTCCATCTAAAATGAATAGTTTCATAATTATCTCCTTTCTGAACTGGTTGCCTTAAAATCGATAGAAGACACAAGCAACCTAAAAAATGTTTACTGAAGAACTCATCATGCTATGTCAGTATCAGTAATTCAATCTGAAATCTCATAAACAATAATATGAGTTTTGAGTCGAAATTAATTTGTCGGGTACTGAAGTTCTTGTACTTTGCACGATCTCGTTGGTTAATTGACTGTCCTGCTAACCCTCCTCGCGTTCACGATTTCTCGTTTCCAAGTCGTCGATCAACTGGCATCAAATTAGGCGGGCTAGCTTCAATGTCGTTAAAAATGGCTGGTTCAACATCGTCACTAACCAGGTGACAGGCAACATAATGATCTGGGAGTACCTCATGATAATCCGGATCGATCTTGGAGCATACATCGATTGCAATTGGACAGCGTGTATTGAATACACACCCACTTGGTGGATCAGTCGGACTGGGAACCTCACCCTTTAATATGATCGGTTTGCGCTTTTCTTCAGCCTCTGGATCAGGCACAGGCACCGCAGATATAAGTGATTGAGTGTATGGATGGAGTGGTTGTATAAAAAGTTCATTCCTGCCGCCCAACTCTACGATTTTTCCTAAATACATAACTGCCACGCGATTGGATATATGCTTTACCATACTCAAATCATGGGCAATAAAAAGGTAAGCCATCCCAAGTTGTTCTTGTAGATCTTTTAACAGATTTACAATTTGTGCCTGGATCGAGACATCGAGTGCAGAGATCGGTTCGTCACAGATAATGAAATCCGGGTTTAGGGCTAATGCACGAGCAATCCCGATACGCTGTCTTTGGCCTCCTGAGAATTCATATGGAAAGCGCTTTACATAAGCCGGGTTTAAACCTACCATTTCTAATAAATCAACTACTCTCTCTGCTAGCTTGCGACCAGAAGCCACATTGTGAACAACAAGTGGTTCGCCTACGATTTTTCCGACTGAATGACGGGGATTGAGCGCGGCGTATGAATCCTGAAATATCATCTGCATTCTGGGGCGGAGGGAACTTAGTTCTTTGTTACTCAATTTTGCCAGGTCTATACCATCAAAAAATACACTGCCAGATGATGGTTGGTACAAATGTAGGATCGCACGCCCCGTGGTAGATTTCCCACATCCACTCTCTCCCACTAAGCCAAGGGTTTCCCCCCTGAGAATGTCGAATGACACGCCATCGACAGCTTTTACCACACCCACTTGGCGGCTGATGATGGAACCGCGTATCACTGGAAAATGCATTTTTAGGTTTGAAACTTGAACTAGGCTATCGTTCTCATCAACCTTCACAAGATTCACCTTTTACCACATCATAAAAACACGCGACGTTGTGTTTCTCGTCCACCCGACGGAACTTTGGGATTTTATTCCAACATAGATCAAATGCATACTGGCATCTAGGTGCAAATTGGCAATGTGAAGGTGTCTCCAATAGCTCGGGAGGAGAGCCCTCAATACTAGCCAAACGCCTATACCCCATCTCATCCAAGCGTGGGACAGCACCCAATAATCCAATCGTATACGGATGCTGTGGCCTTTTATATAAATCGCGCACGGAGGCCTCTTCTACAATATGACCTCCATACATAACCAACACTTGGTCAGCTAACCCTGCAATGATGCCAAGATCATGGGTGATCCAAACCACTGACATTTTTAGTTCGTCTCTGATCTTCTTAACTAAGTCAATAATTTGCGCTTGAATTGTTACATCCAAAGCTGTTGTTGGTTCATCTGCGATCAAAATCTTGGGTCCACATGCGATTGCCATAGCGATCATCACTCGTTGTCGCATCCCTCCGGAGAATTGGTGGGGATAACTTCTGTAGCTCGCTTCGGGATTCGATATCCCGACCTGGTTGAGCAAATCAATCGTGCGTCCCTTCGCCTCCTTTCCCGATATATTAAGGTGCTCCACTATAGATTCAGCGATTTGTTCTCCAATAGATAAAACTGGATGGAGGGAAGATAACGGATCCTGAAAAATAATGCCTATCTGGCCACCACGAATTTTTCGAATCTCTCCCTCTGGCAAAGTGAGTAAATCCTTTTCTTCAGAATCTATCCGGAAAACAGCCTGTCCAGATTCGATCTTGCCGGCAGGTTCAGGAATTAGGCGCAGGAGCGAAAGCATTGTTACAGTCTTTCCACATCCGCTTTCCCCAACAATTCCTAATGTTTGACCTTCCATGAGATCAAATGAAACACCATTAACAGCATGTACTATACCTTCGAGGGTATGGAATCGGGTGACGAGATCCCGAACTTTCAGGATTTGAACCACTTAATAACCTTTACTTCCTTGCTTTTCTCAAGCGCGGGTCCAATACATCGCGCAACCAATCACCAAGCAGGTTCATCCCCAGCACGGTAACTGCAATAGCGACTCCAGGAATAGTGGCTATCCAAGGGTGATATGTCAGATACTGCCGGCCATTAGCTAACATATTTCCCCAGCTGGGCACACTTGGCGGAACACTAAGCCCAAGAAAACTTAAACCAGCCTCGTAGAATATCATGGCTGACATTTCAATGGTGGCCAGTGTGATTACTGGACCAATGAGGTTGGGTGAGATATGATCAAAGAGGATACGAAACCGGCTGGCACCAATACTCGTTGCCGATTCGACATAGCCGGACTCGCGAATTCGCAAGACCTCGCCCCTGATTAGCCGCACAAAGATGGGTGAATCCGTAATGCCAAATATTAGAATAACATTGATCAAGCTTCTACCAAAAATTGCTGCGGTGAAGATTACAATTAGGAGGTAAGGAAGACCTAACACAAGGTTGACAACGCTCATGATTAGGTTATCAACCCGACCACCTAGAAAACCTGCAGTCAATCCAAATACTAAACCGATCCCGCAGGCAATCAGCACACCAAAAAAGCCTACTGTTATCGAGACACGGGCTCCGTACATTATCCGGCTCAACATATCACGCCCGAGTGTATCCGTTCCTAATGGATAAGTCCAATCTCCTTCATCTGACCAGGCTGGGGGTGTTCTGCTGGCACTGAGGTCTTGCTCCAGTGGGTCGTGAGGAGAAAGCCATGGCGCGAAGATTGAGGTAAACACCAGAATAATGAAAATGGTCATCCCAATCATGCCGCTACGATCTCTTAATAGCAATTTAGTGAATGACGAGATTCGACTACTGGTACTCGTGCTGTTATTACCCTCGAGAATACTCGAGTCACTTCTTCTCATATCGGATTCTTGGGTCAGCTAATACGTATGCCATATCCGTCAAAAGGTTGAGCGAAACAACAACGATGCTGGTGAATATCGCGATCGCTTGCACCATCGGGAAATCCCTTCCACCGATGGCTTCAGCAAGCATGCGGCCAAGTCCTGGCCAGGCAAAGATTGTTTCAATGTAGAGAGCCCCCATTAAAAGATCTCCATATCGAACACCGATTACACTCACAAGGGGTATGGTCAACAAGCTGAGAACATGCCTAATTTGGATCCGCGCTGTGGAGAGTCCTTTACTTTTAGCTGTCCGTATATAGTCATCACCTCGTATTTCCAGGACAGTTGAGCGCGTCAATCGTACCAGTCCCCCCATCGGGGCCATTCCTAGCGCAATTGCAGGTAGTATCACGGATTTGATACCACCTCTACCTATGGCTGGGAACCAACCAAGCTGCACTGCGAAGAGAAGTATTAACAATAATGCTAACCAGAAATTAGGGATGGCTTGGCCAAGAAGACCTAGTGTTCTTCCAATTGAGTCTATAAAGCTCCCTGGTCTCCAGCCTCCGACCAATCCCAAAGGGATGCCCACAATAATCGCCAGAAGCATCGCACAAGTAGCCAATTCAATTGTGGCTGGGATTCTCTCCAGTATGAGGGGTACTGCGGGCATTCTATAGTATAGAGAGTTGCCGAGATCACCTTGCACAGCTTTTGAAACAAATTCAATGAATTGGGTAGTCAATGGGAGATTGAAACCCATTTTCTCTCGGAAGGCATCTACTTGATCCGGAGTTGCATTTCTCGGCATCATTAATGCGGCAGGATCGCCCGTAGCTCGGACCATCATGAAAACCACGATGGTTACCCCAGCAACGGTTAACAACGATCGAACAATACCTGAAAGCAGATGACGTTGCATCGTTGTTACCTATAGAAAACTATAATCATTATCTTTGTAAAAAAACCCATCGGAATTCTCAATGGTCATTGCTTTCTAGCGGCAAGATCATTGCAGAATATTATTTCTTGGGATGGATTGAGCTATTCATAAACGTGAGTACCGATAATTATAAAGCGAATCGCTCATGTGCAATACAGAGAAGAGGGCACACGTGTGTGCCCTCTTGACAGTATAGGAATCCGGAAAAGCGACTATTCCTCAATGCTCGTAAACCACAAACTATGGAGTTCGGATGAGCTAGGTAAATAATCTTGGACGCCTTTGTTGACTCCCTCGAAAGTGGACAGCTCGTAGAGATAGATAAATGGGGGTTCCTCTCGCATGTATTCCTGAATCTCCTCATAAATCTTCACTCGTTCGTTGCGATCCATGGTCGTCCCAAGACTGGCGATCAATTCTGCCAGATGCTCGTCGTACCACTGAGCCCACGTTTCATCCTTGCCCAGAGCACCTAACAACCGCTGGTTTGCCTCGCCTGTCTGACCTGACCAACTGTCCACGAAGACAGGCTGAAGCTCTCCTGCTTGCATATTGCCCCAGAAAGTAGAAGTATCCAAGATCTCCAGATCGACATTTATCCCTACATCGCCGAGGTATCCCGCAATCGCTTCACACACCTCATTGATGTGGATGAATGCACTGTCTGGGCATGCCATGCCAATCTCGAAACCATCTTCGTATCCAGCTTCCGCGAGCAGTTGCTTGGCTTTATCGGGATCATATAAGAAGACATCCTTGCCATCATATCCCAAATTAGTCGAGGCAACATATCCAATTGCTTTCTGGGCAGTGCCCAGTAATATCTTGTCTATGATCTCCTGCACATCAACCGCATAGTTCATCGCCAGCCTGACATTTTGATCTTCAATTGGCGTTCCTACACCTGTGGTCAGATTATTGAAGCCAACGTAATAAACACGATCAACCAGGTATTCGAGAACTTCGACATCTTCCTCTGCACTTAATCCCTCTGCTTCCTCTGCACTTAAACGAGGAGCTATATGGACCTCGCCTGTCTGCAGTGCAGCTACACGAGATGAGGATTCTGGGATTACTCTATACGTGATTCGCTCCAGTTTTGGATAGCATTCACGCCAGTAATTTGGATACGCCACATAGGAGACTTTATCCCCCTTTACCCACTCCTCAAACATGAATGCGCCCGTCCCAACAGGATGCGCAGCAAAGCCTTCGGGACCCACTTCCTCATAGTACTCTGGCGGTATGATGTTCCAGAATAGGGCCATAAGTATGGTGAAGAATGGATTGGGTTCTTCAGTAGTAATCTTTACAGTGAATTCATCTATCACTTCGGCTGAATTGGCTGTGGTGTAGTTATATGATTCGGGGACTTCAGGTTGGCTATATGTTTCCCAGGTAAAAACCACAGCCTCAGCATTGAATGGTTCCCCATTATGGAAGGTGACATCCTCCCTCAAGTGGAATGTATATTCATTTCCATCATCAGAGACCTCCCAGCTTTCCGCAAGAGCGGGCTCGAGTTCGCCATCTTTGGTCACAAAGAGAAGTGATTCAGTCAACTGTCTTCCGACGTTACCTTCGTAAATCTCGGAAGCATGTGCTTGTTCAATGGAATCAATCGTGGTTGGGTTGGCATATACCAGGGTGCCCGTTGGTGGGGGGCAAGTTACTTCAGCCTCTTCTGGTTCTTCAGGTTGAACTTCTGCTGGTTCTTCAGGTTGAACTTCTGTTGGTTCTGGTGTGGCTTGTGCGCAAGCCACCATTAGCATAGCAACTATCATCAGACAGATTATAAGCCTGACCAATCTTCCTTTAAACATTCTCGCTACTCCTTTATAATGTGAACAAACATCTGAAATACGAACAGCCAAATAAAACATATATCCTCGATTTAGGCCACCTCCTCTTCTAGGCTAAATCCATTGAAAATCATCCAAAAATGTGTAATAGTGACGGTTTATAAAACCAATCACTATTTAAGACTGTTGATCAGTTAGGAGAATCCCATATATATTAAAACTGTAAAGGTACAGTGGACCATACCACATTATCATTAAACCAACCTTCTGTCAAGAAGAAGCTGTCGGTTACAATTATGTCTCAAACTTAAACAATTTGATTTATGAGGCACTGTTTCACCCAGCTCTGATATCTTGAGCCAACGGTATCTCAAATGTTTCGCACGAAATGAAGCTAACCTGTTATTTGTGCATCCTCAAGCCACTCAGTGTATAACTCTGAACTAAGGGTCTTGAGAGCAAGATCCCAATGGTAATTTACATTCCACCAAAAATCAAAATCCACATCTGAGTAAACATTCTGTATTGCACTCCAAGCAGTCCAAATTATATGTGCTGTGAGAGCATAAAGTTGAACACGGGCAAACCAGGAGCGACGGAGTTTCCCAAAATATGCGGTACACAACTCGAGGGTATTCCCATCGTTGTACTCCATGGATTGGGCAGCGTTTCCTAACTCAAAACAGGGATCGTTATTGCCACTATACTCAAAATCAACGAAGCGCAAAAGATTGCCATCGTCGATGATGTTTTCTGCAATTAGATCATTATGACAAGGGATACTATTCATTGGGTGCAAAATGAGTACATCTTCGAATTGAGTCATAAATGACAACGAATCTGTGAAACCAGCAGGCACCCTGATATTATTTACATTGATTTTCTGAATGTAGTGGTCCATCAATCGAAAAACATTAAACTCGTTCTTAAAGCGCGGTCCAGCATGTAAGAGTTTCATCGACTGGGCTAGGCGGGCAGGCACACCTGGAGCCTGGAGTTTCGTGATTTTCGTGAAGGACATTACTTCTCCTTCGACAAATTCCGTGATCAACACTTTGTGTTCCTGGAGATAGGAATAAACTTTGGGCGCTACCCCGGTTTCTGCAGCCACCATTGTGTTTTGATATTCCTCCTCCCTGACAACTGCCAGGAGGTCCGTCCGAGGGCTGGGGATGCGAACGAAGAATTTTTTATCATCCACTTCAACCCGGTAATTGGTATTGGTGTAACCTCCAGGCATCGAATGAAAAACCACTTGTTGACCACACCATGCTGGGATCATTTCAATGACTTGCTGAATTGTGACTGTCACAAGAATGAATCACTCCATTGTCAATAGCCTGCTGACCTATACTTGATGGCGTCTCAATACTTTACCTGCCCTGGAACCAGTGTGTTTCCCCTGCGAACAAACAATTGTGCCATTGACCAGTACGTATTCAATACCTTCCGGAGGTCTCGTCGGCTCCCAAAAGTCCCCACCTTCTTTGATCCGAGCAAGATCAAAGACGACAATGTCCGCATATGCTCCTTGCTCAATCACCCCTCGATCCTTTAATCCCAGCACCTCTTGCGCCGGCATAAAGGTGGCTTTCATGATCGCCTCCTCCAGGCTGAGGACTCCGGTCTCTTTAACAAATTGGTTGATATAATAAGGATACATTCCGTAAGCGATGGGTGGGATACCCCAATTCATCGTACCTTCGCTTTCATCTGGAAAGAACGGAAAATAAATCGTGTCTGTGCAGGGCATCCCTGCAGGATGCTTGAGAAAAACTGGTAAGACTCCATACTCCCTTTTGTCGATGAACTCCGCCCACATCACCTTGGGGTCTTCAACTAAGAGATCAAATAAGACCTCCAAGGATTCCTCGTAGACCACTTTAATGATGTTATCCGCAATCCGCGAACGGGCGATATCACCGATCGTTTTCCCCTCATTGATCCGGTTCTTGCATCGTATGATTTTGAAACAGTCCATCCAATAGGGATCACTAAGCGGAACAATGCCGCCAATTTTGAACTTCCCAGAATTCATTACCGTTTTTACATTTTTACGAAACTCTCGCTCTTTTAATTTCTCGATGAACTCATCTCGTTCTAATCCTGTCATCCAATCCGGTAGATTCAATCGGGAGTTATAGAATATCTCTACCACCGGCTCCAGATACGAAACGGACTGGTCCCATGCGATGACATTGAATGTTACTTCAAGACCCTCGTCCCTGGCTTTATCGACGATATCGACCAAGGTAGCTTTAGCCAAGGCCTCATCCAAAAACTCCGGGTGTGGCTGAGGAACGATGTATGCCGGTGTGATGTGAGCGATATGCAACTTGATTCCATTGGCTTTTTTGCTGATCTCTACCGCTTCTAACAACCCATGGTACCGGCCAACCATGACCTCCCCTACTGGACCCTGAAAGGTTGCATATCCAAATTCTTGCGAATCATCAGCGGGCCATCGGTTTAAATGATGCCGGGTATGAGGTGTAAAAAAACCTCCATATCCCTGAACGACCTTGGCTAATTCAACCAGCTCGTTGGCATCAGCAAAATCGCCGGGCCAATAATCTAATCCTGCTGATAACCCGAACGCCCCACTCCTCATCGCCTCATCCACCAACTCTTTCATCCTGTCTATCTGTTCCCCACTTGCCTTCCGCATGAAATCCTCAGCCATCACCGCCGCTCGAACTGTGTTGTGACCCACCAAGGGTACATAATTGATCCCAAGCCTCATCTCATCTACTTTGGATAGCCATTCCCCAAACGTCATGTATTCCAAATCAAAGCGGTCACACCAGCTCCCTAGCATTCCCTCATAATGCTCTCTTGAATTAATTGGCGCTGTTGAGAGTCCACAGTTACCACCGACAAATGTTGTAATGCCCTGCATTGTTAAGTTTTCAGCCAACGGGGAATCCAAAATTGACCAATCGGCATGGGAATGAGGATCGACAAAACCAGGACATGTGATCAATCCCGAGCCATCGATCACTTGCTCTGCCTCACCACCGATATCCCCCAAGGCGATGATTTTCTCTCCTTGAATCCCGACGCTTCCCCCGAAAGCAGTATTACCAGTGCCATCTATGATCATTGTGTCTTTGATAATCACATCATATTGCTGGGACATACATTTCCTCTCCAAACTGTTTATTTAGATCTTGATTCTCTGACGAAGGCCAACTCATTAACACTTATGACATCGATTATCGTCGCAAAAGAAACCCTGATCAATGAAAAGTTTCCTCTTACTCAATATTCTCAAAATCTCTCTCATTGTTGCGTACAGATAATGAAATCTCCAGTAGCATTTCGATTTAAGTCACTCAAAGGACGGTGAAGATCAATTCCTTGACTTGGTGTACAAATCAAAATATTTTCATAGACTATGATAGTTGGTTACAATGGAAGACCATCCGATATATTTATGGTGAATTGCATCGCTTGTAATATCGAATGACCATCTTATAATCTCCGAGTGAATTTTCCGTTCGTTAAATATCCTAAGCTCCTTCTCTTCTATTCAAAGATCTCGTCCACACAATGCCCCTCCCAGTCAGGGTGGGGTTCAATGCCAAGAATGCGAGCAAGTGTTGGAGCTGTTTCCAACAGCGTAACTTGCGATTGGATCTCAAATCCGCTGCGAATCCCAGGTCCAGCCACCATCCATGGGATTGTTATATCCTCAGGGGCATCTGTTCCATGTCCTTTGTCATGACCACCATGGTCTGCTTGAAGTAGAATTACAGCTTCAGGCGGCAATCCATTAAGTAGTCTTCCCAGAATGCTATCAACACGGTCAAGCTGTTCAAAGTACTCATCAGTCATCCAACCGAAGGTTTCGCCAGCTTCGTCTAAAGTGCCAAAGTATGCAAATATAAACTCGGGATTGTCATTCGCCAGATATCTAAGCTCCTCCTCGACAAGGACCTTCTCCCCATCTGGATCCGTGAAAACATTGTCCTTGAAGTATGCGAAATCCAGATTGCCTGGTTGGGTGAGATTGCGAAGTTTCTCCCAGTTGTAGAAAAATCCACAGCGTAAACCAGCCATTCGAGCGATTTCAATCAATCCGGGGACAGGAGTTTCCATTGGGACCCAGATATTCGTCATGACACCATGCCTTGAGGGTGGAACACTATGGAAGATTGACATATGACAGGGTAATGTCTTCGTCGGCATCAAACTTTGAGCATTTAAGGTCCATGACGATCTTTCACGTAATGAGGATAGATTTATGTATCGGTCTGAAAGAAGTGGCTCTGGGCGTAAACCATCAATCATCACAAAAATGGCAAGTGACATTATTCAACTCCTACTCTCTTGCAAGAGTAACTATATCATTTATTACATCACCGATCACACGAATTAGCTCTTTGCAATCCTCAGGAGATATCCATCCCATATTTGCGATCTGGAACATATTTCTGTCATAGAGGGGACCTTTTCCGGGATATACGATATACCCAAGCAGCTCTAATTCATCAATGAAATCGGCTAGTTTAATTCCATCAGGTAGAAAAACAGCAGTGACGGTGTTGGAGTTCTGTTCATCAGGTAAGAGCAAGCGGAGACCTAAAGTCCTAAGACCCGCTCGGATAATCTTGGCACATGCCTTATATCGCATTATGCGATTATCTAACCCTTCTTCAAAGAGTTCGTGCAATACACAATCGAGGCCCAGGAACATCGTCAGTGCGGGTGTATTTGGTGTTTGACTGAGACTGTCCGCCCATTCTATATGGTTTTGTAAATTCAAATAAATATTCCTCCTGGGTACTTCCTCATACAATGTAGGTACAGCACTTCGTTTAGCGCAAACGAAAGAGATTCCAGTCGGTCCCGAGATACATTTATTTCCTGATCCTGTGCAAACGTCAATGTTATCCCTCACAACATTGACATCTTCGCCGCCAATCGCGCTTATACAATCGACAAAGAATTTCCGGTTGTATTTTCTAACCAGCTCTCCAATACCATGAACTGGGTTGATCATACCGGTACTGGTCTCATGAAACACCATACACACCCAACGGATATTCCCATTCCGAACCAGGGTTTCCTCAATAACTCCTAACTCAGGCAAATGCCCCCATGGAAACGCCAATCGCTCAACTTTATATTGGTAGCAGCTTAAAATTTCGTTGAGGCGATCTCCAAATAAACCATTTGTAATCAAAAGGACCTCTTCCGACTCCTTGATAATCGACGACAATGCTGTTTCGTTCGCGGCTGTGCCTGAGCCACTTATCATCACAGCAGTATATCGATCATCAGCTTTGAAAAGTTTGTGCAAATTATCTCGAATTCGATTAACACAATCTTCAAAAAATGCTCGACGATGGGGCATATCGGGATGGGCTAATGCTGATTTCAATGCCTGAGAGGTCATGACTGGGCCAGGCGTAAAGAGTAATATTTTCTTGGCCATCAATGGTTTCCTTTTTGATCAACAAATTGATTACTTCATCATAATGTTAAGTGGAACTTTCCTGCTGTGACTTTATTTCACTAAATCATTCTTGTCGTTCTTGGCGGATTACAAATTATTCGCACAAACCCGCCATCTAGATCAACCCACTTAATCAATCGACTCATTCATAAAGTATAGTGGTCTATACCAAAATATCATATTTACCTCCTTTTTGTCAATAGTTTTGTGGAGGTTTGGGGAAAAATTTCAGGTTTGCTGATCCATTTCCTCAATTTTCAGAAAATGAGAAAATCCCCGGGTATAAAAAAAGTTCGGAATTTTTTGAAAATACTTGTGCAACGACCATCTAACAAAATCTTGTTTATTTTGGCGACCATACCATTCACATGATTTCAACCTTAGGATGCTTGACGAATGAATCTCTGCATGGTAAAGTGGTCTAGTCCATATTTAAGATCCTGACAATTATGATTCACCAAAAACCAATCGCTTGTGAATTAAATCAAATACAGAAATTCGATCATGTGGGAGATAAACATAAGTGGAAAAACCAAAATATGTACAAATATACGAGTCTCTGGTGGAAGAGATAGAATCTGAGCGATTAAAACCTGGTGACAGGCTGCCGTCGGAAAGAGAACTAAGCCAGCAATTGGGGGTAAGTCGAATGACAGTTCGCCAAGCCGTTGATACACTAGCAAATCAAGGCTTTGTTACTCGCAGTCACGGGAGCGGTACTTTTGTAACCGAATTCAAAATTGATCAGGAGGCGGGGTTTCTAATTGGCTTTCACGAAGCCATGATAGAACTGGGGCATAAACCCGGTGCAAAACTTCTTACCTTCGAAAGACTACTAGCAAACCAAAAGCTTGCGGGATTACTAAAAGTCGATATAGGTCGTCCTTTATATTACATTCAAAGGTTGCGCACAGTGAATGAAAAACCTCATGCTTTGGAGAATACATATCTTCCCGAGGAATTTTTCCCGGGGATAGATGAGTTTGATTTGATTGAACGCTCCATTTACAATATCATGGAAGAGGAATATGGACTTCAACTTGACAAGGCCGAGCAAACCTGGGAACCAATTATCGCTAACGAGTATGAATCTGAAGTACTTTCCGTTTCCATTGGCGCACCTTTGATGTTGGTTCATCGCATCTCATATCGCCAGGATGGTCAACCTGTCGAGTATGCAAAAGATATCTTTCGCGGGGATAGAAGCCGGTTTGTCTCGCGGTCTGTATATCGGAAGTAATTTTTTCGAACGATCTCCATTTGTCGATTTGTTTCGTATTCAACTTCTTCATAATTGTTGAGTTCAGTTTTCCATCCCAAACACATTCTGGTCTAAACGATTAAGATAAAACCTACCCGGTTACGCATATTTTATTGGTTGCTTCCTTGACAAATCATTTTATTATGCTAAAATAGTGCTGGTATAGACATCTAGTTATCCGTAAGTGGAATCAAGTGAAATGTCGACTTTTACCCCTAAGTATATTCAGATTCAAGATAGCATTTTAAATTGGATTGAAACTGGTGATCTCAAGCCAGGTGATTTGGTTCCTTCTGAAAGAGAGCTTAGTGAACAATTTGATGTAAGCCGCATGACCGTCAGGCATGCTATCTCCACATTAGTTTCTCATGGCATCGTACGGCGTGTGCAAGGTCTTGGTACATATGTAAACGAACCCAAAAACGAATACGATATCGGTCTTCTGGTCAGTTTTACAGAAAGCGCACTGAGAAAAGGACTCAAACCCTCCGGTAAGTTATTAGAATTTGATTTAATACTCGCGAATGAGAAAATTGCTGGTATTTTGAATATCAACTTAGGTCAGAAAGTTTACCACTTGGTGAGGGTCAGGTTTGGTAATAATGAGCCAATGGTGCTGGAGAAATGCTACTTTCCTCATTCACGTTGTCCTGGGATCGAAAAATTCGATCTGGAAAACAATTCCATCTATAGAATCTGGAGAGAAGAATTCAATATTGCACTCGAAAGAATGAGGCAAATTTTAGAACCGGTAGCTGCAACCGAATTTGAGGCAAAAGCATTAGATGTACCCGTTGGATTTTTGTTAATGTTGGTTGAAAGAGTATCCTTTGATAATAATGGGGTTCCAGTTGAATATGCAAAGGATGTACATAGAGGCGACAAAAGCCGATTTGTTGCCGAATTATCAATTAATTTGGTTGATCGTCCTGAGTATGCCTACACAAATCTAGAAGCTACGTGAGAAAGTAATTTATGATCGTCTGTTTCGTAATTTCGATGTAACTGGTATTCAAATCAAGTTTATTGATTACTTATTTCCGATTGTTGCAGTAGTCACTTGAATCAATAATCTAATTGGTAGTGGTCTGGAAGCCAAAAGATACCCTAATATTCAGTGATTAGGGAAATCACCAATTTTTATTGGGCAACAAGGTGTATTGAATGGCTTATTCCAGGTTTTTTTCACGATCGATGGTGTAGACGTCTGTTCATCTAGACCATGTAGACGTTTCAAAATTTTGTTATTGATCGAGTTGCAAAAATTGTAGTATGGCGAAATTGTCTTTTCCACCAAAATAATTATTCAAGGAGTAAGAAAATGAAGAATAAACCCATTAAGACCGATTTCTTTAGAATTCTATCGCAGGAAGAGTTACAGGCTATCCACGATGCGACAATGGAAGTTCTCGAAAAGACTGGTATAACCGTCCAACATTCCGAGGGATTGAAGGTCTTGGCTGAGGCGGGGGCTGAAGTGGACTGGGATCTTCAACATGTTAGGATTTCGGAGGATTTGGTTCAGCGCTGTTTAGCCACTACACCCTCTGAATTGGTTTTTGGGGCTCGAAATCCAGAGAAGGATTTAAATGTTGGACATGGACTTCTTCCGGTTACCCGTAACGGTGGGGGCAGCGATCTCACTTTAGATCTGGACACAGATGAGTTAAGACCCCTATTGGAAAATGATTTCATCGATTACATCCGACTTTTGGATGCCCTGGAGAACATTGATTTAATTGCCCCCATTTATGCGCGTGATTACCCCGAACATAACCGGGATGTGCATGTTCTCAAGTCAATGTTTTCCAATACCGATAAACATGTGCACATGCGGGCATACAGCAAGAAAAGCCTGGAAATTTTATTGGAAATGGCAACTGTTGTAGCCGGAAGCAAAGAAAGCTTGAAGGAAAGACCGGTGCTTAGCTTGTTGGAAGCGCCCCTTAGCCCGCTAACTTTTCTGGATATCACGGTGGACGCATTATTTCTCTGCGGTGAGTATGGCATTCCCTTAGAATTATGCTGTATGCCGATTGCCGGAGCTACAGGGCCAGTGACGTTAGCTGGAAATATCACCCTGGCAAATGCAGAATTCTTGGCGTGTGTTGTAATTTCCCAACTGGTTAATCCTGGCGCTCCATTGGAATACGCGCCTCGCTGCATGATTTTGGATATGAAAACCACGGTTGGGTTAACCGGCTCTATTGAAGGGGCAATGATGGCAGCTGTTGGAGCTCAATTGGGACGTGAAATATACAACGTTCCGGTGAGCCTCCATGGTCCGTGGACAGATTCACTGCTGCCTGACGAACAATCGAACTTAGAGCGAACAAACTTTTCCTTTTTGTCTGGGTTGGCGGGCACTAATGTTTTTTCCGGAGCAGGCATGCTTGAACAAGGTAAGACATTCAGTCATCTCCAACTTGTGATGGACGATGATATTCACAAAATGATCAAATTTGTACTCAGTGGAATTCCTGCTGAAGGAGACCGGCTGGCAGTAGAGTCGATCGATCGTGTCGGACCTGGTGGAAACTATCTGATTGATGATCTCACATTGAAATACTTTAAAATCGACCGGCTTTTCCCGACACTTATGCTGCGTGGGACAAGAGAGGCTTGGGTATCGGAAGGAGCAAAATCGTTCCGCGAACGTGCCAGAGAGAGAGTGAAACATATTTTAGCAACACACCAACCAGCTCCTCTGGATGAGAACGTTTCAAAGGAACTTGCAGCCATTGTAGAAGCATCCAATAAGACACTGATGCCGGCTTAAGAAATTGTATCCTAGCCAAAAATTTTCTCCGATCGTGATTTGCTGTTTTCATGATGTTAATCGACGATCCAATTTCCAAGAGCAAACTTTACCAGGTATGACATGGATACTAAGGAATCAAAATCCATAACCATCGAAGAAGTCATAAAGGAAATTCCTGAATGGCGCGGAATGAGCGCAAGCTATACGCCATTATACGGCGGGTTGACGAATTCAAACTTCCGCGTGCAAATCAATGGTCAACGCTACTTCGTAAGGATTCCAGGACCCCAGGCCGAATTGCTAGCAGTAGATAGGGATAATGAATATCATAACTCCGTTGCTGCCGCTGAGATTAGTATCGGCCCAAATGTGCGTTTCTATCTGAAAAACTACAAAGTTATAATTATGGAATTTATCGATGGTAAGACTATGTCCAACGAAGACATGCACAAGCCAGGCATGCCGACCAAAATTGCCCAATCACTCAAATTATTACATGGTGCACCGCGTTTTCTGACCGACTTTAATATGTTTCGGACAGTTGAATATTACATGCAGGTCATCAATGAACATAAAGTCAAGATCCCAGCAGATTATTATCAGCGTGCGGCTATTCTACACACGATCGAAAGCGCGATCAACGCGCAGCATCTTCCACACGTGCCATGTCATAACGATCTGGTTGCCGAGAATTTTATTGACGATGGTAATTTCTTGCGCATTGTCGACTATGAATACAGCGGCAATAACGATCCGTGCTTTGAATTGGGGGATGCAGCGACAGAGATTGCTTTTGGCGAAGATCAAGTCGACGAGATGTGCGCTGCATATTTCGGTGATTCAAGAGATTCTTTGAGAGCGCGAGTGCACCTGTATGGACTGGTATCGGACATTGGATGGGTGCTTTGGACAGCAATTCAGAACAAAATATCGGAGATAGATTTCGATTTCTGGAACCATATGATGTTCCGGTGGGAGCGGTCATTACAAGTGATGGATTCGGATCGTTTTCCTGTTTGGCTAGAGGAAGTTGGTCATTAGAAAGCCCTAATATCAAGTTCCCAAGTATGAATCTTTTTCAATATAAGGAAAGTGCCAATGATAATAAGCATTAACTAATAATTATTCTCAACACGGATAAATTCAATGATCTACACTAATCATCAAGAGCGATAACTAGAGTAGAGATCGCAAGAGGGTCGGGTAGGGATAGAGTGTAGATTTAGGAGGTTGTTGGAGCGTTAGAGAAAAAATGTATGGACTGGTATCGGACAT
>PVMS01124769.1_pt1 | contig 17973 bp, 16 predicted proteins | sample 1853461 | NCBI WGS metagenome assembly PVMS01 (sample SAMN08582032, study PRJNA380276) | Marine sediment metagenome, whole genome shotgun sequencing project. | isolation source: ocean sediment barecode stripped | collected 2017 | reverse complement strand
CTCGGCGTAAGAAACAATTTCTCGCATGCCCTGATTATTGTTTACGCCGAGATTCAGCCCGATGGTTCAGTACTGACCAAAGTACCAGCCAACGTTGCGTTGGCAATAAGCGTGGTCGACGAAAATGGCAAGCGCACAGGTGAACGTCATCAGAACTGGATTCATGTTCGACCAGGACAACAACTCACTTGTAACGGTTGTCACGTAGCGGACAGCGGATTGTCGCATGGTCGCCGCGAAGCATTCGATGCGGCATACGCTGGTGCGCCGGCTGGCCTCCTGCAATTTCCAGGAACACTGCCGATGTGGAGTATTGGTCAGCCTGGCGAGACCATGGCTGAGGTTCGCGCACGCGTTACTTGCCTGGACGCCGTGGATCCATGTTCATCGCTGCAACCGAATCTGAATATCCGCTACACCGATGTATGGACCGCAGATCCGTTAATCGCCGTACAAAACACAAATATTGATTTTCTCTACACGGCAGCGGGCGCGATTGAGGGCCTCAGCACGCCTTCTCCGACCACATTCCAGTGTGAGAACAGCTGGCAGTCGTCGTGCCGCACGATTATCAACTATGAATCCATTATCCACCCGCTCTGGAGCCTGTCGCGGCCAGCGTTTGAGGCCGATGGAATTACGCCGATCCTGGATCCGGTCAGCGGATTGCAAGTGGATTACGTGTGCACAAACTGCCATACGCAGATAAATCCGGTGGATGCTACAGTCATGCTCCCGGCTGGCCAGCTAGAGCTGACCGATGGGCTGTCACCGGACGAACCTGATCACTTTCATGCCTATCGTGAACTCGTAGCGGGTGATAACCTTCAGGTATTACTGAATGGCGCAGTTGTTGATGCGCAACAGCAGATAGGCGTCGATATCGACGGGAACCCGATATTTGACGTTATTCCCATTGGCTCGCCAGCAACCGCGAACGGTGCAAGGCAGTCGGGAGACTTCTTCGGTCGTTTCGAAGATCCTGCGAACAATGTGACGGTTGATCACACAAATTTCTTAAATAGCGCGGAGAGACGCTTAATTGCGGAATGGTTGGATGTCGGAGCCCAGTACTACAATAATCCCTACGACGTCCCTCAGTAATTTGGTCTGGGGGGTCTGCCTGGTCGCATTAGCGCTATCGGCAGCCACTCCAGCAACCGCAGAGGCCGCCGACGACGAACTTCGCACAGTGGCGGTCGCAGACCCGTACCTCGAGATGCATACGGGGCCGGGCCGTGGCTATCCCATCTTCCACGTCGTGGACCGCGGCGATTCTGTGCAGATCGTGATGCAAAAAACATACTGGTATCAGGTGGTGACCGACAAGGGCATCACGGGCTGGGTCAGTCACGAGCAAATGGAATTAACTCTGAACCCGGACGGTTCGGAAGTTGATTTTGCACCCACTTCCCTGGAAGACCTGACCAACGCCAAATGGGAGGCAGGCCTCCTGGCCGGGGACTTCGGCGGCGCCAACATGATTTCAGCGTACGGATCGTACTCGCTCAACCCAAATCTCTCCATTGAGGTATGGGGTTCACACTTCTTGGGAGATTTTTCGTATGGCTGGATGGGTAGTGTTAACGTCGTTCATGAGGCTTTCCCGGAATGGCGGTTTTCGCCATTTTTCACTTTGGGTGCTGGTTTGCTACATACCTCGCCAAAGTCGACGATTATTTCGGGTGAAGACAGAACGGACGAGGTCGGCCATGTTGGCGTGGGCCTCAGAATTTATGCGACGCGGCGCTTTTTGCTACGTGTCGAATATAAAAGTTACGTGGTGTTTACGAGCCGCGACGACAATGAGGAAGTAGAAGAATGGAAAGTCGGATTCGCGTTCTTTTTCTGATCATCGCCCTGATCGGTCTTTCTGGCTGTGCGGCGACGAAGAACCTTTTCGGCATTGGGCCCGAAGAGGCGCCGCCGCCGTCGACGGAACCGCCCGGCCAGGTTATCGACCCGCAGGTTGAACGTCGCGAAATCAAAGAGCCGAAAATTGACCGAGAAGACTTCGAGGTGGGCGGATACGTCGGCATCATGAGTATCGAGGATTTCGGCACCAACGTTGTGTACGGGGTGCGCCTTGCTTACCACGTAACCGAAGGATTCTTTGTAGAAGGCACAGTCGGTCAGACAGAAGGTGGCCTGACCAGCTATGAAATCTTGTCCGGCGGCGCGCCGATCATCTCTGATGACGAGCGTACTCTCACCTATTACAACCTGAATCTTGGCTACAACTTGCTGCCTGGCGAAGGATTTATCGGTGAAGGTCGTGCGTACAACACAAATTTCTACCTGATCGCCGGACTGGGTTCGACGAGTTTTGCCGGTGATGATCGTTTTACAGTCAATTTCGGCGCGGGCTTTCGATTCTTGTTTACCGATTTAATTGCATTGCATGTCGACTTTCGCGATCACATGTTCGATATCGATATCCTGGGTGAGGACAAGACCACCCACAATCTAGAGGCTACCATTGGTGTGACCGTATTCTTCTGAGGTATGGGTATGAGAAACAAATTAATTTCCAGATTCCTCTTGTCCCTGCTGTTGATGGCTGGATTGTCCGCCTGCAGTGGGATCGAGCCGTGGGTGAAGCCCTACGAACGCGATCGACTGGCTGATCCGATCATGCTGATGGACGCCGACCCCGTATCCAGTTCCTATATCCAACACGTTTTCGAGGCCCGTGAAGGCGCTCGTGGCGGCGAAGGTGGCGCTGGCGGCGGCTGCGGTTGTAACTAAGGTAGTGCTTTTGTGAGATTTGAACGCGGCATAGTAGTTTTATTTCTGGCATTGCTGGCAAGCAGCGGTGCGCAGGCCGGCGTATTGCCGGAAGATCGCGCCGATGTTCTTTATCACCTGTACACGGGTGGCGGCATCGATATTAATGGACCGTCCGTGTTGGTGCGAAAACAAGTCGGCAAGAACACCTCATTTGTCGCCAACTACTACGTCGATATGATCAGTTCCGCCTCGATCGACGTAATAACGACAGCGAGTCCGTATAAGGAAGAACGCACGCAATGGTCGCTGGGTATGGACTACTTGCACGGCAATACGACCATGACGGTCAACTACACGACCAGTACCGAATCCGACTATGCGGCGAAGACGTATAGTTTTGCCGTAAGCCAGGACATGTTCGGCGACTTGACGACGATCACGCTGAGCTACGCCCTCGGTGCTGACATTGTCGGCAACTCACAGGATCCGACATTTGAGCGCGATATTGATCGTCAACTTTACGGCGTCGGCGTCACTCAAATTCTGTCGCGCAACATGATTGCTGCATTGAATTTCGAAGTAATTACGGACGAGGGATACCTCAACAATCCCTACCGTTCAGTGCGCTACGCCGATCCGGGTACCGCGCTGGGTTATAGCTATGAGCCCGAGCTCTATCCGAATACGCGCACCAGTAGCGCGATCGGAATCCGCGCCAAGTATTACCTGCCGTACCGGGCAGCGATCGAAGCTGAGTATCGATATTTTACCGACACCTGGGACATAACGAGCGACACAGCTTCAATCTCATACATTCATCCGCTCGGGCCGTGGACGTTCACGGCCAAGTATCGCTATCACGATCAAACCGGTGCGGCATTCTACAGCGACCTGTTCTCCCGTTCGGAGGCAACCAACTTCCGGGGTCGAGACAAGGAATTGAGTCCGCTCACCAGCACCACCGTCAGGCTGGCGGTAGCGTTCGAATTTATCGGTGGCACTGAAGGGTGGAAATTCATCAAGAAAGCATCCGTCAATGCATCCATTGACATGCTCAACATCGAATACGACGACTTTAAAGATCTCAGCACTGGCGCTTCGTTCCCTGATGAGCCTTTGTACGTGCTTGATTCTGCTATATTTCAGCTGTTCTTCTCGTTCTGGTACTAGTCTGTAATATCATCGGTCTATGAACGTCATTCTACTATTTGCGGCCGCACTGGTCGTAACCGCTATTATTCTTTACAACCGGCTCATTCGTGGCCGCAATCGCGTCGATACTGCCTGGAGCGACATCGACGTTCAGCTGCAACGACGCCATGACCTGATTCCGAACCTGGTCGCTGCTGTGGATCAATACGCCGACTATGAGCGCGCCACGCTTACCGCGATTACGGAGTTGCGGACAGAGGCGAAGAAAACGGCAGATGTCGAGAAACGTGGCGAGGTTGAAGAAAAGCTGGGCGCCGGAATGCAAAAATTGATTGCATTGGCAGAAAGCTATCCCGACCTAAAGGCAAATGAAAACTTCTTAAGCTTGCAAAGTGAATTGGCAGAAACTGAAAACTATTTGCAGTTCGCTCGTCGCTACTACAATGGTTCCGTCCGCGACTACAACACCATGATTGAAGTCGTGCCAAGCAATATTGTTGCGTCATTGTTTGACTTCGAGTCGCGCCAGTTCTTCCAAAAGTCGTCTGACGACGTCGCCAATGTACCGCTTATCAATCTAGGTTCGGTCGATTGAGAAACATAATTCTCTTCTCGCTGTTATTTGCGTCATCGGCACTTGCCGATGAGAGAATTCTTGAGTTCCACAGCGACATCATCGTAATGCAGGACGGCTGGATTGAAGTCACTGAGCACATCAAGGTGCGTGCCGAGGGTAATCGCATCAAGCGCGGCATTTATCGCGATTTTCCAACCGATTACCAGGACAAACTCGGTAACGATCACGTCGTCTCATTCGAACCGCTGGCCGTACTCCGAAACGACGCCCCCGAAGATTTTCACCCCAGTGACTACTACAACGGTGTGCGTGTTTACTTCGGAAGTTCCAGCCGTTGGATCGACCATGGTATTCATGACTACACTTTTCGTTATCGCGCGAGTCGCATGTTGGGCTACTTCGAACAGCACGACGAGCTGTACTGGAATGTAACCGGTCTTGACTGGGCATTCCCCATCGACAAAGCCAGTGCGACGGTGACTTTCGAGTTTGAGCCGCAAGCGAATGAAGTGTTTGTGGAGGCCTATACGGGACCTGCGGGCGGTACCGGACGAGACTACTCAGCCGGTATTGATGACACGGCGCGGGTTAGCTTCGCAACGACCGGTCGATTGCCGGCGCACCACGGCCTGACCATAGTCGTAGGTTGGTCAAAGGGTTACGTCGATGAACCCAGCGATTTGCAGCGACTCGGCTGGGTGCTTAAAGATAATGCAAATTTTCTTACCGCATTAGTCGGTTTGTTGTTGCTACTGGCTTACTACATTTCGGTTTGGCGGCACTTTGGAAAAGATCCGGAAGCGAGCGTGCTGGTTACGCGTTATGAGCCACCCGATGGTTTTTCGCCAGCCTCATTGCGCTACATTCGACAGATGTATTACGACAACAAGACGATGACAGCCGCAGTAGTGAATCTCGCCGTCAAAGGCTACCTGCGCATCAATGCGACGGTTAAGCCGAGTGGTTTCTTTAGTTTCGGCAGCAAGGAAAACGAGCATTCACTGACCAAAACGTCGCCCGGAGAAAACGCGTCGGCTGAAATGTCTGCTTTGGCGCCCGGCGAAAAGGAGTTGTACGACGAACTGTTTCGCGACGGTGAGACAATTGTGCTCGAGAATGAAAACCATGAGCAGTTAGGTGAGGCGAAAAGCGCACACGCGAGATCATTGCGCGTCGATTATCGCAATAAATACTTCAAGAAAAACGGGCTGCTGAATGTACCGGCCATCTTAATCGTATTCCTGGCCACGATTTTGTCGCTTATGATCGGGAGCAAACCGACCCCTCTGGTAATTGTTACGGTTATCGCTATGTTTCTGACAATGGCATTCTTTGCCATCATCATGAAGCGTCCGACGATGCGCGGACGCAAGCTGCTCGATGAGATGGCCGGTTTTCGCGATTATCTGGAGGTTGCAGAAAAGGATGAATTGAATCTGCGCAATCCGCCTGATAAGACACCGCAATTATTTGAGGCCTATTTGCCGTATGCACTGGCTCTCGGTGTCGATCAGCAATGGGCAGAAAAATTCGCCGCTGTGCTGTCGTCAGTACAGGAGACAGACGGCAGACCGTACGCACCGGTCTGGTACAACGGTGCATGGAGTGTTTCCGATCTCAGCGTGAGTACCGCGCATCTTTCCAGCAGCCTCAATACAGCCATCAGCAGCGCCGTAACGCCGCCTGGATCATCTTCGGGTGGCGGTGGTGGTGGTTTCTCCGGTGGTGGTGGCGGTGGTGGTGGAGGCGGAGGCTGGTAATGAATTCACCGATTTATAATCTCCGGCCACAGCGCCGAAGTGGCATCCCCGATGTTGTCTTCATACTTCTGATCGCTAACGGGCTGCTGTACGCGCTGGAGCGATTCAAACCAGAGTTCATGATATACCACTTCGCATTGTGGCCGTTGGACTCCGGGCTATTCCACGTTTGGCAATTGTTCACCTACGGCTTTCTGCACGATCTCAATTCCTTGTATCACCTTGGTTTCAATTTGTTCGGCTTGTGGATGTTCGGTCGCCATGTCGAGCCGATAATGGGTCCGCAGCGCTTTCTATTTTATTACCTGACTTGCGTTGTAGGCGCGGGCCTCATCCAAATGTTGGTAGCCGGTGTGCAAGGCGGTGTCTACTACACAGTCGGCGCGTCGGGTGGCTTGATGGGAATCTTGCTCGCCTACGCAATGGCATACCCCAACCAGACGATCATTCTGCTGATTCCGCCGATACCGATGAAAGCAAAGTACTTCGTGTCGTTGTTTGCGCTCGCGTCAGTGTTTCTTGGCGTCAGTGGTGCCGTTCCCGGCGTCGCTCATTTCGCACACCTGGGCGGCATGCTGTTCGGTTTTCTGTTGCTCCAGTACTGGAAAAGGCCGAAGCGTTAATTCGGGCCTGAAGGCCCTCCTACAGGATTAGGCCCTCCCACAGAACTACGCCTGCAGGCCACCGTCGATGGGGATGGCTGTACCGGTGATATGTTTTGCAGCATCGCTGGCGAGAAATATGGCAAGCGCAGCAATATCGCCCGGATCCGCGATGCGTTTGTTCGGGCTACCGTCTGCAATCATTGCAAGAAAACTGTCCACGTCGGTGTCGGCTTCACTGGCACCGTCCGCGAGCATCGGCGTGTCGACTCCGCCGGGACAAATAGCATTAACGCGCAAGCCGTCCGCTGCATAGTCCAGCGCCATCGCACGCGTGAGTTGAATAAGGCCGCCTTTACTCACGCAGTACGACATTGCGCGCGGCCCGGCTCGTAGCCCCCAAAATGAAGACATATTGATGATGCTGCCGCTGGATTTCAGCAAATATGGCAGTGCGGCACGTGACAGGTAGAACGGCACATCGAGATTGATCACCATCGTATCGCGCCAGTCATCGTCGCTGGTTTCTTCAGCGTTACCGCGCGGTAATACACCCGCCGAATTGATCAGGCAGTCGATAGCACCGTATTCGTCGATGGTGTCTGCAACCAATTCATCACAGTCCTCGGATTCAATCAGGTCACCGGCCCAGGTCGAGATATTGTCGGATACGTCGGCAACTTCTTCGAGCCGACCCTCATCGCGGCCTGCAGCCATGACGTTCCAGCCAGCATCGGCGAATTCAATGGCCATAGCAGCGCCCATGCCGGAGCTGGCGCCGGTAATTAAAACGACATTCATGGGTCGAAGTGTATCTCTAATGCCTCTATAATGCGCCACCTCCTAAAGGCTCGGCTCTCATGTTCCCTACTGAAAAGATTCGCAATATTGCGATCATTGCCCATGTTGACCATGGCAAGACAACGCTGGTTGATCGGCTGCTACAACAGTCCGGCACCTTCGACGAACGGGCAGTTGTGCCAGATCGCGCTATGGATTCAAGTGATCTGGAGCGTGAGCGCGGCATTACTATTCTGTCGAAGAACACAGCGATTCACTGGAATGAGTGGCGCATCAACATCGTCGATACGCCCGGACACGCGGACTTTGGTGGTGAGGTAGAGCGTGTATTGTCGATGGTCGACGGCGTCTTGCTGCTGGTGGATGCGGTCGAAGGCCCGATGCCGCAGACGCGATTCGTTACACAAAAAGCGTTTTCCTACGGGTTTACGCCGCTGGTAGTCATCAACAAAGTCGACCGGGATGGTGCACGTCCCGACTGGGTACTCAACCATACATTCGAACTCTTCGATCGTCTTGGCGCTACCGATGAACAACTCGACTTCCCGGTGATTTACGCGTCCGCTCTGCAAGGCTATGCCGGAACCGAACCGGATGTGCGCGAGGGCGATACGTTGCCGTTGCTCGAAGCTATTGTAGAACATGTAGCACCACCGAAAGTGCAGCTCGAGGGTTCCTTGCAAATGCAGGTATCGAGTCTGGACTACAACTCCTACGTGGGTGTTCTCGGCATCGGCCGTATCAATCGTGGTGTCGTACGCGCCAACTCGCGAGTTACCGTCGCAAAGCCTGATGGATCGTCGAAGAATGCACAGCTTATGCATCTTTATGGTTTCAATGGTCTTGAGCGCATACCCGTAGAGGAGGCTGGTGCCGGCGACATAGTCGTGTTTAGCGGCATCGAAGAGCTGCAAATCTCGGATACTGTTTGTGAACGTGGAGAGCCAGATCCTTTGCCCGCGCTGAAGGTGGATGAGCCAACTATCAGTATGACGTTCCAGGTCAACAAGTCTCCATTTGCAGGAAAAGAAGGAAAGTTTCTGACCAGTCGCCAGATTCAGGCGCGTCTGGATCAGGAACTAAAACACAACGTCGCGTTGCGCGTTGAACTGACAAATGATCCGGACAAGTTTCGCGTATCCGGGCGCGGCGAATTGCATCTCGCAGTTCTCATTGAAACGATGCGGCGCGAAGGCTACGAGCTCGCAGTGTCACGACCGACCGTTATCGAGCGTGACGTTGATGGCGTTAAGCATGAGCCCTGGGAACTGGTGACCCTCGATTTCGGCGAGGCCTATCAGGGCGCAGTTATGCAACAGCTCGCCGAACGCAAAGGTGAGCTACTCAACATGATGCCAGACGGTCGTGGTCGCATGCGGCTCGAGTACCGCATCCCGGCCCGTGGGCTGATCGGATTTCGAACCCACTACCTCACTATTACAGCGGGTACAGGCTTGTTGTATTCGGTCTTTGAGAAATACGCGCCACGCGTTCAGGCCGACATCGGCCAGCGCAACAACGGTGTGCTGGTCTCTACGATCGCTGGCAAGGCTCTGGCGTTCGCGCTCTTTAATTTGCAAAACAGTGGCAATTTATTTATCGGCCACGGCGTTAGCGTTTACGAAGGCATGATCATTGGCATTCACAAACGCAACAATGACTTGCCGGTCAATCCTACCAAAGGTAAACAGTTGACTAACATTCGCGCTGCTGGAACGGACGAGAATCTCGTACTCACGCCGCCATTGCGTTATTCACTGGAGCAAGCGCTCGAATTTATCGATGACGATGAGTTGGTCGAAATCACGCCGCAGAGTATTCGTATTCGCAAAAAACTGCTGAGCGAGGGCGAGCGCCGTCGCGACGCAAGAACTCGCCTGAAAGAAGCCGAGCTTTCGGAACAGTGATCGGGTAAATTAGTTCGCATGTACCAGGGGGAGAAATTCAACAGCATCAGTCATTTGGTCGGCGCGCTTTTCGCGTTGGCCGGCGGCTCCGTTTTGGTAACAATTGCGACCATCGATGGCAGCCTGGCCAAAATAGTTAGTTACAGTATTTATGCGACAACTCTGTTCGTCTTGTACCTGACCTCGACGCTGTATCACAGCATTCCCGGCCCTGCGAAGCGCTTTTTTCGCGTACTCGACCACCAGTCAATCTATTTATTGATCGCGGGCAGCTATACACCGTATGCGATGGTGGCGCTCGATGACAAATTGGGCTGGTGGGTGTTAGGCATTATCTGGTCTCTCGCGCTTGTCGGCATGGTGTTGGATGGCGTGCGCCGACATGGACGAAGAATCGTCTCGGTACTTTTATACCTGGTGATGGGTTGGTTTGTTGTCTTTGCCATGGACGACTTCGTTAACGCGCTGTCTGCGGCGAGCATGGCTTGGTTGATTGCTAGCGGAATTTTCTATACGAGTGGCGTGGTCTTTTTTGCTCTCGACAAATGGTATCCCTGGTGCCATGGAATCTGGCACTTGTTCGTGATCGCCGGAAGTACCTGTCACTATATCTCGATCCTCCTGCTATAAGAGCCAGGCTGTTGTGAAGACGATCGATTTGAACGCGGATCTCGGTGAAGGATGTGAGTTCGATGTCGAGCTGATGGGCATTATCAGTAGCTGCAATATCGCTTGTGGTGGCCATGCTGGCGACACCCGCAGTATGTCAGCCACGGTCAAACTGGCCGTTGCGAACGACGTTGCCATCGGAGCGCATCCTTCCTATCCGGATCGATCCGGCTTCGGTCGCACGAGCCAATTCCTGATAAGCGAGGAGCTAAGAAAATCTCTTATAAATCAAATAGATGACTTACAGAATATCGTGCGATCTGCGGGCCGTTTCCTGACCCATGTTAAGCCGCACGGTGCTCTGTACAACGACGCTGCTGGTGACCGCTCGCTCGCAGAAACTTTCGTGCAGGCGGTGCAGGATGTGTGCGATAAGGCGGCAATAGTAGGTCCGCCGAAGAGCGAGCTCGAGTGTTTGGCTGCGGAAGAAAACATGACTTTCATTGCCGAGGCATTCGTCGATCGCGCTTATTTGCCGGATGGTTCTTTGGTACCGCGAAGCGAGCCCAACGCGGTTCACAGTGACATAAATACGATAACGACTCAGGCCGTCACACTCGCCACGAAGTCCACGTTGACCGCTGAAAACGGCGAGGTCATAGATGTGCACGCGGCCACGCTTTGCATCCACGGTGATACTGCAAACGCTGCGGCAATCGGGCGGGCTGTTCGTGAGGTTTTGTTGGCGAGTGGAGTTAGTATTCGTGCTGCGATCTGAATACTGCAGTGACGACACGCTGAGGATCGAAATCGACGATTCGAGTGAGCGTGTAGCCGTAGCACAGCGCCTGCGAAATCTTGGCACCTGGGTCGAGTGCGTAGAGGGCATGCGCAATGTCATCGTCCAGTTCGACTCCTCTAAGCTGACGCATGCAGCGGCGAGCTCACGACTCAATGAACAACTATTGTCCGTACCCACTGGCGACACAAACGTATCGCCCAGTGTCGAGATTCCGGTTTGCTATGGCGGCGATTTCGGTCCGGAGCTGGAATCGATATGCGAGATGTTGGCGCTGAGTCAGGACGCAGTCATTGCGATGCACACGTCCCGGCAACACATTGTCGAGCTAATTGGCTTCACGCCAGGGTTCGCGTACGTTGCCGGATTGAGTGAAGACGTCAATGTGCCGCGGCTCACGGAACCACGGCAACGGGTTGAGCCGGGATCTGTAGGTATCGCAGGGGGTCTGACAGGTCTGTACGCACTGGCGGGTCCGGGCGGCTGGCCTCTGATCGGTAGAACGCCAGTGGCCCTTTTCCGGCCAAACCAGCCACAACCGCTGTTGCTGGCCAGTGGTACGCGCGTTCGTTTCGTCGCTATTGATGAGAAAACGTATCAGCAAATGGTTGCGCAATGAGCTTGCTGATTACCCGAGCAGGTCTGCAAAGCACCATTCAGGCGCGGCCGCGAATCGGCCAACGACACCTGGGCGTGCCTCTGTGCGGACCGGCGGACCCGTTATCGATGGCATTGGCGAATCATCTGCTGGGAAATGCCGTGCTTGCTCCGGCGCTCGAAGTCACCTTGTCAGGCATCGAAATAAAATTTGAAGCTGACAGTTCATTCGCGATATCGGGCGCGCCGTGCGATGTCAGCCTTAACGGCAAGGCGATCGATTCGCACAGCTCCTACGTCGCCAATAGCGGTGACGAATTGCGCCTGGGACCTGCGAAACAAGGCGTACGAACGTACATTGCTATCGGCGGCGGGCTGCTGGGCGACGACTTTCTTGGCTCTGTATCGACGTATACACCAGCTGCGTTCGGCGGGTTTGAGGGGAGGGCACTGCGTAACAATGATCGTGTCGAACTGCGACCAACTGAGAGCATGACTAGCGAGTTGCGAACGCCGCCAGAGTTTCAGCCGCCGCCCACTACCGCGTCGGCACTTCGCGCTTGCATCAGTAGCGAATTCGCAAGCCTGAGTAAGACTGATCAGGAGGCCCTGTTCGACACCAATTTTTCGGTAGGCGCGCGCGGCGACCGAATGGGAATTCAGTTGCAAGGGAAGGCTTTCGAAGTGGTTTCAGCGGGCTATCTCGATAGTGCGCCGATTTTTCCTGGCTGCGTGCAATGTCCCGAGAGCGGCGTGCCGTACTTGTTATCCGTTGATGCTCAAACTACGGGTGGCTATTCGCAACTGGCACAAGTTGCCAGAGTTGATCGTCATATTATCGGTCAACTGCGCGCGGGCGATCATGTTCGGTTGCTGCGTCGTACGCCGGAACAGGCAACGGAGGAGTTGCGAGAAAAACACGATTACTGGCGCGAGTGGCTACCCGACATTGAGTCGGTCATTTAGCGCATTAGAAAAATGGTGGGCCCGCCAGGACTCGAACCTGGGACCAAAAGATTATGAGTCTTCTGCTCTAACCAACTGAGCTACAGGCCCGGTTTTTCTAGCTCCCCTTGCGGGGCAGCGAATTCTAGCAGACTTGTCGCCGCAAAATCGATGCACATTTGGCCTCGATCTGAACGTTGAATATTGGCTTGCCAATCGGATTTTCGCCGTCTTGCATAATGCCCGTGCAAATGCCCCATTTTGGTCGAGACCTGGATCAACGCGCATTACTTTTCAATGACTTATGATTGATCAGTAGTGAAATTCGGGGTCTTGACACTCTTCATGTGGGCTCCCTGGCACATATACGACGGATCGTAAATATGCGGATATCCAAGGGGTTTGGATTGCTCGAGCTCATGGTGGTGCTGGTGATCGCAGGCCTGCTGAGCACCTTGGCGATTCCTGCCTATAACGATTTCGTGGACCGGGCCAGAACAGCGAGGGCGATCGGCGATATTGCCGGCATCGGTCTCGAGATCGAAAAAATTTCGCCTCGTAAACGACTCACTACCACCAGTCGATCTTGTTGAGCTGCCCGTCGCAGTACCCCTCGATCCCTGGGATCGACCGTATTTCTATCTGAATATTGCCGCCGCCGGCCCGGGTAAGGGCGCGTTTCGCAAGGACGGAAATCTGAATCCGCTCAATACAGATTTCGATCTATACAGTGCCGGTAAGGATGGCGATTCGAAGGGGCCGCTCAATGCCAAGGCCAGCCGCGATGATATTGTACGCGCAAATAACGGTGCCTTTATCGGCCGCGCGGAGGACTACTAATGGCCCTTCTAAATATCCCGACAACACTGAAACGCGGTGTCGGCCGAAAGATTCTCACTTTTTTTCTACTCGCCGGTCTCCTGCCTGTTTTTTTTACAGCGGGTCTCGCTTACTTCGAAATCCAGAAAAGTACTGAAGAAGAGATTAGCCGAACTCTACGCGCAAGCGCGAAGGACTACGGTCTGGATTTACTGGGAAGATTGCAGCGTGCTTCGTTGGCCGCTGACAACGTTCGGAATATGGTTGAGCGTGATGGTATTTCCGGGTTACGAAAACACGATTACTTGTTGGCTGATTTCGATGGAGTCTGGTTCCAAGACAAGGCGGGCGAAATTCAGCAAATTGCCGGCAACCACGATCTCGAATTAAGCAATGATGAACTCGTCGTTCTGGAGTCCGGATCTTCGTATTCGAAGTTGCAAATATCTCGTGGCGAGAATGGCGGAGCGCTGACCCTGTTTAGAACGATCGATGACAGCACGGCAACCTCGGGTATGCTCGTTTTGCAACTTGCCTCGGCCGCGATTTGGGGTGAGCGTGAAGAATACCCTTATCGAACTGATTTTTGCGTGTCATCAACATCGGGCGATTTTTACCATTGTTCGCGAGATATGAGCTCTGGCATCCATCAGATTCTGAACGATCACGCGAATCGTCGTGACAAGACCCCCGGCAAGTGGCAACAAGACGGCGAAACCTATGTTGGGGCAATTTGGCAATTGTTCCTGGCCGTTGATTTCGACATTCCATCGGTCGACATAATTGCAGTACAACCGGAATTTATTGCCTTGCAGTCCAGCGCCGACGTCAGGAGCGTTTTCTTGCCGGCGTTACTTCTGGTTGTATTGCTGGTAGGCGTATTGAGTTTCTCCGCAATTGGAAAAAGCCTGAACCCGTTGCAACGGCTTACTATGGCAGTACGCCAGTTTACGGCAGGTAACCTCGATGCCCGCCTGCGCATACGATCAAACGACGAGTTCGAATGGTTGGGCGATGCATTCAACCAGATGGCGGTCAAGCTCGGACGACAAATATCGACCCTTAAAGCCATGTCCGAAATCGATCGACAGATATTGTCCGGCGCCAAATTTGAGCAGGTCAGCGAAAGCGTCATCAATCATTTGATGGAAATTACCGGCTATGACGCAGCGGCGGTTATAGCTCACGACGAGGATACGCCGAACTGGGCAAAAATGATTTCGACGCATGCCGATGAAGTCATACATGAGCGCATTGCGTTGCCAAAGGAAATGGGACATCACTGGTGTCAGCCACGCCAGGTATCCCTCGACGAGGCTAACGATACAATTGCACCGTATCGGGCGCGCTTCTTGGCCTACGGCGTCAAATTTGTGGCGCTGATCCCGGTTGTACTGCAGGACGATCTCAAGGGCATTCTGCTACTCGGCTCAATCAGTCGATTGAATCTCGAGCAGGACAGTTTACTGCGTTGCATCGATCTCGCTGGGCGCTTTGCGGTCGCGCTGGCGAGTGTAGAGCGTGAAGAAGCACTGTATCGACAGGCACACTTTGATGAGCTTACAGGGTTGCCAAATCGTCAGCTCCTGAAGGATCGTCTGGCGCAACAAATAGTACACGCGCGGCGGGATAACTTTAGCGGCGCGCTGTTATTCCTGGATCTTGATAGATTCAAGGAGATCAATGACGTATTCGGCCATTCTGTTGGCGACATCGTACTAACCCAGGCAGCGGAACGCATAGAATGCGAAGTGCGAGATAGCGATACAGTTGCCCGACTCGGCGGCGATGAGTTCGTTGTAGTCTTGCCGCGCATCCCGAGTGATAACTTGATTCATGTGACAGCTACGCGATTGCTGGACAGATTGACGGAATCATTTTCGGTCCGTGGTATAGACCATTTCGTCGGCGCCAGCATAGGTATCGTTACTTTTCCGGATGATGGCGATAGTGTCGAAACGCTGCTCAAGAATGCGGATGCCGCCATGTATCGCGCGAAAGAAGCAGGTCGCGCGAGATTCGAATTTTTTAGTAAGAAGCTGAATGCTGAAAGCCGGCGCAAAATCGGTCTTGAACGCGACCTTCGTGCTGCGTTTCACAACGACGACCTGCACGTCTACATGCAACCGCAATTTGATATTTCGACCGGAATCATCAGTGGCGCCGAAGCGTTACTGCGTTGGGAGCGCGAAGGTGAAGGATTCGTTTCCCCCGCCGAATTCGTGCCGTTGGCTGAGGAGTCCGGTCTCATTGTTGAAATCGGTAGTTGGGTGATCGAACAGACTTGTATCGAATTACGGCGAATTCTGGACAAGGGCCTGCACCCGGGTTCTGTGTCAATCAATGTGTCAGCACGACAGCTGCGAGAGCCGAGTTTTGCGAGCGATCTGCTGGCGACATTGCAGCGATTCGATATTCATCCCGGCTACCTCTCGCTCGAAGTGACAGAGTCGGTTGTCGCACAAAATCGCGATACAGCGATAGGCATTCTGAACACCTTACGTGCAGAGGGTGTGAGAGTAGCGATCGATGACTTCGGCACCGGCTACTCGTCATTGAGCTATCTGCAACAGATGCCTTTTGACGTTATCAAGATCGACAAATCGTTCATCGACCGAATCGGCGCGGGTGACCCCTCCGATAATATTTGCAGGACCATCATCAAGATGGCGCATGAGCTGGGGAAAACAGCTATCGCGGAGGGTGTGGAGCATGAAGTGCAACTCGACTTCCTGAAGGAAAACGGATGTGACTATGTGCAAGGCTACTATTACAGCGAGGCTTTGCATCGGGATGCATTTCTCGCATTCATTGAGAAGCAGGACGACCACACGCAACGCCGCAAGGCGCTTGAAATCGTCAATATCTAGTTTCGCTGCGCATCGAATTTGACCGTCGGCCACTATTCAGTTCAAATTCCCAAATACCGAACACGGAGAGGATTCGTTGGTCAAGTCAGATCGTCCGCTGCGCTTTTATGACAATCGTCAAAAGTACCTGGCATTTGTAAACACTTGCAATGAGAAGTGGCAAGTCGCGAAACGTGCCGCTCTGGAGCTCGAGCACCTGCGGCCGAAGCCGCCCGCACTTCGAGTTTTTGACGCCGGCATGGGTGATGGCACAGTGCTGAGCCATACTCTGCGTGCTTTGCACCAGCAGTACCCAACGTTACCGTTCTATGTGGTCGGCAAGGAAATTAGCCTTGAAGATGTTCGCCTGAGTCTCGAAAAGCTTCCAGATCGCCTGATCGAACACCCGGCCAGCGTATTCGTTTTCACGAATCTCAATTATTCGGAGGCGCCTTGGCTAGCACCGCGCGACGAGCAGAAAGCCAAGAATATTAACTATCGGTTCGTTGAATTGGACGGAACCAGCGCCTACGAGTACGGCCAGCAGCTGGGCAGTATGGATAATTTTCTGGTCGATGGCTGGCAAGCAACCGCGAGCAAGAAATCCGGCAATCCTCTATACGTCAAACCGTCGGTACTCGTCATTTATCGCAAGGATCAGCGTTTTCTACTCGATTCGGTAATTCCAAAACCCGTTCCGCAACCCGCGGACTTCGATCTGGTGCTCGCTTCTCAGCCCTGGCGCGCGCGTATGGACGCGGACTTCAAGGTCAAATACGTTCTCGGGCCGCTTACAAGAGCGTTGGGGCCATGTGGTCGACTGTTGGCAGTCTATTCAATCGGCAGCGACCCGGGTCTGGAGTTGGTGCGTGAGATATGGCCGCAGGAGGATCCGTTCCAGGTCAATCGACACGAACTGCTGCGCAAACTACGCGAAATGCTTGGCGCTGAGGCGAAAAATTTCGATCTTGGTGCCTCTCCGGATGAGCTCGCGACCTTTCAGTTTCGCATGCATACATTGCCGGATGAAATTGCAGAAAGTATCGGTACTTCCACGTTATTCGCCGCATGGAATGCTGCGATCTACGTCGCGCAAATTGAAAGTCAACGTCTCGAAGCCGCACTAGGCGGCTCGGAGTACCTTGAGGCAACCGCAAAGATTCTCCACAAACACAACGGCCTGTGGTTTAACGACGAAAGTTTTGTCGTCTCGCGAAAGCCCGACTAGGTCGACTAGTCTTCGATCAAGAAGCTTCTGAGCTGATCCGAACGAGTCGGATGACGTAGCTTGCGCAGCGCCTTGGCTTCGATTTGACGAATTCGTTCACGCGTTACATCAAACTGTTTACCAACTTCCTCCAACGTGTGGTCGGTATTCATGTCGATACCGAAGCGCATCCGCAGAACCTTGGCTTCGCGCGGTGTTAGCCCGGCAAGCACATTGTGCGTCGTTTCCTTGAGGCCCTGTGAGGTCGCAGAATCCACTGGCGAATGCACTGTCTGGTCTTCGATGAAGTCTCCAAGGTGCGAGTCTTCGTCATCACCAATTGGTGTTTCCATTGAGATCGGTTCTTTGGCGATCTTAAGAACCTTGCGAACTTTGTCTTCCGGCATTTCCATGCGTTCTGCAAGTTCGTCCGGCAACGGCTCGCGACCCATCTCTTGTAACATCTGCCGCGAGATACGATTCAGCTTGTTGATCGTTTCGATCATGTGCACCGGAATACGAATGGTGCGCGCCTGATCCGCAATCGAGCGTGTGATTGCTTGACGAATCCACCAGGTCGCATAGGGGTTAGGGAAATAGCAAGATCGGAAGAGCGTCG
>PVMS01070350.1_pt1 | contig 17973 bp, 19 predicted proteins | sample 1853461 | NCBI WGS metagenome assembly PVMS01 (sample SAMN08582032, study PRJNA380276) | Marine sediment metagenome, whole genome shotgun sequencing project. | isolation source: ocean sediment barecode stripped | collected 2017 | reverse complement strand
GAGCGAGCAGGAGTACTGCGTCCATTTCTTCATGGAAGAAGCCGCGGCCACCGAGATCGACGCTGTTGTCCGCCACGACGCCTGCCCCATCTTAGAAGCGGGTAGGCGCAATGATCCTAGACACGTCTAGGTTCGCGATGGTGAGAATGCCGAACGCCGCCACAACCAGGTTCGAGACTAACTGCGCACGCGGCATGTAATCCTCCGTATAAAGAATCGGGGACGGACAAGCGCCGCCCCCGATCTGTCGATTCGATCTGTGGCTAGACGGCGAAGATGTGGACGGAGACAGCCGCAGGGTCGCCCTTGACCATGCCGCCGCCGTTCTCTGTCAGTCCCAGCTTCGCGTTCTTGACCTGGCGGTCGCCGGCCTCGCCGCGCAGCTGGGTGAAGATTTCGTAGATCTGGGCCACGCCTGTGGCGCCGATGGGGTGGCCTTTGGAGATGAGACCGCCGCTGGGGTTGACGGCCTTGGGCCCGTCGAAGTAGGTCGCCTTGGAGTCGATGAGCGCGCCGCCCTCGCCCTTCGCGCAGAGCCCCAGCTCTTCGTAGAGCACGAGCTCGGCGGGAGCGGAGGCGTCGTGGACCTCGAGTACGTTGAGGTCTTCCGGGCCGACGCCGGCTTGTTCGTAGGCCTTCTTGGCGGTGACGGTTGTGACGTCATCTTCGCCGGGCTTACGGTCGAAGCCGGAGTTGAGGACGGAGGCCTTCACCCAGACGGGCTTGGTCGTCATCTGGCGGGCGATCTCCGGCGAGACCAGCACTGCTGCGGCGGCGCCGTCGCCGATCGGTGAGCACATCAGCCGCGTCAGTGGCTCAGCCACCAGCGGCGCGGTAAGGATGTCCTCGAGCGTGTAGACCTCGCGATACTGCGCGTGCGGGTTGAGAGAGCCGTGGTAGTGGTTCTTGACGGCGATGCGGGCGAACTGCTCTTTCGTCGTACCGTAGCGTTCCATGTGCGAGCGTGCGAAGGCGGCGTAGAAGTCCATGAACATCGAGCGTCTCTCGCCTGCGCCCTCGGCGACGCCGGGGTTATCCTGGTCCTTCGCCTTGGCCTCTTTGGCGGCCGCGGCTGCTTCCTGCATCTGCTGCAGCCACTCGATGTCGACGGCGGAGCCGATGGCCTTGAAGGAGCGGGTCTTGTCTTCGTGGTAGAGCTTCTCCATGCCGACGGCGAGAGCGACGTCGTACATGCCGGAGGCGACGTAGGTCCAGGCGACGTGGAAGGCCGTCGAGGAGCTGGCGCAGGCGTTTTCGGTGTTGATGATGGGTATGCCGCCGATGCCCATATCGCGCAGGGCGACCTGGCCGCGGATCATCTCCTGGCCGGTGATGAGGCCGGCTGTGGCGTTGCCGACGACGGCGGCTTCCAGCTTTGATTTGTCCAGCCCGGCCGAATCGAGCGCGCCCTGGACGGCCTCGCGGGCGAGGTCCTTCATGCCGCGGTCCAGGAACTTGCCAAAGTCGGTCATTCCAGCGCCGATTATCGCGACGTCTCTCATCTTGCATGCCTCCTTGGGCGATCTCGTGCGGGACGGGCGTCCGTTCGCGCGGCTAAGTATACGCTAAGCTAGCCGCTTCGTCGCGAAGAGTGGACAGCGGCCCGGATCAGGCGCCTTCGAGCGCTCCGTCGACGGCCGAGCGCATCTGATCGAGGCTGATGAGGCCGTGGCCGACGATGGAGATGACGCCGTCGGGATCGACGAAGAAGCTCGTCGGCATGGCGAAGGCGCGGTAGAGATCGTAGAGCGTGTCGTCGGGGTCCATGCCGTCGATCGTGAAGCTGACGCCGGTGCCACCGTCGAGCAGAGGCAGGCTCTCGAAGTACTCCTGCGCGGCGTCGAGCGATTCGCGGCGGTTGACCGTGATGATCGCGAGCTCGTCGCCGAACTCTTCCTGAAGCGCCGCGATATCCGGCATCTCGATGAGGCAGGGGAAGCACCAGGTGGCCCAGAAGTTGACGTACACAACCTGGCCGCGGAAGTCGCTGAGGCTGTGGCGGCTGCCATCGTAGTCCGAGATCTCGAAGTCGGGCGCGAGCTGCCCCTTCTCCGTGCCCACTTGCAGTTCACCGGCTCCCGCTGCCGGCGGTGTATCGAGGACTAGAACGTCCTCGATACCTTCGCCGCCGCCCTGATTGCCGAGCACCCCGCCAAGCCAGAGCAGCAGTACGGCGACGCCGACGATGGCTGCGAGACCACCGAGGGCGATCAGTCGCTGCTGTGGGCTGCGGCCTGCGTTGCGGTCTGACATTAGCTACTCCAGGGTTGTCTCTAGCTCGGCTAGTTCGGTGAACGGCCAGAAGTTGAAGGCGCTGTTCAGGTTGATCAAGGAGTCGGTGAAGATGAGGATGCCGATAACGATAAGCATCGCGCCGCTGATGTAGTTGACGACGCCCATATAGCGTTTCGCGCGCATGTAGAGTGGTTTGACGCTGCTGTAAGCCAGGCCCAGCGCCAGGAAGGGGATCGAAAGGCCCAGCGAGTAGACCCCGAAGAGGACACCGGCCTCTAGCACTGAGCCGCTGGACACCGACAGAGCGAAGATCGCGCCAAGCGTCGGGCCGATGCAGGGCGACCAGCCGGCCGAGAAGGCCGAGCCGACGGCGAAGGAGCGTGCGTAACCGACCTTGGCGCCGCGCCCGACGTCCAGCCGCCGATCCTGCTCGAGCCACGGTATGGTGATGACGCCCGCGAGGTGGAGGCCCATCACGATCAGCATCACGCCGGCGACGCGAAGGATGAGGTCCAGGTTGTCGCGCAGGAAGAAGCCGACGAGGCCGAGCGAGATGCCGAAGAGGATGAAGATGACCGAGAAGCCGCTGACGAAGGCGACGGAGTGCAGAAACGGCGAGGGCGTGTTGTCGCGCGACGGTGCGGAGGCAACCGCGACAGAGCCGCCAGCGCCACCGGCCCCGACTGTCGCCACCGTCTGGCCGCCGCTCGAGCCTTCGAGGGTCGTTCCCGTCAGGTAGCCAAGATACGCCGGGACAAGCGGCAGCACGCAGGGCGAGGCGACGGAGAGCAACCCCGCCGCGAACGCGATGAGCAGGCTAACGCCGCCGACTTCAAATATGTCCATGTGTCCTCAAGTACGGGTCTTGTATCTATGATAGATTCGCACCGGCTGCCGCACAAACTGTGTGATGGGGCCTACATTGGGGGCCGAACGGCCTTTGCCGGTTAGGCCGGGTGTCCTATCATTGGGCGCGCGTAGAAGGAGGCCTCGCCATGGAGTACACGCCGATCACCAAGCCGGCGATCGAGCAGTTTGCCGTCAAGCCCAACCTGGGCGAGTACGATGGTGCGCGCCAATCGATTACCTGGGAGCAGATACGCTCCGAGCTCGACGGCCACCCCGGCGGCGGCCTCAATATCGCTTACGAGTGCCTGGACCGTCACCTGAAGACGAATCGCCGCGACAAGGTAGCGATGATTTGGGAGGGCAAGGACGGCGAGCACGAGACGTATACTTACGAGCAGTTCACGAAGGAAGCGAACCGCGTAGCCAACGGCCTGCGGTCGCTGGGCGTAGCAAAAGGCGATCGTGTCTTTATGTTCATCGACCGCGTGCCGGAGTGCTACTTCACTGCCTTCGGCACGCTGAAGCTGGGCGCCGTGATCGGCCCGCTCTTCTGCGCCTTCGGTCCGGATGCCGTCAAGGACCGGCTGGAGGACAGTGGCGCCAAGGTGCTGGTTACCAGCCCGGCGCTCTGGGACAAGATCAAGGAGATCAGAGGCGATCTGCCCGCGCTGGAGACGGTGATTCTGGTGACGAGGCGCGAGCAGGCCCAGCCCGCGGCCGGCGAAGTGCTCTGGGACGACGTCATCGCGGGCCAATCCGAGGAGTTCGAGACCGTTAACACTGACCCTGAAGACTACTCCGTGATGCACTACACTTCCGGCACGACGGGGAAGCCGAAGGGCGCGGCGCACGTTCACAACGCGATCATCGGCCACTACGCCACCGGTAAGTACGTTCTCGATCTGCACGAGGACGACATCTACTGGTGCACCGCCGACCCAGGCTGGGTGACGGGAACGTCGTATGGGATGTTCGCCCCGTGGAGCAACGGCGTGACGAGCCTGATCCACGAGGGAGGATTCGGCGCGAACGCCTGGTACGGCCTCATCGCCAAGTACAAGGTCACCGTGTGGTACACGGCGCCGACAGCTATCCGCATGCTGATGAAGGCCGGCGAGGAGGCCCCGAAGAAGCACGATCTATCGTCGCTGCGGTACACGATGTCCGTGGGTGAGCCGCTCAACCCGGAGGCCGTCGTCTGGGGCGAGAGGGCGATCGGCCTGCCCTTCCACGACAACTGGTGGCAGACCGAGACCGGCGCGATCATGATCGCGAACTACCCCTCGATGGAGATTCGGCCTGGCAGCATGGGCCGCCCCTTCCCCGGCATCGAGCCGGCGATCGTCGACGATGAGGGCAACGAAGTGACGCCGGGCGAAGAAGGCGACCTCGCCGTGAGGCCGGGTTGGCCCTCCATGTTTCGCACGTACTGGCAGCGCAAGGAGCTGTACGACTCGTGCTTTCGCAACGGCTGGTATATCACGGGCGACCGGGCGCGGATGGATAAGGACGGTTACTTCTGGTTCATCGGCCGCGCGGACGACGTGATCAACACGGCCGGCCACCTCGTTGGCCCGTTCGAAGTGGAGAGTGCGCTGCTCGAGCACGAGGCCGTGGCGGAGGCCGGGGTCATCGGCAAGCCCGACCCCGTAGCGATGGAGGTGGTCAAGGCGTTCGTCGCGCTCAAGGACGGCTACGAGGAGTCGGAGGAGCTGCGACGGGAGCTGAGGCGGTTCGCGACCAAAAAGCTGGGCAAGGCCGTCGCGCCGCGAGAGATCGAGTTCCTGCCGGGCATGCCGAAGACGCGCTCCGGCAAGATCATGCGCCGACTGCTCAAGGCCCGGGAGCTAGGCCTCGACGAGGGCGACACGAGCACGCTGGAGGACTAACGGAGCGATGACCCCCGTGGCACCGTATCCTGCCGCAGTCGCCCCTCTCGTCGACGCGCTTCTCGACGGTGTAAGCGAGGCGCTCGGCGACAACTTCGTCGGCTTCTACCTGTGCGGCTCGCTGGCGTTGGGTGGCTTCGATCCGGATACGAGCGACGTTGACGTACTCGTTGTCACCGGGCGGCCGGTGTCCGACGCGGAGTTCGCGGCGCTGAAGGCGCTGCACGAGGCCTTGCCGGCGGAGGGGAACGACTTCTCGCTCGACTACGACGTCTACTACGTCGATCGTGAGACGATTCGGCGCTTCGCGGAGGGGCAGAGGCACGTCAAAGTGGGGACCGGCGAGCCGTTCTCCTGGAGGCAGAACCGGGCCAACTGGGCGCTGGAGCGCTGGATCGTCCGCGAGCGAGGCGTCACAGTCGCTGGGCCGGACCCGAAGTCGCTAATCGACCCTGTTTCCCCAGATGACCTGCGCAGCGCAGCCAGCGCGGAGTTGCGCGCCCGTTTGCAGAACTGGACCGACGGAAGCTGGCCGCGCGAGGAGCTGGCGCACCTTGGCACGCAGGCTTTCGAGATCGAGACCGTCTGCCGCGCGCTGCTCACCGTGGAGTCTGGCGAGGTCTCGTCGAAACGCGTAGCGGTGGAGTGGGCTCTGGCATCACTGCCTGAGAGCTGGCTCGAGCTCATCGAGTGGTCGCAGGCGCACACCAGAGATATGGGACGCGACGAGAGCAAGGCTCCGGACGTCCTGGAGTTTCTCCGGTGGGCTGCGGAGGGGACGGCGTAGCGTGACGGAGTTCAAGGCGATCCTTCTTGAGCGCCACCGTGCGACGGCTGTCGTGCGCCTCAACCGAGTCGAGAAGCACAACGCGATCTCACGCCAGATGGCGGACGAACTGGTGCGTTGCCTGGACGCGCTCGACGCCGATCCGGACGTGCGCGTCATCGTGCTCACGGGCGCAGGGGACAAGGCGTTCTGCGCCGGTGCGGACATGGCGGAGGCGGCGCTGGGCCGCTACGAAGACGCCGACGCGGACGCGCCGCCGATCGAGGGCGGACGCGACTGGGCGGCGCAGGCGGCCGTGCGGTTGGTGCGGGCGAACAAGCCCGTGATCGCCGCGGTCAACGGATATGCCTACGGGGGCGGCGCGATCTTCGCGGTCTGTTGCGACATCCGGATCTGTGCGGAGAGCGCTCGTTTCCGCTTCGTCGGCGCGACGTATGGATTGGCGGTCGGGGCGAGCATGCTACCGCGCGCCGTCGGCGGCCCGATGGCCAAGGAGCTGATCTTCACTGCACGCGTCGTCGATGCCGAGGAGGCGTACCGCATCGGTCTGGTGAACCACGTTGTGGCGGACGCGGAGCTTGAGAGCACAGTGCTCGATATGGCGGAGCAGATCGCCGGCAACTCGCCGGCGGCTATCGCGGCCTCGAAGGAAGTGATCGACATCGCGACGTCTACGAAGGACGCTGGGCGGCGAGAGTTGGAGCACAACGTGGCGCTGCGGCAGTCGGAGGATCACGCCGCGCGCTTCCGGGCGGCCGCAGAGCGCGTCGTCAATCGGGACGCGTGATGGCGGATATGACGTACCACGGGGTTCCGGAGCCTTACTGGAACAAGCTGGCCCTGACAGAGCCTTACGTGCCGCCCGACTTCGAGCGCGAGGGCTTTATACATTGCACAGACGGCCGAGAAGCGATCTCGATCACTCTCACGCAGTACTACAAGGAGGACGCCGACGACTGGCTAGTGCTCTCGATCGACAAGAGCCGCATCGCCGCGCCGGTGAAGTACGAGGACCCGGCTGGCATCTTCCCTCACGTCTACGGCCCACTTAACCGCGATGCTATCGTCGATGTCCGACCGATCGGGCGTGCCGCGGACGGCACGTTTCTGCTGCCAGGCTAGTCCGCCCCTCGCCACCGCACCTCATATAAGCGCACCGGGTCCTCGAACCCCTTGGCCACGAACTCGCCTCGATCCGCGAAGAGGAATCCCTTACCTGAGCAGAGGCCGCGGACGGTGTCCGCAACCAGGATCTCGGAACCTTCGGCCTTCGACGCGATACGGGACGCGAGGATTACGGTCGCACCGAACAGGTCGCCATCCTCCTCGATCGGTTCGCCAGCGTTAATACCGATACGCACGGTCAACGGCTCCTCGCTCTCCCGTTCGGCGAACGCCCGCTGTAGAGAGATTGCGCATTCAAGCGCCTTCGTGACGCTGCTGAACGAGGCCATGAAGCCGTCGCCCATGGTCTTAACCTCATCCCCACCGTGATCGGAAAGAGCTTGGCGGGTGATGCGCTCGTGATCGCGGAGCACCTCGCGGCCGCGCTCGTCACCGAGGCGCGACATCATTTCCGTGTGGCCGACGATGTCGGTAAACAGCACCACCGCCAGCCCGGAACCAGCGGTTGGGGACGCAGTCCCGTCCGCAGCCTCCGTCGATAGGAACTCGTGGATTACTCGCGTCAGAGCCTCGCGTGAATCAACCGCCACAGACTCTGCGTTGGGCACTAACGCGGCGACTTCGTTAGCGAGTTCCGGGATCGCGAACACGCCCGCCGAGGCATCGCGGACGACCAGTGTCGGCACCGATACCTTCCTCAGTTGCTCGCGGATCGCGACCAAATGGATTTCAGTTACGGCCTGCACGTAGCCCTCGCCCGTAAGGTTGTCTTTGAACGCCGCGGCGAGCTCCCGGGCGAACTCCGGGTCCTGGAACTTGCCCGCCCAATTCGCGAGTGTCAGCGTGAAGAACTCCCAGTCGTCGTCAGCCATGTCCGCAAACCGGTAGATGGCGCGTGTGTAGGGCGAACTCTGGTAGTAATCGGCACCTCTTGCATACGGATTGTGGAGGACGAGCTTTGTAGTGCGTTCGGGAAATCGATTCGCGTACGCGACGGCGGTGGCCACAGCGTGCGGGCGCGCCAGCAAGTCGAACTCCGCAAGACCCACTCTCTCCACCACGGCCTCAAGGTCCTTCATCCGGCCTTCTGGCGAGTAGTCGGACATCTGCCGGTCGGAAGATCCCGACCCGCGTGGATCGAATGCGATGACCTGGTGCCCGGCCTCCGCGAGCGGATCGATGAAACTTCTCAACCGACCAGGTCCTGAGGCGTACATCGCCAGATCTCCCCACAGCTGCGGCACCAGCACCAGTGGTCTGCCGTTACCAATCACGGCGCAAGCAATGCTCGCCCCATCACTGGTCTTCGCGTACTGGATGCGTGGCTCCATGGCGCAGCCATTCTACGACATCGGCCTTGAGCCAGGCTGCATTCACCCCGACGACGGAGCCGCGCAAGGCGCTCCCGTCCTGTCCGCGCCTAGACGACGAAGGTGAGGCCGAGCACGCGCTGACCGAGCGCCTTCGCCGCCCGCCGGGCGGCGGGCTCTTCGCTGCCGGACAGGCGCTCGATCTCCGCGATCGCTGCGGGCGTGTCGAGGTCGTTGGCCATGGCGTCGAGGAAGGCGCCGCGGTATCGCTCAAGCTCGGCGTCGCTTGGGGGGGCCGGCGTCGGCCAGCGATCGTGAGAGCTTGGCCGCCAGTTCGACTGTGGGTACGCCGGCGTCCATCGGCTGGTCCCAGGGCTCGCGATAGTGGTGCGAAAGCAGATGTAGGCGAACGGCGTCCGGAGACGACTCGTCGATCAGTTCGCGCACGAAGACCATGTTGCCGAGCGATTTGCTCATCTTGTGTTCACCGCAGTAGACCATCGCCGCGTGCAGCCAGTGGTGGACGAAGAGGACGCCGGTGTAGTTCTCGCTCTGGGCGATCTCGGCATCGTGGTGAGGGAAGACGAGATCGTCACCACCGCCATGGATAGTGATCGTCTCGCCGAGATACTTCATCGCCATTGCAGAGCACTCGATGTGCCAGCCGGGGCGTCCCGGGCCCCAGGGGGAGTCCCAGGCCGGTTCGCCATCCTTCTGCCCCTGCCAGAGCACGAAGTCCAGCGGGTCGCGCTTCAGGGGATCGGCCGGGAAGTTGCCCCGCTCGTTGGCGATCTGCAGCATCGAGTCGTAGGAGTGGTTGAAGAGACGGCCGAACTTCGGGTCCTTCTTGACGTCGAAGTAGACGCTGTTCTTGTTCTCGTAGGCCACGCCCTTTTCGAGCAGCCGTTCGACGATGTTCTGAATCTCGGGAATGTGGTCGGTCGCGCGCGGTGCGACGTCGGGGTCGAGGTTGCCGAGGCGCGACATCTGCTGGCGAAAGCCCGCGTATTCTTCGTCGCCGAGCTGTTTCCAGTCGCGGCCGGTCTTGGCCGCGCGCAGCAGCACATCGTCGTCGATGTCCGTGACGTTCTGGACGTAGGTGACGCGGCGGCCGAGAAAGCGAAGGTAGCGGACGAGGACATCGAAGACGACGTAGGTAAAGGCGTGGCCGAGGTGCGACGTGTCGTACGGCGTGACGCCGCAGACGTAGAGTCCGACGTCGCCGCCGGGAAGCGGATCGGCCTTATGCGTCACTGAGTTGTAGAGAAGCGGCTCGACGGCAGTCACGGGCAGTATGCTAGCGTATCGCCGTCGCGGCGACCATGTGAGCGGGATCACACACGGTAGCGGAGTGTGCCGACTTTCCGTGTTCCTTGTCCCATGTTCCGCCATCGTCTAAAGTCCTCAGCGGACGCCGACGCGCGTCTTGAGGAGGGCCCGATGACCGAAGTGCTGGGCGTGAAGGTGGGCGATGTCGCAACTTACGAGCGCATCGTCACGGCCGAGGACATCGAGAAGTTCGCGGAGGTGTCCGGCGATACGAACCCGCTGCACCGCGACCCGGAATACGCAAAGAAGACTCGATTCGGCGAGTGCATAGCGCACGGCATGCTGAGCGCCGGATACATCTCGGCCGTGATCGGCACTAAGCTGGCGCCACACGCCTGCGCCGTCTACCTGAGCCAGAGCATTCGCTTCATCCGTCCCGTCAAGATCGGCGACGCGATCAAGGCTGTAGCCGAGGTCACTGCGATCAACGCCGAGAAGAACACGCTGACGCTGCAGACCGAGTGCTACAACCAGGACGGTGAGCCGGTCGTCAAGGGCGAAGCTGTGATCCTGCTGGACCCCGTCGACTGAGCGATGGCAGAGGAGAAGACGAGCGGCGGCAACTTCCTCGAGGACTTCGAGGTCGGCCTGGTGATCAAGCACGCCGTGCCGCGCACGGTGTGGGACGGCGACATGGCGCTTTACGTCGCGCTTTACGGCGACAGGCGGCCGCTGCACTGCGCTCGGGACTTCGCCCAGTCGCTCGGCTTCGAGCGGGAGATCGTGCACGACCTTCTCGTCTTCCATATGGTCTTCGGCCGCGCCGTGCCGGACGTCTCGCTCAACTCCCCGGCCAACCTGGGTTACGCCGAGGTCCGCTTCCTCAAGCCCGTGTACACCGGCGATACGCTGCACGCCGAGACGAAGGTCATCGGCCGGCGGGAGACGTCGCGGCCGGAGTTGGGCATCGTCTGGGTGCACACGCGCGGCTTCAACCAGCACGGCGAGACGGTGCTGCAGTTCTACCGCTGGGCGATGGTCAACAAGCGCGACCCGGCCTCCAAGATCGAGGCCGTGGAGCCGCCTGAGCTGCCCGCACAGGTGCGTACGGAGGACTTATACGTTCCGCCCGACCTGAACCTGGCGAAGTTCGATCCGGTCGTGACCGGCTCCGAGGCGATGTGGGAGGACTACGAGCCCGGCGAGCGCATCATGCACCCGCAGGGGATGACGCTGGAGGAGGCCGAGCACCAGATGGCGACGCGCCTTTATCAGAACAACGCTCGGGTGCACTTCAACGAGGTGCTCCAGAAGAAGTCGCGGCTGGGTACTCGCATAATCTACGGCGGGCATATCATCTCGACGGCGCACGGCATTGCCTTCGATGGGCTGGAGAACGCCCTGCGGGTGCTTGCCTTCAACGCCGGGGCTCACGCCAACCCGACGGTTGCCGGCGACACGCTCTTCGCCTGGACAGAGGTGCTTGAGCGCATAGACCTGGGCCGCGACGACGCCGGCGCCCTGCGGCTACGGCTCGTCGGCGTCAAGAACAGCGATCCGCGCGAGGAGGACGTGCCCCTGCGGGTGAAGAACGACGATGGGCGCGAGTCGTACCACCCGAACGTCGTGCTGGACCTCGACTACACAGTGCTGATGCCGAAGAGGAGATAGCCATGCTAAAAGGCGACGTGATCACGCTGCGGCCAATCGAAGAGAGCGACCTTGAGACGCTTTACCGCCTGCAGCTGGACGTGGAGGCGCGCAGGCCCTGGTTCCCGCGCGGCGTGCAGTCGCTCCAACAGCTGCGCAAGAATTACCAGGAGCACGGCTTCTGGGGAGAGAAGTTCGGCGCGATCCTGATCATCGACAACGCCACGGACAAGATCATCGGCGAGATGTTCTACTTCGAGACCGTCGATTACATGAGCGAGCTTGAGCTCGGCTACATCGTCTTCGACACCAGTGCTCGGGGCAAAGGCGCAACAACAGAGGCTCTGCGTCTCCTCACGGACTACCTGTTCGATGTCCGTCCGGTCAATCGCATCCGGCTCGTCATCGCTACCGAGAATACGGCCTCGCGCCGCGTCGCCGAGAAAAACGACTACCGCCACGAGGGCACGATGCGCGGCGGCTGGTTCAACGGCGGTCGCGGGGAGGCTGAGTTTCTCGACGGCGAGCTATACGCGGTCATCCGCAGCGACCTGGCCAGCTAGGTCGCGCTCAATCCGTGACGATCTCCGCGAAGGCGGAGACGACGCGATGTGGCTGTTCGGGGCGGCCGTCGAAGCCGGCGTTGCGCACATCGACCCAGATGCCGTGGAGACCGAGCTGCATCGGGGCGAGGACGTCGAACTGAAGGTTGTCGCCGATCGCCCAGGTGTCTTCGGGAGCAGTATCGAGCGCCGAGAGGAGCGTGTCGTAGACGCGACGGTCCGGCTTCCCGGCTCCAAGCTCGCCTTCGATGACGATGTGGTCAAAGTAGCGCGCGAGATCGAAGCGTTCGATCTTGGCGCGTTGCGGAGCCTTGGCACCGTTCGTCATCATGCCCAGGCGGACTCCCGCCGCTCGCAGGCGTTCGAGCGCATCCGTGGCGCCGGGGAAAAGCGTTGACTTCTCGGCTCGCAGGTCACGGTAGGCCTCGGCGATTTCGTGGGCGAGGTCCGTGTCGTCGATGCCGAGGTTCGCGAAGACGTGCTCAAGGATCGACCGAGTGTTGGCGCGCAGGTCGAGACGACCGCTGCGATGGCGCTTGGGATCCGACCAGAACCAAGAGTTCCGTTCGTCGATCTCCGCACGAAGACGGCGCGTATCAACGCCCGGAAGCCGCGACTCGGCGATCGCACAGGCATCCGCCCAACAGACGTCCACGTTACTCGTGTCGTCGAGAAGCGTGTCGTCGAGGTCGATGAGGATGGCTTGGGGGAAGGTGGCCACGTCTCGATTTTAGCGGAGGCGTGGGCGCTAGCGCAGCACTATACTGGCAACGTGATGACTGTAACGATCACGGCGTCCTTCCCGGACGCCGACTCAGCCCGAGCGGCCATCCATGATCTAGCAGCGGAAGGCATCGACGCGTCGATCGTCGGCCGGCGGGAGGGCGCTTTCATGGGGCGCTTCGCTGTGATCGTAGCGGCATGGAGCATTGCCGGTACGGCGGCGGGCGCGGCGATCGGTGCGGCGCTGTCGTTTACCGTCGGGCCTCACGGAACAGAGGGTTTGATCCTGCTGGTCGTGACCTGGGCCCTCTTCGCCCACCTGCTGATCGGCCTGCTGGCAGGCTACGCCCTGCTGTCGGATCGATCGGAGCGGGAGTTCTCCCCTGGCGTAGAGGCCACGCTGACGGCTCAAGCAGACAAGGCGGCGGCAGCGGAGATTGCCGAGCGACTAAGGACCAGCGGCGCGACCCGGGTGAGCGGCAATGGCGAAACGACGACTGAGCTAGCCAGCGAACAATAGGAAAGGAAAGAGTCGTGGGGAACAGGTTCAAAGTAGGTGACCTCGAAGTGCTGGCGGTGAGCGACGGTCTTGGGGTCGCGCCCGCCACCTGGTACTTCCGTGGGACGACGGACGAGCAGTGGGAGAAGCACAAGCGCTGGCTGAACCACGCCGGTCAGGTGGAGTTTCCGTTTAGCTGCTTCCTGGTCGACTCAGGAGGGCAGAAGGTGCTCATCGATACCGGCCTGGGGCCGGCGAACATGTCCGGCATCACCGGCGGCGCATTGCTGGGTGAGCTGGCGGCCGGCGGCGTCAAGCCGGAGGACGTCGACGTGGTGTTTCTGACGCACTTGCACATCGATCATTGCGGGAACGTAGCGCATGAAGACGGCGACGAGATGAATGCCGTGTTCCCGAACGCGACCTACCGCTGGACGGCGGGCGAGGACGAGTTCTGGCAGGATCCGGATCCGCGAGCGGCTACGCCCGGCTTCGACCGGAAGAAGATGATGGCCGCGGTGTCCGACAGGCTGGAGATCGCGGACGACGGGGACGTCATCGCGCCGGGGATCAACGTCATCGGCACGCCGGGGCATACGCCGGGGCACGCCGGCGTCATCCTCTCCTCACAGGGGAGCGTGCGTTCATCCTGGGCGACGCGATCTCGTGCCCCGTGCAGCTGGAGGAGACCGAGTGGTCCGGCATGGGCGACATGGACCGTGGGCTGGCGAGGCGATCGCAGGAGGCGGCGCTGCGGGAGATTGAATCGGACGGGGCGCTGATGACGGCGGCGCACTTTCCGGGCCTGACGCTGGGGCGCGTGCTGCAGGGCGAGGGCAAGCGCTACTGGGAGGCGGTCTAGGCTCCGAGACATACAGACCGCCGTACGCGTCCACAATCCGGTGACGCGCGCGCCTTGACACCTTCGTCGCCCGTTTCTACGCTGGCCTCGCCTCTCCATGCCTGACTTACCCGCGACTCTGCGCTCGATCGCCGACGCCCGGCGAGACGATCCACTGCGGCCGGTTACGGTCGTTGCGCCTTCGCACGCCGCCGCGCTGCAGATGCGCCGCCGCCTCGCGGAGCTCACACCGTTCGCCGCCGTCCGTTTCGAGACGTTTCCGCGGCTGTCTGAGCTGCTTGGAGCTGGTCACCTCGCTGCGACCGGACGCAAACCGCTGGCGCGGCCGATCGGCGACTACCTCGCCGGTCAGGTCGCTGGCGAGTCGCAAGGGACTCTGGCGGCGGTCAGCGAGCTCGCGGGGTACGCGCGCGTCCTGAGGCAGCTGTTCCGTCGGCTGCGCCGCGCCGGAATTACCTCTTCGAGCGCCATCAGCGGCGCTTACCCGGAGCACGCGGGCGAGATCTTCCGGCTATACGACCGCTATCGGCAGGCGTCGGCGGATTTCTACGATGAGGAGGACTTGCTTGACGCCGCCGCAGAAGCGGTCGAAGAAGGCCGAGCGGGGGCGCTGAGCGACATTGGGGCGATCTACGTCGCGCCGCCGGGCGCCCTGACCGCCGCCGGTACGCGCCTTCTGGAGGCTCTCCGGGCGGCCGCGCCCGGCTTCGAGGAGATCGAAGAGGGGCCGGGTCAGCCGCAGTCGCAGCGGTTCGTGCTGGCGCCGGACCCAGCGAGCGAGGCGCGCTGTGTCGTCCGCGACGTGATCGAGGCGCTGGGCGAGGGTGTGCCGCTGCACGAGATCGGCGTCTTCCACGGCGCGAGCGCGTCGTACGGCAGGCTGCTGCGCGAGGCGTTCGCCGACTCCGGCGTGCCGGTGGCACCGATGCCCGGCCTGCCGCTGATCGAGACGCGCGCCGGCCGTGGCGTGCTGGCGCTGGCCGCGCTGCCGGAGCGCGACTTCTCCCGCGCCGCGGCGATGGAGTTCTTGTCGATCGCGCCGCTGAAGGAGTACATCCCGGCAGGGGACGGCAGCGAGCGCCTGATGACGAACGCCTGGGACAGGCTGTCGCGGGAGGCTGGCATCACGCGAGGCAAGGAGGCCTGGGACCGGCGGCTCGCCAGCTTCATCAGCGACGCGGAGGCCCAGCTACAGTCGCCAGGAGTCGCCGAGAACGAAGCCTGGGGCCGCGCGATCACGTACCAGCGTGACAAGGCCGAGCGTTTGCGGGCGGTGATGGGCCGACTGCTCACCCGCCTTGAGCCGTTGCGGAGCGACCAGGCCGCGGAGTCGTTCATCGAAGCGTTCAAGTCGATCGTCGCCGACTACTTCGACCCGGACGACGCCGCGCTCGTGAGCGTGATCGATGAGGTAGACCAGCTGGGCACCGTCGGTGCAGTCGGTGGCGAGTTGAGCCTCGACAACTTCACCGAGGCGCTGCGGGCGAACCTTGAGCTAGCCTTCACGCGCGAACGCGGGTTGGGCGACGGCGTCGTCATCGCTGACTACCGGGTCGCGGGCGGATTAGAGTTCCAGCGGGTGATCCTGTGCGCCGCGTTCGAGGGTGCGCTGCCAGCCGGTCCCGGCGGCGACGCCATCCTCGACGACCGCGTCTGGCAGAGCCTGAAGAACGACCATCCGTTCATCGAAGACGCGACGACACGCATCCAGCGCGCCCGCGAGTCAGCGGAACGAGCGATCGGGGCGGCCGCGGGCGGTCACTTGACGTGGAGCGCGCCGTCGTACGAGCCCGGTGGCGCGCGCGAGTACTATCCGTCGCCGATGATGGCGGAGGCGTACTCTGCCACGGTCGGCCACCGTGTCACCGCCTCAGAGCTGCGAGAGGTGAGATCGGAGGACGTCATGCATCCGCGCGCGGCGCTGGGATCGATGCTGGCGGGACCGGTAGTCGACGCGGCGGAACTGGGGCTGCGGAATGCCGTGAGCAGCGTGCAGGCGGGGGCGGCGATCCCCGAGGACGATCCGCGCGCAAGACCACTGGCGCTCCTGAGAGCGCGGCGCAGCGGCGGCTTCACAGAGTGGGACGGCAACGCTGCCGGGATCGACGGTGACCTGCTGATGGGCGCTGGCAAGAGAGTCTCACCGACGGCGCTGGAGACGTACGGTGTCTGCGGATATCGATACTTCGCTCGTTCGGTGCTGCGCTTGAACGTCGTGGAGGAGCCGGATGAGCGCGAGATGATGGGCGCTGCCGAGCGCGGCAGCGTGATCCATCGCGTACTCGAACGCTTCTTCATACACCAGCACGGGCAAGGCCGTCCGGTGGCAAACGAGAGCTGGACCGCGTCCGACGAGGCGCTGCTCCTCCAAATCGCGGATGAGGAGCTGGCCAACGCGGCGGCCCGCGGGCAGACCGGCCTCGATGTCTACTCCAAGCACGAGTGGCGAACGATCGGCTCTGATCTGCGCCAGTTTCTGCTCGCCGACAACGCCTTTCGCCAGGAGACGGGCGCCGTTCCGGCCGAGTTCGAGCAAGCGATACCGGAGACAGAGATCGCAGGAGTGACCCTACGGGGGCGCGTCGACCGCATCGACCGCACGCCCGACGGCCGCGCCGCCTGGGTGATCGACTACAAGACCGGCAGCACGTACGAGTTCCGCGACCTGATCAAGGGCAAGGCCTCCGACCCACTCCTGGGCGGACGCAAGCTGCAGCTGCCGACATACCTGGCCGCCGCGGGCGACGCCGAGACTGCCGTTGCAATGTACTGGTTCGTGTCGGGACAGGGCGGGTTCGCGCGGCTCGCCTATCGTCAGACCGCCGAGTCCAGAGAGCGCTTCGAGGCGACGCTGACGGCGATCGTCGACGGCATCCGCGGCGGCTCGTTCCCCGCTGTGCCGAACGAGGAGGACGAGTGGCGGGGTGGCTTCGAAAACTGCGCGTACTGCGATTACAACCGCATCTGCTCGCGCCGCCGCGACATCGAGTACAGCGCGAAAGAGAGTGACCCCGCTGCCCAGGCCTGGCAGGCTGTGAAGGCCACCGCTGAGGGAGATACGTCGTGAGTTGCGAGCACCACGCGAACGACGATGCCGCACGCCGCGTCATCCGGGAGGCGCTGGACCAGACGCTGTTCGTCGAAGCGGGCGCGGGCACGGGCAAGACTAGCGCGCTCGTCGATCGCTTCGTGGCGCTCGTACGGGGTGGGACTGAGATCGACCGCATCGCCGCTGTCACCTTCACGGAGAAGGCCGCGGCAGAGCTTCGGGAGCGGGTGCGCGGCGCTCTCGAAGAGGCGCAGGACGAAGCTGGGGTCGGGCCGCGGATGGTGGTCGCGCTCGAATCTCTCGACCGGGCTCAGATATCGACGATCCACTCGTTCGCGCAAACTCTGCTGCGAGCCTTCTCGGCGCAGGCCGGCGTCGACCCAGATTTCGAAGTGCAGGACCAGGTCTCGACTGAGCGCCGCATGCAGGAGCGCTGGCGGCTCTACCTCGAGAGCCTTGAGGGCAACAGCGCCGCCGAAGAGGCGGTCGACCGCGTGCTCAGCCTCGGACTGCAGACGAGCGAGATCGAGCGCCTGGCGACCGACCTCGCCTACCGCCCGACGCTGGCCGAGCTTCTGGCGGCGGACCCGCTGACCGCTGCAGAGCCCTCCTGGCCGGACGTTGGCCAGCTCCGCGCCGAAGTGGAGACGGCGGCAACCGGCGCACCCGCGGGCGATACTCTGACGACACGCCTCGCTGAGCTGCTCGTAGTCCTGCAGGCGCTCGAGCGAGCCGACGAGGGCGAACGCGAGACCACGATCGTCGCCGGCGCGGAATTTCTCACTAGAAATCACAAGGGAACAGCATCGAAGTGGGGTGGCAAAGAGATTCGCGACCCGGCTCTCGAGGTCACCAATCGTGTCTCGGGGGAGCTGAACGAACTGCTCTCCGGCCTTCGGGCGGCTGCACTGGCGGCGCTGCTGCCGTTCATCGTCGCCTTCGTGAGCCGGGAGGCACGAGCGCGCGCCCGCGAAGGGGCGCTGACGTTCGACGACCTGATCGTGAGGGTGCGTCAGGTCTTTCGCGACCGTCGGTTGAGCGCCAGCTCCGGAAACTCAGACCCGGCCGCCTCGATCTCGTCGCGCGTGCGCGAGTACATCGCCATGTCGGCGCGGCGAAAGCGGTAGATCGACTGTTTCGGATCGCCGACCAGGAACAGTCGG
>PVMS01026828.1_pt1 | contig 17979 bp, 13 predicted proteins | sample 1853461 | NCBI WGS metagenome assembly PVMS01 (sample SAMN08582032, study PRJNA380276) | Marine sediment metagenome, whole genome shotgun sequencing project. | isolation source: ocean sediment barecode stripped | collected 2017 | reverse complement strand
TGGTTTAAATTGGCGCTCCCTACGAGAATCGAACTCGTGTTTCAGCCTTGAGAGGGCCACGTCCTAACCGCTAGACGAAGGGAGCGTTTTGTTGTGATTGCTTATGTGATTGCTTAGGGGTGGTCATGTTAAACTACCCCCATCGATGTGTTCAACCCGTATACAGGGTTGATCCGCTAATATTTTTTAAATTTTTTCTTTAGAGTTTTCGGGAATTAATCATCACTAAGCATATTGTTATTCCAATCGCGGAGCATGGTATCGCGGTTCAGCAGCTTTGCCCGCATGCCACCGAAGTGGTGCGGCAGCTGCAGGAAGAAGGCTATGAAGCCTATATTGTCGGCGGCAGCGTACGTGATCTGTTATTGGGCAAGGTGCCAAAAGATTACGACGTGGCTACCGATGCGATCCCGGAAGAGGTCAAAACAGTATTTCCCCGTGCACGCCTGATTGGCCGGCGTTTCCGCCTGGCGCACGTGCGTATGGGTGGCACATTAATTGAAGTTGCTACCTTTCGTGGCCCGCAGGTCAATGACGATGACGACCATAAGCATAAGAATGGTCGCATACTCAGGGACAACGTCTGGGGCAGCCTGGAAGAAGATGCAATCCGTCGTGATTTTACTATCAACGCCTTGTTTCTGGATCCCGTTAGTGGAGATATCCAGGACTTTGTCGGTGGATACCAGGACCTTTCTGAGCGTAAATTAAGATTGATCGGCGATGCGGTTACGCGTTATCGGGAAGACCCGGTGCGACTGCTGCGTGCTGCCCGGTTTGTTGCCAAACTGGGTGTTGAGTTGGAACAGGAGACGGGCAAACCTGTCACCGAACTGGCGTCGCTGCTTAATGATATTCCTCCTGCCCGATTGTTCGAGGAGGTCTGCAAGTTATTCATGACCGGCCACGCCGCTGCTACATGGAAAGCATTACAGCGATTCCAGTTAACCCGCGCCCTGTTTCCGGTTTTGAAATCTGACGGTGGCCCGGGCAGGGCGGCAAGCGGCCCCTTGCTGGAAACCGCCATGAAGAACACCGATGACCGGATTGCAATTCAAAAACCGGTCACACCGGCTTTCCTGCTTGCAGCCATATTGTGGCAACCGGTCAAGAAAAAATCCGAAGCCCTGATAGCCAGCGGTATGCATGAAACTGCAGCCCTGGGACAGGCGGCCGATGAGGTCATGTCCAAACAGGTGCAGCGTACTGCCATCCCGCGTCGCTTCAGTGTGATCACCCGCCAGATCTGGACCATGCAGCCACGCTTTAACCACACCCATGGTCGCCGTGCCAAGAGCCTGATGAGCGAACGGCGATTTCGGGCAGCTTATGATTTCCTGTTGTTGCGGGCGGCTGAAGACCCGTCACTAGAGGACCTTTGCAAGCACTGGACCGAGGCACAAAAGGGCGTAGTAATGAATACCGGCCAAAATGATCGTTTCAAAGACTCACCAAGACGGCGCCGCCGCCCACGGCGGCGTAAGTCACCTGCGGCAAAGCCCTGAGTCATCACAATGAAAGCTTGGCTCGGGCTTGGCAGTAACCTTCAGGATCCGGTATCACAACTACGGCTGGCAATTAATCGCCTGTCTGATACAGACAGTATAAGAGTACTTAGACGTTCATCTCTATATTGCACGCCGCCATGGGGTGATGAACAACAGGGTGAATTCATCAACGCGGTTGTACAAATCGAAACCGGTTTGGCACCGCTGGCGCTATTACATGTATTGCTGTCAATTGAAGACGAGATGGGGCGTCAACGTAGTGAGCGTCGTTGGGGGCCGCGAGTGATAGATATTGACCTGTTGCTGTATGACGACCAATTTATACATTCCACTGAATTGGACCTGCCACACCCGCGAATGCATGAAAGGGCATTTGTATTGATACCGCTTTATGAACTTGAACGGACGCTTGAAATTCCAGGTTACGGCAGCGTCACTTCGTTATTGTCACAACTTGATTGCAGTGGTGTCCGCCGGCTGAGTGAGAAGGATCTGGTTTCACCGGGAGGTGAGTGAAAACAAAGATTTGCCCGTTTTGCGGGTGAAATCGCACCACAATGGTATTTGTTGTTTTTTGTCCAGAAAGGCTTGCAATTGCGCTGTTTAGTGGTATTATTACAACCAATCTTGGTAAAACTGCAACACTTACTGAGATCGCAGGGCGCGAAAAGACGGATACATCACTCCAAAATATGCCTTTCTCCCTAACCGGAGAGGGGCATTTTTTTTGCCTGGTGGTTTGTGATGATAAAACAATTAATATATCTATAACAACGATATAGACTGGTAATCCACAATATTTCAATAGCTGCAACATGCGGCCGCTCAAACTTGAACATGCTTGTATGATGTAACCCCTGCGCAATGTTATTATCAACAGCAGCCATCGAGGGTCGAAAAAGGTTAAAAAAACACCATGAAGCATGATTTTCTTCGCGTGTTGCAAAAATACAACACACGATCAGTGCAAAAATCACTATCTGAGCTGCTTATCGAGCCTGATCGCTTTCAGGAATTCAGTGCACAAACCACCGGTTTGTTGCTCGATTTCTCACGTATCGGGATGACCGCAACAGATCTTGGAACCCTCCTGGCTTTGGCCAGGGATTCACACGTGGAAGATGCCAGGCAGCGACTTTTTAATGCTGAAAACATCAACTTCACCGAAAACCGACCAGCCCTGCATATGGCGCTGCGTAGTGATGAAGTGCTCAACAAACTGGATCAGGGAACCGCCGCTCTTGTCAGCAAGAACCGTGAGCGCATGCTTGGTTTTGCATCTGCATTTGCCGCGGGACATTTACCGGGTCGTCCGCAACAAGCAGTACGGCATATTATCCATATTGGTATCGGCGGCTCAGTGCTCGGACCAAGATTACTGATCGAAGCCCTGGGTCACAGCTCAAATCCACAAGTACATTTTTTATCTTCGGTAGATGCACATCTGCGGGTCGAATTACTGGCGAAACTGGACCCCGCAGAAACTGCGGTCATCGTTGCCACAAAAAGCTTTACCACCGGCGAAACGCTTTTACACGCGCGCAGGGTTCGGTTGTGGATGGAACAGGGGCTGGGGCATGACACGGCAATGCAACGTATATTTGCGATCAGTGGTAACCAGGCGGCGGTTGAAGCTTTTGGTGTTTCAGAGGCAAACACCTTATATCTGCCTGATTGGGTAGGTGGGCGCTATTCGATCTGGTCGGCTGTAAGTTTGTCGGCAGCGGCAGTCATGGGGGAAGGCGGCTTCGAAGATTTCCTGCGCGGTGCGGCAGATATGGACCAGCATTTTCAGATTGCAAAACTTTCTGAAAACCTTCCGGTATTGATGGCTCTAACCGGAATCTGGCATCGCAATATATGTAATTATCCCGCGCAGGCAGTCATTCCCTACGATCATCGCTTGCGCTCCTTGCCGGCCTATTTGCAACAATTGGTCATGGAATCAAACGGTAAATCGGTCGATAGCCAGGGTAATCATGTCGAATACCAGACTTCACCAGTGCTGTTCGGCGAACCGGGCACGGATGCCCAACACTCCCTGTTCCAGATGTTTCACCAGGGCAGCGATATTGTCCCGCTGACCTTCATTGGCGTAATCAAGCCTGATCACGATGACCATGAGGCTCATGCGGGATTGCTGGCAAACATGCTGGCCCAGGCAACCGCATTGGCAACCGGCACAGCTGGCCTGGGTAGCGAGGAAGTGTTGGATAACCATCGACGAATGGCGGGTGAGCGGCCTTCTGAGGTCATCTTGCTGGATCAATTAACACCGTTCAGCCTCGGGCAATTACTGGCTTTGTATGAGCATAAGGTTTTTGTTGAGAGTGTGATCTGGGATATTAATCCGTTTGACCAGTTTGGTGTCGAATTGGGGAAAGTAGTGGCAAAGTCCATTCAGCCGGCCTTGGAGAATGCCTCAGTTGATGTTCCAGGGAATTATGGTTTGACTGCAATATTGGATTACATCCATAGTAAAAAATAGATACGTCTTTTCAAAGAACTAAATGTATCTCATTAGGTTTGTGCCAACTGGACGCCGGGACACGGGTATCTTCCTTCCGGGACGCGCTACAAGCACATCCATGTGTTCGCTCGAGTCGCCGACGTCCTGTCGGCTCACAGTCCCGGAAGAAAGATACCCGTATCCCGTCTAACAGATGGGGTAGCACTCACATAAGTGGCTTCGATTTGAAAGAGCGAAAAGCGGTAACAATCCACAGCAACTGTCGCTCCGGGCTTGACCCGGAGTCCATCTTTACTACCTAAGAAAATGGATTCCGGGTCAAGCCCGGAATGACTCGGCTCTGCTCTTAACGCTATGAGCTTGCACACTGATTTTGGGGTCTGGGGTGGTTGGCTACTTCTGAGGACGTGAGCGGACAGGAAGTCCGCGACCGAGCGACCCATGGACGGGCTTGAAGCGGGCCTCAGAAGTAGCTAACCACCCCAGGCCTGCACCCCTGCAAACCCTCGCACAAACCCGCTCTTAAAATCTGTGAAATTTGAGCAATCTGTGGGCCGCTTTTCCTCAATAACCAGATAAATCCCACGACACTCTTTTTTGTCCACTAAGGGTCGGTTATGCTTCGCATTCTTAATTACGCAGACAGTCTGCAGCGTCGGAAAAAAACATGGATCAAACGCCTTACAACCCATTGGAAATAGAAGTGCGCATACAGGCGCGATGGGAAAGTGACAAGACTTATGAGGTGACGGAAGATCCTGATGCCGAGAAGTTCTATTGCCTGTCGATGTTGCCGTATCCATCCGGTGCCTTGCACATGGGTCATGTCCGTAATTACACCATTGGTGATGTGATTAGCCGCTACCAGCGGATGCAGGGTAAGAATGTATTGCAGCCTATGGGTTGGGATGCGTTTGGTTTGCCGGCTGAGAATGCTGCGATCAAGAATAATACTGCTCCTGCCAAGTGGACCTATGAGAATATCGCCAATATGCGTGAGCAACTGCGGCGCCTGGGTTTTGCCTATGACTGGTCGCGGGAGTTTGCGACCTGTACGCCGGAGTATTATCGCTGGGAACAGTTAATGTTTACCCGTCTGATGAAAAAGGGTATGGCCTATCGACGGGATTCTGAGGTCAACTGGGATCCCGTTGATCAGACGGTGCTGGCCAACGAGCAGGTGGTTGATGGTCGCGGCTGGCGTTCGGGTGCGGTGGTTGAGCGCCGTTCTATCCCGCAGTGGTTTTTGCGGATCACCGATTATGCTGATGAGCTGCTTGATGGTCTTGATGATCTGGAGCAGTGGCCGGACATGGTCAAGACCATGCAGCGCAACTGGATCGGGCGTTCGGAAGGTGCCGAATTTTCGATGCAGATCTGTGACGGGCAGGGTGTGATCGCCCCGGATGCGCCGTCGGTGGGGGTGTTTACGACACGTCCGGATACAGCATTTGGCATGACCTATGCGGTGCTGGCACCGGAACATCCATTGGTGATGGAAGTGACTACCGATGCCTGCCGGCTTGAGGTAGAAGCCTTTATCGAGTCGGTCCGGCAAACCTCGGAAGCGGATCGCACCGCTGTGGATGGCGCATCGGATAAGCGTGGTGTAGATACCGGTGCTTTTCTTTACAACCCTTTCACATGTAAAGCCGTACCACTCTATATCGCTGATTATGTCCTGATGGGTTATGGCACCGGCGCGATCATGGCTGTGCCTGGTCAGGATCAGCGTGACTGGGATTTTGCCACGGCGCATAATATACCCATCGTCAGAACTGTTCAGCCACCCGATGATTGGGAAGGTGGCCCTTATCTGGATGACGGCATCGCTATCAACAGCGACTGGCTGAACGGGCTTGGAGTTGCTGAGGCCAAGGAAAAGGCCATGTCGTGGCTGGAATCCGAGGGCATTGGTGAGCGTAAGATCAATTTCCGTCTGCGTGACTGGGGTGTCAGTCGGCAGCGTTACTGGGGGTGTCCGATACCGGTTATCTATTGCCCGGATTGTGGTGCTGTTCCGGTACCGGAGGATCAGCTGCCGGTGGTGTTGCCAGAAGATGTTTCTTTTATGGGTGTGCAATCACCGATCAAGGCCGATCCTGAGTGGCGTAAAACCGAATGCCCCGAGTGTGGAACTGCGGCAGAACGTGAAACTGATACCTTTGATACTTTTATGGAGTCATCCTGGTATTTTGCCCGTTATTGTTCGCCGGGTGCTGACGCCATGGTTGATGAGCGGGCCAATTACTGGCTGCCGGTCGATCAGTACATCGGTGGTATTGAACATGCGATCCTGCACCTGATGTATTTTCGTTTTTATAACAAGCTGATGCGTGATGCCGGCATGATAGAAGTTGACGAGCCGGTGACACGCTTGCTGTGTCAGGGCATGGTGGTGGCTGAAACCTTCCGCCGTGAAGACGATGATGGTCATACCACCTGGATCAACCCGGCTGATGTAGAAGTCGATCGGGACGACAAGGGCAAGATGATTGGTGCACGACTGACCGCCGATGGAAAGCCTGTCGAAATCGGTGCCATTGAGAAGATGTCCAAGTCGAAAAATAACGGTGTTGATCCGACCCACCTGGTTGAGCGTTATGGTGCGGATACGGTGCGCCTGTTTTCGATGTTTGCTTCACCCCCCGATCAGTCTTTGGAGTGGTCGGACTCGGGTGTGGAAGGTTCATTCCGGTTTTTACGCAGATTGTGGGCCATGAGTACCGGGCATATTGCTGCCGGCCCGGTAGAAGCTTTGAATGTTGATCAGTTGACGGATGAGCAAAAAACCATTCGTCGTTATGTCCACGATACTATTGCCAAGGTCAGTGACGATGTCGGTCGCCGGCAGACGTTCAATACCGCCATTGCCGCGGTGATGGAACTGAGTAACCACCTGGGCCGTTTTACAGACCGCAGTCCACAGGGACGCGCAGTTCTTGATGAGGCCTGGAAGGCAGTGGTGCGCCTGATGGCTCCGATCACACCACATATTTGTGAAATTCTGTGGGAGATGCTGGGTGAATCGGATAGCGTGGTTAATACCGACTGGCCTGAAGTTGATGAGTCGGCGCGGGTGCGTGATTTGATCACGCTGGTGGTGCAGATCAATGGCAAGTTGCGTGCCCGTATAGAGCTTGCCCCGGGCAGTAATGAAGAGCAGGCGATGGCTGCGGCAATGGCCGAGTCAAATGTCACAAGGCATATGGACGGCAAAGATATTCGTAAAGTCATTCATATTCCAGACCGTTTATTGAACATTGTGGTCGGATGAGTGAAATGCTGAAAATTGATCGACTGGTTTTGTCAGTGGCTATATTGCTGTTTTTCAGTGCCTGCGGCTTTCAGTTACAGACGAAGGTCGAGTTGCCGGATGAAATGCAGCGTACGCGTCTTGAAATTCAGTCGCCCTACAGCGAGTTCGCCCGTCGCCTGGAAACCCATCTTGAGCAGAATGGAGTCAAGGTTGTGACCGCACTGGGTGATGCTGCGGTGCTTGAGGTTCCGGTCAATATCATGCGTAAGGAGATCCAGTCGATTGGTGACAACGCGCGGGTGCGGGAGTACCTGATTCGTCACAGCGTGCAGTTCCGCCTGATCGATAGCAAAGGTGTTGAGTTGATGCCGCTGCAGAGCTTTGAACAGAGCAGGATTTACAGTTTTAATGAGCAGGATATTCTTGCCGCAGAGCGTGAAGACGAATTTCTGCGTAAGGAATTGTCAGATGCCATGGCTCGTATGGTTGTCAGACGTCTTGGTACCTACGGAAAATAAGCACAATGCCGCTCAGATCTGACCAATTGGCCGCTAGTCTGCAACGTGGGCTGGCACCGGTATACCTGGTGGGTGGCGAAGAGCCGCTGTTGCTGCAGGAATGCTGTGACCAGATCCGTGAAGCTGCAAAAACGCAGGGCTTTGTCGAGCGTGAGTTATTGTCGGTGGAGCGTGGTTTTGATTGGTCGGAACTACAGCAGGCCGCTGCACCATCATTATTTGCCAGCCAGAAAATCATCGATCTGCGTTTACGTACCGGCAAACCCGGCAGGGAAGGTGCAAAAGTGCTGAGTGAGTGGGCGGAAGCGCCTGATCCCAACATGATATTGCTGGTCAGTTGCGAGCAATGGGATGCAAGTTCACGTAAATCCAAGTGGGCTGCCAAATTGGAAAAAGCCGGTCAGCGGGTAGATATCTGGCCCATCAAGGCGCAGGAATTACCGCGTTGGCTGGAACAACGTATGCTGCAACACGGGATGCAACCCGAGCCTGAGGTGGTACGCATACTGGCAGACCGGCTTGAAGGCAATTTGCTCGCTGCCCGTCAGGAAATTGATCGTCTGGCTCTGCTTAAAGGTGCCGGTATGGTGACTGTCGATGATGTCATGAAAGTGGTCGCAGACAGCAGTCGGTTTGATGCCTTTGGGCTGGCAGAGAATATGCTGGCCGGTAATCTGCGTGAAAGTCTGCGGGTGGCCGCCGGTTTACGACGCATGAATACGCCCATTCCGTTGTTGCTCGGGGCCTTGCTCAAGGAACTCAAAACCACCGAAGCCTTCCGTTTCGCGATGCGCGGCGGCGAACAGGAGGCCATGGTTTTCAGACGTCTGAATGTCTGGCACAACAAGCAAAATACCGTCCGCTCAGCAGCAAGACGGCTGAAGACCCGTCAACTCTTCGATGCCTTCAGGCAACTTTCGCTGATAGACCGGCAAAGTAAAGGCCAGGCCGCGGGCGACCCCTGGCAGAGTCTGGACAGTCTGCTTCTTCAACTGGCCCGATAAAAACCTGAACATTCAAAACATGAATAATATTCAACTTGATGAGCCACTGGCTCTTTTTGGCGGCACCTTTGATCCGGTACATTACGGCCATCTGCGGTGTGCGGATGAAGCACGGCAAAAATTGGGTCTGAAGCAGCTTTATTTGTTGCCTTCGGGCACTCCGGCACATCGTGCAACACCGCAGGCATCACCGGGGCAAAGGCTGGAAATGCTGCAACTGGCACGGGCAGAGTTTCCCGCATTGGCCATAGACAGCCGTGAATTACGCCGTAGTGGACCATCCTATATGGTCGATACCTTGCAGGAATTACGTACCGAATTTCCAACCAGGTCTTTGCTTCTGCTGATCGGGCAGGATGCCGCCAATCGTTTGCACACCTGGCACCAATGGGAGCAACTCTTTTCACTGGCTAACCTGGTAATCCTCACCAGGCCTGGTGAGAACGAGGATTACCGGCACGATCTTGCAAAGAAAATTCAAAACCGCCTGGTGACACAAGTGCAGGATCTTGCCGACTCTCCGGCTAATCACATACTGCAGTTACAGGTATCCCCGGTGGATATTTCGGCAACCACTATCCAGAGCATGATGCGCCTGGGGCGCTCGCCGAAGTCCATGGTGCCCGATTCAGTTCTGAATTATATTGATGAAAACCGGTTGTATTCACCGGAGTGATTGAGCTATCAAAATCAAGCTGTGCTTTACGCCAACCACGCCTGAGGCTAAAATCAGCTTTCTTCTTACAGGTAATGCTCAAATTTGAATACCCAGACCGTTTCTGACGAACTCACCACCGAACAGTTGCAACAGCTGGTTGTAACTTCCCTAGAAGATTTCAAGGCCACCAATATAACGGTGATCGATGTTTCAGGCAAAAATCCATTGACTGAACGCATGGTCATTGCGACCGGCAACTCGACGCGGCATGTGAAATCCATGTCCGAGAACCTTGTGGTCAATGCCAAAGCCGCCGGTAACCCGCCACTGGGCGTTGAGGGTGGGGGCGAAGGCGAGTGGGTGCTGGTTGATTTGAATGATGTCATTGTGCACCTGATGCTGCCCCAGACCCGGGCTTTTTATAACCTGGAAAAACTTTGGGAAGCGAGCGCTGATTACCGCAGCGGTGTAAGCAATTTTGCCTGAGGGCAGGGTGCGTTCAAAATGCAATTATTGGTGGCTGCCGTCGGCCAGCGCATGCCAGGCTGGGTTAACGAAGCATGGACAGAATACGCCCGTAGAATGCCGCCGGGTCTGAGTTTATCCCTGCGTGAAATCAGCCTTGCCAAACGTGGTAAAAATGCTGATACCAAGCGCCTGACTGCCACTGAAAGCAAGGCGCTTTACGCGGCCATGCCGGTACGCGCACGGGTCATTGCACTCGATGTTCAGGGCCAGTCATGGTCAACCGAAAAACTGGCAGCGAACCTGGAGGACTGGATGGGTGATGGGCGGGATGTCGGCTTTATGATCGGCGGACCGGACGGTATTGCCCCTGACATCATGCAAAAAGCGGATACACGCTGGTCGCTTGGACCATTGACCTTACCGCATCCACTGGTCAGAGTAGTACTTGCTGAGCAACTCTACCGTGCCTGGACCATCACCCAAAACCACCCATATCACCGCGCATGACAACCAGGCCTTCACTCATCCTCGCTTCTGCATCACCCCGGCGACGGGAATTGCTCAAGCAACTGGGGGTCACATTCAAGGTGGCACCAGCGGATATTGACGAATCGATCGTTGATGGAGAGACACCGACCAATTACGTATTGCGGATGTCGCGCGAAAAAGCCCTTGCTGGTTTGCAACAAAACGGCGGTGATTTACCGGCGCTGGGCTCTGATACGATTGTTGTGCTGAATGACAGAATTTTGGGCAAACCGGAATCACATACCGAGGCTGCAAGCATGTTGATGCGTTTGTCCGAACAGACACATCATGTTTATTCAGCCGTTGCGCTGGCTTCGAAATCTGACAGGCTGTTGAACACACTCAATGTAACAGCAGTCAGTTTCGGTAAAATGCCAATGGAATGGATTAAACAGTATTGCCAGAGTGAGGAACCGATGGACAAAGCAGGTGCCTATGCCGTGCAGGGTGGCGCCGGACAGTACATTAGCCGGATTGATGGCAGCTACTCGGGTGTGATGGGCCTACCCTTGTTTGAAACAGCAGAAATACTGCGTCAGGCGGGCCTGTTGAAATGACTTGTATACTTGAAGGTGGCGGGATGAGAGGCGAATGAGCGAAGAAATCCTGATCAATGTAACACCCACGGAAACCCGTGTGGCGGTGGTTGAAAACGGCATGCTGCAAGAGGTTTCGCTTGAGCGCCACAGCCACGTTGGTTACCACGGCAATATCTACAAAGGCACCGTATCGCGTGTGCTTCCGGGCATGCAGGCAGCATTTATTGATATTGGTCTTGAACGCACGGCTTTCCTGCACGCTTCTGACATTTACAAGGTAGAGAGCGAAAGAAACCCCGATGATCCGCCACCCGAACCGTCGATTTCGTCATTGGTTCGTGAAGGCGATCAGGTGGTGGTGCAGGTTATCAAGGATCCGTTGGGCACCAAGGGTGCGCGTTTGACCACCAACCTCAGCATTCCTTCCCGTTTCCTGGTGTTGCTGCCCGATAGCGAAACCATTGCCGTGTCGGTGCGTATTGAAGACGAAGCAGAACGCGAGCGATTGACAGGCTTGCTGGCCACCTTGCGCGAGCACAAAGGCAAGCACGGTTATATTGTCCGCACCAATGCCGAAAACATATCTGAATTTGCCCTGTCTGCGGACATGTCTTATCTCGGCAAAATATGGGAGTGTATTGCAGAACAAATCAATACCAGCAAATCCGGTGAGTGTATCTATATGGATCTTTCCCTGCCGGTTCGGGCATTGCGCGACCATATGCACGAGGAAGTGGAAAAGGTCCGGATTGATTCAAAGGATGAATACGATCATCTGATGGATTTCACCGCTAAGTTTCTGCCCGAATGGTCGCAACGAATCGAGTGTTATTCTTCAGCACGGCCAATTTTTGATCTATATGGCATTGAAGATGAAATCGACAATGCCCTGCATCGTACTACGCCGTTAAAATCGGGAGGCCACCTGGTAATCGACCAGACTGAGGCCATGACCACCATCGATGTAAACACCGGTGGTTATGTAGGTCACCGCACGCTTGAAGAGACGGTTTACAAAACCAATCTTGAAGCGGTCCAGGCGCTGTCCCGGCAATTACGTCTGCGTAATCTGGGCGGCATCATCATTATTGATTTTATTGATATGAATAATGAAGAGCACAAGCGGCAGGTAATGCTGGCCCTGGAACGTGCTCTTGAGCGTGACCATGCAAAAACCAACATCTGTGAAATCTCGTCGTTGGGCCTGGTTGAAATGACCCGCAAACGCACCACCGAAAGCCTCGGTCATGTACTCTGTGAACCTTGCCCGGTTTGTTCTGGAAGGGGTGTGCTTAAAAGCGTGGAAACGGTTTGCCTCGAGGTGTTCAGGGAGATATTGCGTTCCAGTCGACAGTTCGAGGCCAGCCGTTTGATGGTGGTGGCCTCAACCGGGGTAGTGGATAAGATTCTCGATGATCTATCCACCACAGTCGCGGAACTTGAGGAAGTGATCGGTAAATCTATCCGCTTCCAGCGCGAAGACCAGTACACCCAGGAACAATTTGACGTGGTACTGCTGTAGCAGCGGCCCGTAAGACCAGGTATGTATGAGTAGCTTGCGTAAAATCTTCAGACAACTAAGGACCTTGCTGTGGACGGCATTGACGCTGTTGACAATATTGGCAGCGGTTGTGGTGGGGATCGGTAAACTGCTGATGCCCTACAGTGCCAATTACCAACCTGAACTCGAAGCCTGGTTGAGCAAGGCCTTCAACCAGCCGGTTAAAGTGGAAAGTTTCACCGGTGAGTGGAAAGCCTTCGGGCCACGTATCAGGTTAATGGGCGTCACCCTGATGCCGGATGGTATGAATTCTGAAATCGCAATCAACCGTGCAGCGCTCGATATCAAGCCTCTGAACGCATTGATCCCAGGCAGACCTTTGTATAGCTTCCGGATTATTGGTGCGGACCTGGCGCTGGAGCGTACCTCTGACGGTCGTTACGTGTTGTCAGGGTTGGGTGTCAGTAACTCCAGCCCGGGCAGTAACAGAAATCCGGGATTACGCGATGTTGCATTAAACGGCGAAGTCCGTCTGCAGGATATCAGTCTCAGCTTTGATGACCCCGAACGTCAAATTCACCTCGTATTGAGCAACGTTAACGGCCGATTGAAAATGGATGGCAACCGCATGGCGGCTGAAATCCAGGCACGTGTTATCGACCGCGAAAGACAACGCGTGCTCGGTGATCTCGATGCGATCGTCAAGATCAAACTGAATAAGGAACAAAAGCTGGCAGAGGCCAGTTGGCACGTTAAAACCGGCGAATTGCTGTTGACAGAGCTGGTCCGGCAACTTCCACATCATCCATTGATTCCGGTTTCGGGGCGCATGAACGCCGAGTTATGGGGTGATTGGAAATTGGGCGAACCGCAACATATGCAAGGTGTGCTGGATCTTCGTGATGCCCAACTTTCATCACAGATGGGGCCGTTGCTGATTGATCATCTGAACAGCCGTTTCAACTTCCGGTTTTCGCACGCCAAGAACTGGCGTATGGACCTGTCCGACCTGACCGTTGAGTACGCAGGTACAGAATGGCACAACCCGCGCTTTTCGCTGGCGCGGAATCTGCCCGAAAATCTGGGTTTATGGGTCAGTGCTGATTATGTCGAGCTGGATTACCCGCTGCAGCTTACACAAAGAATCATGGCCACCTACAACAGTGTATGGCCAGCCGCACTGCCATTGCGGGCACAGGGCAGGGTCACAGATTTTGACCTGGTGCTGGGTGCCAAATGGCAGTTGTTGAAGGTCAGTGGCAAGCTCGAAGACGGCCGCTTCTGGGGCTGGAACCAGGGGCCGGACATTGAAGGTCTTAACGCTACGGTCGATCTCGGTGACGGCGTCGGCAATATCAGTTTTGGCGGGCAGTCTGTAAAGCTGGACTGGTTACGCGTATTTCGCCGACCTTTGCTGGTTGCGATGAACGATTGTAATCTGGAAGTATTGTGGGAGCAGAAAACCAGTTGGCAGTTTGACCTGAATTATTGCCGGCTTGAGAACGAAGATCTAAGTGCAGTGGGTCGGGTGCGGATGGCGTCCGGTGAGGGCAAACCCGAGGTCGATGTCAATGTGGCGATGGAGCGTGGTGACATTTCCCGTTTTGGTGACTATTGGCCCGAAAACGTCATGTCTGAGCGTACCCTGCAATGGCTACGCAGGTCTCTATTGAGCGGGCAGATCACGGATGGCCGATTTTCCATGGTCGGTGATCTCGATGATTTCCCGTTTAAAAATTACCGTGGGCGTCTGCAGGGGATCGCACCGGTTGACGGCTTGAACCTCAAGTATATTGATGAATGGCCACAGGTCAGGGAGGGTCGGGCGATCGCTGAGTTTGAGGGCCCGGGGATGTATGTTGAAGGTCAGGTTGGTGATATCGCCGGCACCTCGGTTGACAATGTTGTGGTGACGATTGGTGATTTTAAAAAGCCGGTTCTGGATATCCGCTATCAAACCACGACTGCACTACCGGATTTAATCGATTTTATTAAACGCACGCCATTGCTCGATGGCCTGGCATTGAATCCGGATCAGTTCGTATTTGCCGGTCAGTCTGACATCAACGGTCATATCCACGCCCGTCTGGGGGGCTCGACTGAGCCCTTGCAGGTCACCGGAGCATTGCAGTTAAAAGGCAATCAATTTACCGACCTGACATCCGGTATCGTTCTGGACGAGATTACAGGTACACTGAATTATGATCGCGAGGGTCTCAATGCCTCCGGGCTATCCAGTATTTACAGGGATTACCCGGTCAGTCTCGATATCACCTCCGATTGGGATGCAGAGGAGGTATTCCGTGCCCGATTGCAGGGCAATTTGCCGGTGGAAAACGTAATTCCGGAGGATTTGCTGGACCGTGAACCGCTGTTTTCCAGTGCCAGTGGCAGCAGTCAATGGGATATCAGCTTGAGTGTGGCATCGGTCGCGGGTAGTGAATACAAGGAAACCTGGCTTGAAATAAACAGTGGTCTTGAAGGCGTGGCCATTGATTTGCCGATGCCGATGCAAAAGCCTGCCTGGCAAAACTGGCCCTTGTTGGTACGTTACCCCATTCGCACTGATAATCGCGTATTAACGGCCGATCTGAAAGGTCGTATGCAGCTTAAAATGGAACTGAGCGGTGAAGATGCACGGCCAGTCCGCGCCGCTGTTCAGTTGGGTGGTTCGGTTGAAGCCTTACCTGACCAGGGATTGTTCGTGATTAATGGTGTATGTCCGATATTTGATCTTGATGGCTGGATCGATTTAACGGTAGACCGTTTCTCACAAACCGGTGATGCCGGTGAGCTCAGCCTGCAAACTGCTGCAGTCGATGCCCGCCAGATCATGATTTTCGATCGTCAATTCGAAGATGTCGGGCTCAAAATGGAATACCAGGATGGTGTTATTACCGGTCATTTTGACAGCGCCGATATCGACGGTGTGATCCGCTATTACAAAAATGAACAGGGTGCACACAGCATGTCAGGTGAGTTTGATAGTTTGTTGCTTCCTGACCCGGTGACAGAAGGCATGACGATGGAATCCGAGCCTTCAGAACTGCCGGAAATACACTTCTACGCCAAGGAGTTCAGATACCTGGGTGTGGACCTGGGTGAAACCCGTATTGAAGGCTACCCGATAAAAAACGGCTTCCATCTCGAATCAATTGAAGCGAAATCCCCCAGCCTTACCTTCAGTGCCAGGGGTGACTGGATAAGGGATGAAGAGGGCGAGCGCTCGGATTTCAATATTCATATTACTTCCGAAAGCCTCGGCTCGGTGCTTGAAGCCATGGATATTTCGTCTGCCATGCAGGGTGGCCAGACAGTGGTGCATTTCGATGCCTGGTGGCAGGGTCCACCGGCGGCTTTTGCGTTACAGCGGCTGAATGGTGAAATGGATCTCAGCATCGTGCAGGGCAATATTCTGACCGCGGAACCGGGTGCCGGGCGCATGTTGGGATTGCTTAGCCTGACAGAGTTGCCACGACGCCTGGCATTGGATTTCCGTGACGTGTTCGATGAAGGTTTTCACTTTGATGAAGCAAAAGGCACGATGAGCCTGGAGAACGGCACCAGTTACACCGATGATTTATTATTGAAATCTACAGCAGCGGAGATATCTATCGTTGGGAAGACTGATTTGGTAGCGCAGACATTTGACTACGAATTCGCGGTCCGCCCGGGTGTAAGCAAGACCCTGCCGGTAATTGGTGCTATTGCCGGTGGTCCGGTGGGCGCAGCAGCAGGTTTGGCCTTGCAGGCTTTGTTGCGGGATGCGCTCGGTGATGCGGCCGAGGCAAGGTATACCATACGTGGTCCGTGGACGGACCCACTGGTGGAACCGGTTGAAAAATCACCGAAAGCCGCCGCAGATAGTGAACTTTTGGATGACAGCAAGACTGGCACCACTGAAACTGAAGCAGACGAACAAACTGATACCGGCACATCAGACCAGCAATCTACGGACGACTATAACCATGACTGATGCATTAAAACTGGCGGAGCAACAACTACTGGCCCCAGGCGGACTCAGCCAGTCCGATTTGGAAAAAGTCCTGAATCACCTGATGGGGCCATCGGTGGATTCCGGCGACCTGTACTTTCAAAATACCATTCACGAGGCCTGGTCGCTGGAAGACGGTCTGGTTCGCAGTGCTACCCATGCGGTCGAGCAAGGTGTTGGTATCCGCGCGATCTCCGGCGAAAAAACCGGCTTCGCCTACGCCGACGAAATCATCATGCCGTCCCTGATGCAGGCATCAACCGCTGCCCGTGCCATTGCACGGCAGGGGCAACAGGGTTCGGTACAGGCCTGGAGTCGGAAAAATCCGCAGGCATTGTATTTGCCGGACGATCCTATGCCCACCCTCAGCGCAGATGAGAAGGTCGACCTGTTACGCCAGATTGATACCTATGCGCGCTCGCTCGACCCCAAGGTCAAGCAGGTGATGGTCAGCCTTGCTGCCACCTTTGAGACTATCCTGGTCGCATCGACTGATGGTTCTCTGGCGGCGGATGTACGGCCATTGGTACGCCTGAATGTTTCGGTGATCGCGGAACACGAAGGACGGCGCGAGCAGGGCAGCGATGGTGCTGGTGGACGCTTCGATTACCTGCAATTAACTGAAGATAACGCCTGGCAGCGGATTGCCGATGAAGCGGTCAGGCAGGCACTGGTTAACCTGGAAGCGGATGCTGCACCCGCCGGCACCATGACGGTGGTTTTGGGCCCTGGCTGGCCTGGTGTGTTGCTGCACGAAGCGGTGGGTCACGGTTTGGAGGGTGACTTCAATCGCAAGGGTACCTCTGCATTCAGCGGTCGAATGGGTGAAAAAGTTGCTGCAGACGGCGTCACGATCGTTGATGACGGTACCCTGCCGGAGCGCCGTGGGTCTTTGAGTATAGACGATGAAGGCACACCCACAGAGCAAACCGTATTGATTGAGAACGGTATTTTGGTCGGTTACATGCAGGACAAACTCAATGCCCGTTTGATGGGTATGAAACCCACCGGCAATGGTCGTCGCGAGTCATTTACACATTTACCGATGCCGAGGATGACCAACACTTTCATGCTGGCCGGAGAGCACGACCCGCAGGAAATCATCAGTTCCGTCGATAAAGGCTTATACGCGGTTAATTTTGCCGGCGGGCAGGTGGATATTACCTCCGGCAAGTTTGTGTTTTCCGCAAGTGAGGCCTACCTGATTGAGAACGGCAAAGTGACCCGGCCGGTGCGAGGCGCGACACTGATCGGCAATGGTCCGGAAGTGATGACCAGGGTGAGTATGGTTGGCAATGATCTGAGATTGGACAATGGCGTGGGGATTTGCGGTAAGGACGGGCAAAGTGTACCGGTTGGGGTTGGTCAGCCAACCTTGAGGATCGATAGCTTGACCGTTGGTGGTACTCAAACTTGAATAATGGCACTTGCTCCGTCATCCTGGAAATTGGCACCAAGGTCGTCATCCCGGAAATGCGCAGCATTATCCGGGATCCATTTTTTTTACTTTTTACACCAGGGCAAAAAAAAGC
>PVMS01094617.1_pt1 | contig 18010 bp, 16 predicted proteins | sample 1853461 | NCBI WGS metagenome assembly PVMS01 (sample SAMN08582032, study PRJNA380276) | Marine sediment metagenome, whole genome shotgun sequencing project. | isolation source: ocean sediment barecode stripped | collected 2017 | reverse complement strand
GGTCCGTATTGGCTCGCACCTGATTTGCATTGATCGTAGGTTAGCATTACCGGATAATCATGATTTAACTTCCTCAGCTGCATAGTTTTCATTTTATCATTCATAGGTACTCCTTATTAAACAAAACCCCTAACATTGTGTTAGGGGTTTCCATAGTACATATACCTGAAAATCAGGCAGAATTGTAGGAAAACTAGTTAGCTTATTTTAGAGTTGATGTTTATATTTCTGAAAATAAAATAATTACTTAATTACCTAAATATAATAACCTTAACTGTAAAGTTAACTTTCAACTTTTAATAATTATACTAATTTTTATATAAAAAATCTCCCCCTGAATAAGGGGGAGATTTTGTGATACTATGTATTAAGGTTCTACTATGCTGTCGCAATTTTCGGAGGTTTAACCATCGAGATTATACCTGCAGAAACCAAACAGAGGATACCACAAATTGTAAACGCAAGCGGGAAATTACCTACATCTCCTAATTTGCCACCTAAAATTGGTCCCAAAATGCCACCTATACCATATGCTAAAAATACCCAACCATAGTTTTGTCCAATGAATTTAGCTCCAAATGTATCTGCTGTAATAGTTGGAAAAAGTGCAAAATTTCCGCCAAAATTAAATCCTATTAGAGTAGCACCAAGGTAAAGTAATGCAGGTGTTCCGGCCATCCATTGAAACAATATTACCATAATACCTTGTGTTGCCATCATAATCATAATAGAATTGCGTCTACCAAGTTTATCGCTAATTGCACCCCAAGCAATACGCCCGAAACCATTTGCTAAAGAGAAGAATACTGCCATCGCAGTTCCAGCGATACCTGAGGCAGCAGCTTGAGATAATCCTGAATCTGTTAGTGCTTGCATAGGAAATAATTTCATTAAGCCGATACTCATTAAACCAGCGCTCGCACCAAATACAAAGGTTAACAAAATCATATAATATTGAGGGGTTTTTAACATTTGTGAACTAACCAAATCAGCAACTTTGGTAGTTTTACTATCTTTAGCTTCTTCAGGTGGAATCCAACCTTCCGGTTTCCAGCCTTCGGGTGGGAATACCATCCATATTCCACCAATCATAACTGTGACAAAAAATACAACGCCGTAAATTGTAAAAGTAGTACTTAAGCCAAGATTGGCAATTAAATTGCCCCAAGCGCCTGCTAACTTAACCCAGAGCATCGCTCCAAAACCAAATCCCGCTACTGCTAAACCAGTTATTAATCCTTTTTTATCAGGGAACCAACGCATTCCTACCGCAATTGGTACAACATAAGCTAATCCAATTCCTGAACCGCCAATAATTCCAATAAAAAAGAAAATAGACCAGAAACTAGTTCCACCAAATAATCCTGCCAGTAAATATCCAAGACCTAGAACTATACCTCCCGAAAATGCTAATTTGCGTGGTCCCCATTTAGGAAGTAACCGTCCAGCAATTACCATTACAATTGCGAACAGCGCTAACCCAGCGGCAAAGACTGCTTGTGTTTGTGCTTTTGTCCAATCGGCTTCAACTAATTTTGGCGTAAATACGCTCCAGGCGTAAATAGCACCTAAACATAATTGAATTAGAATTGCACCAATTACAACAAACCAACGATTTTTAATATTTCCATTACTCATTTTATTTCCTTATTTGAATTATTTAGATTTTAATAATTTAATATTTGTATTGAATTGAATTTGAAACTACAATTTAATAGGATAATACAGTCCAAATTTACAATTATTTAATATGAATCTGAAAGATGAACATATAAAAAAATACCCGCGATATTTAATTCATGCAGGTATTTTTTTTATTGGACAAGTGATTAATTACGAAGTGGTTTGCCTCTCTTAAGCATAAATCGAATCCGATCCTGGGACAATGGTTCTGCAGCTAATGATAAAAAGGCTTCACGTTCAATGTCTAATAAATATTGTTCGTCAACGCTTTTAGTGAGTCCTGCTTTATCTCCACCTGTAAGGATGTAAGCTAATTTGTTCCCGATCAGTTCATCATGTGCTGACAGCTTTCCTTGTGCCTTAAATCCCTTAATTGCAATTTTCAAGGTTGTGCGACCACCAACTCCCGGTAATTTGATATCATCACGATATTCAGGCGATTTGTATCCTTCCATGAGTTCAACAGCTTTTTGTTTCGCTTTCCAAATTCTATGATCATTATTTAAAATAATGGTATCAGTCTTTAATAAATAACCAACAAATTTGGCTTCATCGGCGCTTGTTGCAACTTTTGCAAAGCCGATTGTTTCAAATGCCTTTTGAGCAATTTGGAAAGCATTCCTTATACCCTTTGCTCCTGAATTTTCCATGATATTCAATAGTAATCGAAGGTTGCCACCAGCTCCGGGTACTAATCCAACACCAACCTCAACAGCACCAATGTATAATTCCGCAGCAGCGACGCGATGAGCAGCGGGAGCAATGAATTCAAATCCACCACCAAGCGTTAAGTGGAATGGAGCAGCTACAACAGGTGCCTTTGAGAACCGAATACGCTGCGTAAGATCTTGGAATAATTTAACCGTTTCCTCAAGACCTTTCCAGTCTTTATTATCACAGAATTGAAGTATTCCAGCTAAGTTAGCCCCAGCACAGAAGTTCTGTCCTTGATGCCCAAGTACCATTGCTTTATATTTCCCGCTATCAAGCAAATCCAGTGCTTTTAAAATTGTTTGTACCATCGAACCATCAATAGGATTTAAAAATGGTTGTAAAATGGAATGATATTCTACGTTTAGAACACCATCGCCAAGATCAATTAAACTTGCACTCCAATCACGTTCAAGCAAATTGCCTTTAGATTTTTCTAATTTTAGATTTAGCACCTTGTCACCTAAATCTATTGATAAGGTATTTTTCTTTAATGGATTGTAATACCTATACTTACCTTTTTCTATTTTGTAGAATGTTGAATACCCATCTGAGAGCATTTCTTCAACCCATTTAGGAACTGCTTTACCTTCATCTTTCATTCTATTTACAGCACGTTCAACACCAATAGCATCCCACGTTTCAAACGGACCTAATTCCCAACCAAATCCCCATTTTAGTGCATTGTCAATATTTACAACATCATCACTTATTTCAGGGATGCGATTTGCAGAATAGATCAAAGTACGGGATAATATTTCCCAGAAAAACTTGCCGGCTTTATCTTCACTATATGCTAAAGCTGCAATCTTTTCTCCAGTACTTTGACGATCTTTGGCAAGGCGGAATCCATCAAAAAGAACTTTTTTCTGTGGACCATATTCACCGGTTCCCAAGTTAGCAGTTAGAAATTCTTTACCTTCTTTTTTATAAAAACCAGCTTTGGTTTTTTGTCCTAATCTTCCACCGTCAATTAGTGTTTTTATAATATCGGGGAGCTTAAAGATATCTCGTTCCTCATCGCCTTCTCCGCGATCATAACTTCCGGTAGCCACATGAGCAAGGGTATCAAGTCCAACAATATCTGCGGTACGGAAAGTCGCGCTTTTTGCACGGCCAACTAATGTACCGGTTAATTTGTCAACTTCTTCTATAGTGAAACCTATTTCTTGAGCAATTTTAATGGTCACCATCATTCCGTAAACACCAATTCTATTTCCAATGAAATTTGGTGTATCCTTAGCGTGAACGATTCCCTTGCCTAGTACGTTTTCACCAAATTCTGCCATGGTTTTGTAAACATCATCTAGTGTATGCTCACCTTTAACCAATTCCAATAATCGCATGTAGCGAGGAGGGTTAAAGAAATGCGTAATCATAAAGCGTTTTTTGACATCATCCGGAAAGGCCTCAATTAGTGCAGCTAGTGGAATGCCCGATGTATTAGATGTAACAATAGCAGTTTTCTTTAGGTGTGGAGTGATATTTTTATACACGATGTGCTTAATATCTAAGCGCTCAGCAACCGCTTCGATGACCCAGTCTGCCTCTTTTATTTTTTCTATATCTTTATCATAGGTGCATGGTGTAACCATTGCAGCATTCTTAGGTTTATAAAGAGGGGCAGGTCTTAGTTTTGTTAGGATTTCGACACCCTTATCTGCTAATTCCTGATTTATGTCATATAGGAGTGATGGAATGCCAGCATTAGCAAGATGACCTGCCAATTGGGCTCCCATAACTCCTGCGCCTAAAACAGCGACTTTTTCAATTTTGTATTCCATTTTTCCCTCTTTATTTTAGGCGGATCGTTTAATGATAGTCGCAATTCCTTGACCGCTACCGATACACATCGTTGCTAAACCGATTTTCGTTTTTTGCTGTTCCATTACGTTTATCAAAGTTGTAAGGATTCTAGCTCCTGAACATCCTAAAGGGTGTCCAAGTGCAATAGCACCACCATTTAGATTTATTTTTTTCGTATCCCAACCACCTGTACGTATAACGTATAATGATTGAGCACCAAATGCCTCATTTAATTCGATTGTATCGATATCCTTCATTGTCATATTAGCTTTTTTCAACGCTTTTTCAGTGGCAGGTAGAGGACCAGCACCCATACGAGTCCAATCTACTCCGGCGATGGCTCTGCTAACAATCTCCGCTCTAATTTGCAGTTTATTCTTTTTTGCAAAATCTTCACTTGCAACGATAACCGCTGCAGCGCCAATTGATATTGGACTGCTTGTCGCAGCAGTTACTGTACCATCGGTAGAAAAGGCAGGTTTAAGAGATTTGATTTTTTCGACATTCGGTTCACGAGGTCCTTCGTCCATATCCACAATAGCTTCACCATAAACATCAATTGGAATTAACTCATTTTTGAATTTACCGTCGGTATTTGCTTTTAGGGCTTTTTTATGTGAATCAATAGCAAATGATTCTTGGTCTTCACGTGAGATATTTCCTTCTTTTGCAAGATTCTCGGCCGTGTCGCCCATGCCAATGTAGAATTCCTGTTCAGCTAATTCAGGATGAAAGTCAGGTGCAAAACCACCCATTGGAACTGAAAACATATCTTCAACGCCAATTGCAAGTCCGACATCAATATCGCCACTTTCAATAGCGGTACTGAGTTGATGGACTGCATCCATGGATGAACCACAGAAACGATTAACAACCTTAGCACCAGCTTCCTTTGGAATTCCTGCAAGTACCGCTACAGAGCGTCCCATGATCATACCTTGCGGTCCTTCGGGAAAAGCGCATCCTAACACAACATCTTCGATCATTTCAGGTTTTAGATTTGGATTTCTTTTTAATAATGCCTTAACTACTTGTGCGGATAGATCATCCGGTCTTATTCCTACTAATTTACCGTTTTTAACACCGATTGGTGATCTAACTGCATCAACTATAACAGATTTTGTACTCATGATTTTCTCCTAAAATGGGTATGATTGTTTTGAATAAACATGTTCAGCTATCGAGCGCTTCATTCCGATAATATCTATTTTGGGGAGCATCCTTACTTGGAAATTCTTCAAATTATCAATAATTGAATTTTTTAGATTTCCTTTATAAATGCCATTCATTCCGGTTAATGCCATATTTAATAATCTAATTGATGATTCTGCCGCAAACACTTTTGCGATATACAACGGTGTCCTGGCGTTGTTACTTGATTCAATGTTTTGTTGAACACGTGAAATTGTGCTTTCAGCGGTATAAAGATCTATAAAGATATTTGCAATAATTTCGGTTATTTGTTGTTCGTGTTTCAAATCTTGACCATATTCACATAATGCTTCATGAAATAAGTATAATCCTAACATTTTTCCAGCCTCTAGCATTTTTATCTCGTAATCCAACTCTCCTGCATGTTTATTTTTTTCATTTGGGTCGGTTGCAAGATAGTTCTCGATTCGCTGAATACTTTCACGAATGGGAAGTTCTTCCATAAGAGCTCTTTTCATCATATATCCGGTAATAATCATACGATTGATTTCGTTTGTTCCTTCCCATATTCGATCAATGCGCGTATCACGATAAGCCCCTGCCATTGGATAATCTTCAATAAATCCATATCCACCCAAAATTTGAATACCATGATCGGTAACTTTGCCGTATGTCTCACTACCATAAATTTTTGTCATTGAAGTTTCAATAGCATAAAGCTCCATAGCTTCCCCAACTTTTATGTAATATTTTTCATCATTTTTATCAAGTGTATCTATTGCATCTTGAATTAGTCCAATGGTTCTATATATCATACTATCAGCAGAATAAGTTCCGATGATCATATCGGCAAATTTTCCTTTAATAGCATCGAAATGTGCAATTGGTTGACCGAATTGTTTGCGTTCTAAAGCATATTTCACCGCTTCAGTGATGATCATTTTACAGCCACCTAAATCGGAGGCAGCTAATTTATAACGCCCTATATTTAAGGCATTAAAGGCAATAGTAGCACCCTTACCAACATCATATAACAAGTTTTCAACTGGTACTTTTGCATCTTTAAAAATTAAAGACGTAGTTGAGGAGCCCTTCATTCCCATCTTGTGCTCCTCTGGTCCGATCTCGAAACCGGGAGTTCCTAATTCAATAATAAAAGCACTGAATTTGTCGCCACCTACTTTAGCGAAAACTGTGAATATATCTGCCCAGCCACCATTTGTTATGAATATTTTTTCACCGTTCAGAATGTAGTGTTTGCCATCTTCAGTAAGCATAGCTGTTGTTCGTCCTGCGAGTGCGTCTGACCCTGCAGAAGGTTCTGTTAGACCATAGGCGCCTACTTGTTCTGCCGTAACCATTTTTGGTAGATATTTTGCTTTTTGTTCAGGTGTTCCAAACCAAACAATAGGTAAACTCCCAATGCCAGTTTGCACAATCCAAGTTGCTGTAAAAGATGGGCAAAAACCATAAGATAATGATTCAGAAGCAATTGCTGTTGTTATTTTATCCATTTCCATTCCGCCATATTTTTCCGGAACATCAATACCTAATAGACCAAGTTCACCCATTTCACGTAGTATTGAAAGACTCAAATCTTTATTAAACTTATTGATTTCATCTTTGTTTTCTCCGATGCGATTAGTAGCAAATTCCCTGATCATTTCTTCAATTTCTTTGTGTTCATCAGAGAAATTTTCTCTAGTAAAAACAGGATTTGTACCAATCGGTTCTATTAAAAATCGACCGCCTAATTTTGATTGGGATTCAACTTCACTCATATTTAATTCCTCCAGAATTATTTAATTAGACCTGCTAATATAAAGTTAGCAATAGTTCTCATATATTTTGTGGCACTCACACCATAATTTTCGAATAATGTAAACCAGATTGTACTTTCAATATTAACCATAATCGAGAGTGCGGCTATTTTGGTATCAATATCCTTAAACTCTTTACACTCGACACCTTTGATAATGATTTTTTCTATTAGTGTGAAAAATTCTGAATATACTTTATCGAATTTTTCTTTAAAATCGTTGTCACGACTCGCAATTGACCAAAATACTGCTATGGCTTTAAATATTGTTTGGTCAGTTTCATACTGCTTAATAAAAAAATCAAATAGTCCTTTTAATTGTACAGAAGCGGGTTGGTTATCCTCAATTATAAGATTCAGAGTTGGACTATACTGATGTACCCAATGATTAACTAATGCTAGGTAAACTTCTTTTTTTGAACTGTAATACCAATATATTGCACCTTTACTCAACTTCGATTTATTTACGATATCGGTCATGCTGCTTCCTTCATAACCTTTACTGACGATTACTTCTAAAGCAGCATCTAGAATCTGGTATTTTCTTTGATCTTGTTTGCTTTGACTCATAAAATAAACCGACCGGTCGGTCTATTTTATTGCTAAATATTAAATAGAATCAAGAATTATTTTTTATTTTTAGATTAAAATCTAAAAATGTGGATAATAATAAAATATCTGAATTGTTAAGTTGGTATCTTAATCAGCTATTCTCTATTATTTCTTTATATCGAAAACAAGTAACAAGATGGTCATTTACCAAGCCTGCTCCCTGCATAAATGCATAGCAGATTGTGGTGCCAACGAATTTGAATCCGTGTTTTTTTAAATCAGTGCTCAATTTATCTGATACTGGAGTGCTAGCAGGTATATCTGTTATTGTTTTCCAATCATTGATAATTGGTTTTCCATTAACAAAACGCCAGATATAATTATCAAAACTATTGAATTCTTTCTGCAACTTTAAAAATGCAATAGCATTTGAAACAGTAGCATTGATCTTTAGTTTATTGCGAATTATTCCAGCGTCTTGAACCAGTTCATTAATTTTCTTTTCATCATATTTTACAATCTTCTTCGGTTCAAAATTGTCAAAGGCTTTACGGAAATTTTCTCTCTTATTTAGAACTATCGCCCAACTTAAGCCGGCTTGAAAAGCATCCAGTGTAATATATTCAAACCATTTACGGTCAGTATGATTAGGTCTACCCCATTCTTCATCATGATATTTTATCATCAATTCATTGGAGCCGGGCCATTCGCAGCGTTGTAATTCAGTCATTATAATCATTCCTTTTAATATTAAATAAGAATATTGTTATGTAATTTATCGAATAATTATAGAGGATTTTTCATCATGATTAAAAACATAATTTTTGTTTTTCTTTTTGGATGTATTTTTATGGGTAATATCATGTCGCAGGAAGTAGGTTGGGATATCGGCAAATTTATCGACACCAAAAGTGAATTCCGTGAAAATATGGAAAAAACTGCTGATGAGTTTAGAACCCCTACTAAATTACGTTTTAAAATGGATTTTGAAGGTATGGATTTACCTGATAATCCCGATGATTTCACATCTTTTTGGCATAATGAGCCAGTCAGCCAAGGATTAACAGGAACATGTTGGTGTTACTCCTCAACATCTTTCTTTGAATCTGAAATATATCGACAAACCAATCAAAAATTGAAGTTATCGATTATGCATACTGTTTATTGGGAAGCAGTGGAGAAAGCGCGCAGATATGTGCAAGAAGGAGGTGATTCGGAATTTTCACAAGGATCAGAAGCAAATGCAACAATCCGGATTTGGAAAAAATATGGTGTTGTACCTTATGAGCTATATACAGGACTGAAAGAGGAACAACAATATAATGATCATACCGAAATGTGGAAAGAAATGAATACTTATTTGAAGAATATTAAGGCCACATCTAATTGGAACGAAGAAGAAGTGCTATCAACAATCAAATCAATTTTAAATCATTATTTAGGTGAACCACTAACTAATTTCAAAGTTAACGGTAGGGAAATGACACCCCATACTTATTTAAAAAAAGTAGTAAAAATTAATCTTGATGATTATATAGATTTCCTCTCTTTGATGGAAGTGCCATACTATGCTATAGGAGAGTATATAGTACCTGATAATTGGTGGCACAGCAAGGATTATTATAATATACCGCTAGATGAATTTATGAATGCATTAAAAAATGCTGTGAAAAATGAATATACGGTTGGAATTGGTGGTGATGTATCTGAGGCAGGTATTAGCGCTCACGATGAAGTGGCTATGGTACCATCTTTTGATATTCCTTCACAATTTATTGATGAGAATGCTCGTCAATTCCGTTTTAGTAATCGTTCCACTACTGATGACCATGGCATTCATGTAGTTGGATATCAAGATAGGGAAGATGGCACATGGTATGTAATTAAGGATTCTGGTAGTGGTGGTCATACAGGACCAAATGCAGGGTACTATTTTTATCATGAAGATTACATTAAATTGAAAATGATGAATTTTATTGTTCACAAAGATGCAGTAAAAGAATTATTGAGCAAATTCGATAAAAATTGATATAATAAAATAAATTTTTAATTAGAATAAAATGATTAAAATAGCTCCATCAATATTATCGGCAGATTTTTCCGATTTAAAAAGCGCAATTGCGTTATGCCAAAGCGCCGGTGCTGATTATCTTCATATTGATGTAATGGATGGACACTTTGTACCAAATCTAACAATTGGTCCGGTTGTGCTTAAATCTATTAGACCAAAAACAGATTTATTCTTAGATGTCCATTTAATGGTTACAAATCCTGAAGAACTTATTGAGCCATTTGTAAAAGCAGGAGCAGACAATATCACTTTCCATATAGAAGCTGTTGATAATCCTGTTAAAATTATTAAACAAATACGCTCATTCAATAAGCAAGTCGGTATTTCTATTAAACCAAGAACACCTTTAGATGTTTTAGATGCGTATTTAGAAATAATTGATTTAATCTTGATAATGTCGGTAGAACCGGGATTTGGAGGACAGCAATATATTTTTGAGTCAACAGATCGGGTAAAACAATTAGATAAATCGTTGAAAATATTAGGAATTCGTAAACGGGTAATAATAGAAGTGGATGGCGGAATAAAATTATCAAATGCAAAAATGATAAAAGACGCAGGTGCCGATATTTTAGTTGCAGGCTCGGCAATATTTAGCACTGATGATCCACATTCAGCAATCGAACAATTTAAAAATATATAGGACAATGAGAACATTTAAAGAAATAGAAAATTTTACTGAGTGGTCTGAAGAAGATAAAGACCAATTTGCGGTGAACGTGATTAAAGGTTTAGTTATGGACGGAGTACGGAATGCAAACTCCGGTCATACCGGTGGAGCAATGTCCTCTGCAGATTTTGTATATGTACTTTTTTCCGATTTTCTGAATTTTGACCCCAACAATCCCAAATGGTTCAATCGTGACCGCTTTATTTTATCAGCCGGTCACGAATCGATGTTACTATACTCAGTTTTACATTTAATCGGATGGTTTAAGAAAAAAGATCTAAAACAATTTCGTCAGCTTGATAGTAACACGCCCGGTCATCCCGAAGTAAAACTGCCGGGAGTAGAAGCGACTACTGGACCTTTAGGGCAAGGGGTTGGAATGGCGGTTGGAATGGCGTTATCTGAGGCATTTTTGAATGAAACAATTGGTAATTTATCAAAAAATGCAAAAGACATTGTAAATCATTTTACTTATGTGTTAGCAGGAGATGGTGACTTACAAGAACCGGTTAGTCTAGGAGTTGCTGCCTTGGCTGGACATTGGAATTTGAATAAATTAATAATGTATTATGATTCTAACTCTGCTCAGATATCAGGTGCTACTAATCGTTCTGATTCCACAGATGTTGCATCCGTATTTGAAGGATTTGGTTGGCATGTTCAAAAGATTAACGGACATGATCATAACGCTATCAGAGATGCGATACAAACAGCCCATGTTATCGAAAGACCCAATTTAATTATCGGAGAGACAATAATTGGTAATGGTTGCGCTAATATGGCGGGCGATCATAACACGCATGGTGTGCCATTACCACAAGATGAAATTGAACAAACAAAGGAAAACTTTGGATTACCAAATAAACAATTTTATGTTCCACAATGTGTAACCGATTATTTTCAGAAAAGATTTAGTGACTTATCATATGTTAGCGCTGATTGGAATTCTCAATTAATAAAACTCCAAAAGGGAAAAGTTTTTGATAAACAATGGTCTCAGATTGTTAAAAACAAAATATCGGATTTGGAACTCCCTGAATTTATCGAAGGTGATTCTCTTGCAACTCGTAAAGCATTCGGTATTACTTTAGAAAAGTTTGCTGAACAAATTCCACATTTAGTTGGTGGTTCTGCTGATCTAGAACCTTCTAACTACACAGGTGGATTCGCAAAAACATATAGTGATTTTCAAAAGGATAATCGAACAGGACGTAATATTGCGTTTGGGGTTCGAGAATTTCCGATGGCGACCATTTTAAATGGAATGGCGTTGCATGGTGGAATAATTCCATTTGGAGGAACATTTTTAGTTTTTTCAGATTATACGCGACCGGCTTTGCGTTCAGCAGCTATGCAGGATATTCGTGTAATTCATGAATTCTCGCACGATTCTTTTTACGTGGGCGAAGATGGACCAACACACCAACCCGTAGAGCACATTATGGCGTTAAGGACAATTCCGAATTATACAGTATTTCGTCCGGCTGACCCAAAAGAAACAGCAATTTGTTTTAAGTTGGCGATAGAATCTCAAAATACTCCGAGTGCCTTATTAGTAACTCGTCAAAATGTACCTGTACTTCCCTTAACTTATAATAAAATAGAAGATGGCGTAAGAAGAGGTGCATACGTTGTTAAGGATTGTGACAATCAACCTGAAATTATTCTCATTGCTACCGGTTCGGAAGTTAGTTTAGCAACAGAAGTAGCTGAACTCTTAAATGATAAGCGAGTAAGAGTAATAAGTATGCCATCGTGGGAATTGTTCGAGCAACAATCTAAAAAATATAAAGAAAATTTGATTCCACAACGCGGTTGCATAAAAGTATCGCTTGAAGCGGGAATAACTTTGGGTTGGGAGAGATATGTAGGTCCGAGTGGATTAATGATTGGATTAGATATTTACGGATTATCGGCACCATACAAAGAACTAGCTGACCGATTTGGGTTTATACCGCAAAAAGTTGTTAGAAAAATCAATAAACATTTAAAGAAATTATTATAGATATGAAAATTGTTCTTGCTACAGATCACGCAGGATTTGATCTAAAAAATCATGTGAAAGATTATTTGACTAAAAAAGGCTATCAAATTGAAGACTTTGGTGCTTATGAATATAATTCCAACGATGACTATCCCGATTTTGTTTTACCTGCTGCGCATGTGGTTGGGAGTTCAAAAAATACATTTGGATTATCTTTGGTGGATCAGGGCAGGGGGAAGCAATGGCGGCCAATCGTGTGAAAGGTGTAAGAGCAGTTGTATATTATGATGGACCCAAAAAAATTATCGAGTTATCACGCATGCATAATGATGCAAATATACTATCGTTGGGAGCTAGGTTTCTTTCTAAAGAAAAAGCGATAGATGTTATAGATTTGTGGTTAAAAACGCCATTCGAAGGCGAAAGACATTTACAACGTATTAACAAACTTGATCAGTAAAATATCATTTCTCCCCAAAATGAACCGCTATAATCCCATTTAATTTGTTTTCGTATCCGCAATTTGTTAATCCGGTATCTTCCATCATTTCTATAATTTTCTGTTGATTTGGATGTTCCTTTATTGATTTAGCTAGATATCGATACTCGGAAAGATTTCCTGTTATAAATCTAGCAAGTATTGGTACAATATTATTCAAGTAGAAAGTATTTAAAGTAGTAATAATCGGATTAATTGGCTTACTAAAATCAATTATTATTAATCTTCCTTTGTTCTTTAATACTCTTTTTATCTCATTAAGTGCTTTCTGTCTGTCGGTAAAATTCCGAATACCGAAACCAATAGAAACATTATCAAAAGAATTATCATTAAACGGTAATTTTTCAGCATAGGTTGTAACAAATTCAATGTTTTTATTGATAGACTTTTTTTCAAGTCTAATTTTTGCATAGTCTAACATTTCAGAATTTGGATCAGCTAAAGTGATTTTATTTTTTTCACCATACAGTTTTCTGAAATATATTGCAAGATCACCTGTTCCAGCTGCCAAATCTAGTAAATTACCGGGTTGGCAATATTTTAATGCTTTATGCTTAATGATTCGATGATATCCTAATGATATAAAATCATTCATAAGGTCGTATTTTTTATATATTGATGTAAATACACCATCGACTAATTTGGTTTTATCTTGCACTAAATTTTCTATCCTAATTTTTGATTAGTTGTTAAGATAATTGTTAATAACCCAAGTAACTGACCAATTATGTCCTAATCGTTCGCCATTCATGGTTTCAGGTAATAATATTACTTTACTATTATCAAAGCTAATGTCTTGCGGATCATAATCTAAATTACGGAAGGCACCATCTTGATGTTTCTGAGTTCGCCATTGATGATGTTTAATATTGGTTTCCAAGGTGGGATATACTAATATATTATCTTTATTATATTTTAAATCACATTTATCCATAATTCGTGAATATCCAGCTAATGGGGACGCAATTGTATGAATTTCAATTGGGAGTATTAGGTCCAAATTACTTGATAAATATGTGACCACTAAGCCACCATAGCTATGACCAAAAAGAACGATTTTATTGAACTGAGATTTCTCGTGGATTAATGCAACGATTAAGTCAGCAAGGTTATTACTAAGTGAATCGGGACAAATGTCCCAATCGTAGCGATAAAAATAGGTGTTATTATAATCTTCTGCCAAATTAATGAGTGGCGAAACCCATTCATAACCTTCAGATTCATATCCGTGAACAGAGATTATTAGAACGTCATCAATTTGCGCTGAATCTGCAATTATCTTGGTAAAACCATAAGGTCGGCTTATTAATTTCCGACCCGATTCCTTAACAAATTCCCCAGTAGGTAAATCTGAAGTTAGAAGGAAAGAATTTTTATCAGAAGAATTGGTGGAACATGAAGATATCAGTATAATTATGATAAAAAATGGAATCTTTCTCATGGATATACTTTTATTAATTATTGCTAAAATATTCTGTGTAATAAAAATATCTATTTAAAATAATAATGTAGACCACCTTGGGGAACTATCATCCAAACGTGCCCTTGGTCGGAAACAGTAAATGGTAATTCAAGTGAAAATCTGATATTTTCTGTAATATTGTAAGATATTCCAAGTCCAATGCCAACGAACATATCTAAATCTGTTTCGCGTAGTTCTTTTTCCGCACCGAATGGTTTATAGATATAAGTTGAGTCTGTTTCTTGGAAATATTGGTAATTTGTTTCAACATATTTTTCAGTTGTATAATAAGCTGATACACCCGCAAAACCATAGAATAAAGATTTTTCAGCTCGGTGTAGTGGTTTAAAATAAGTTAAACCAATATTTCCCCAAAAATGATCATTACTTTCACTCCTTTGAGTAGAATTCATTTCCGGTATATAATCATCAGGAATTGGTCTAGGTGATTCGTCAATATAATAGTCATATTCATCATCGTAATTGAATGCAAGTGCTCCGGTAGTAATTTGAAAACCATGATTTTCGCACATTTGGCGATATGAAAAACCGGTTCCCGAGGGCATTCCAGCGGCGAATCCCAATCCTTGAGTTAGGTCAGAAAATTGTGAAAATGCAAAACTGCTAATTAACAATAATGGTAATAGTTTTTTTTTCATTTTAGTTCTCAAATATAATGGTAATTTATTTGTTTTACAATAAATAGCAGCAATTGTTCACAAGTTAAGGTGAAAAGTATATTAGCAAATTTAATGTCAATTATGCAATAACCTATAATACCAAAAATTGATTAATTTTCAATCAAACCAAAAACAACCAAACAATTCATTATGAAAATTTTAATCGCGATATCAAGTAAAGAATATTCCAAACCAACTCTGCAAGTAGGAATGTTGGCTGCAAAAGCATATAATGCTTCTGTGACCATCGCCTATGTAGGACAAAAGATCAGTGCTTTTGGAACAAGCGATGTCGATTTAGCGCAGGAAAGTAATGCTAAATGGGGTATCGAACGCCCCGGTGTTCGTGTTTTGGAATGGGCCTTTAATTATCTTGCAGAAAATAAATATATTACTCCTGAAATAGCCAAAGTGGGTTTCCAAAGGAACACTTTGGTAGATCACGGAAAAAACCGTTTGGAATTACATTTAAAAGGCAATTACTGCGAAGAGGTTGACTTGATCCTTCGCCGCGGTGATATAATCCCTGAATTGCGCAACGAAGTTGCTCAGAATGGATACGATATTACCGTTATTGGGCGCAGTAAAAAACGCAGGATGGCACATGATCTAGTTCAATATATTGATAGCTCAATTTATGTAGCTCGGGACTTGTTGCCGTTCAAAGAATTTCGCTTGTTACAAGCGGTTGATGACTCCAAAGGAACCGCCAAAGCCTTACTTTATGGATCACAAGTGGCTAAAGCGTTTAAAATGCCGGTTGATGTTTTAACGGTATCCAAGCGTGAATCTTTTGGCAAAGGATATATGGGAGCACACAAAAAAGCATTAAAGATATTTGAAAAATCCGGAGTTAAACCGGTAAGCATGTTGAAAGTTGGCGACCCGGTGAAAACTATCCTTGAAACAGCAACTAAGCGCCATTTGATAGTAATGGGAATTTCGCAATTGAATCCAATAATTCAATTTTTTAAAGGCAGTAAACCACTAAATGTTATGAAAAAATGTGATTCCCCAATGATGATTGTTAAATAAATAATTTTGCAATACTCTAGACAATTAAATACAACGATATATTGGCTGACGCAAAAGCGATGGCTTTTGTTCACATTGATAGTTTCGGTTATTTTATTTGTATTGCCTGCACCTTCGGGATTATCGCTCTCAGGTTATAGAATATTAATAATTGTATTTATTGCACTTACATTAATAATCAGTGAAGCATTGCCATTGCCAGGGATTGCCTTTTTTATTATTATTTTAGAGGTGTATTTCGGTATTGGCGAAGCCAACGATATTGCAAAATCGTTTATGAATGATGCGGTTTTCTTTATTATGGGTTCGCTAATGTTAGCTGTAGCAATTGTACGTCAGGGGTGGGATAAGCGCATTGCGCTTGGAATTATTAAGCTTACAGGTAGCAAGACACATAGAGTTGCTTTTGGATTCGCAGCACTTTCGGCAGTATTGGCATCATTTGTCGGTGAGCATACTGTTGCTGCAATTATGCTACCAATTGCCCTTACTCTAATTAAATATACATCAAAAGACAGGAAAAAAATATGGCGATTATCCGCCTATTTATTATTTTCGATTGCTTATGGTAGCTTAATTGGTTCAGTCGGTACTCCTTCCGGTGGTGGCAGAAATGTAATTTTAATACATTATTGGCAGGAATTTGGAATGCCGCGAATTTCTTATTTGGAATGGATGAAATTTGCTTATCCATTAATATTCATTCAAATTCCGGTACTTTCGTGGTTATTATGGAAAACTTTTCCACCGGAGAAAACGACGTTGGACAAAGGGATACAAAGACTAAAAACAAAAGTAGCACAGTCTGACACCATTACACCTAAAAAAATCACAGCGCTAATAATATTTTTCTTTGTTTTTCTTGGTTGGGTGTTTTTATCCGAAAAAGTTGGTTTGGGAATAATTGCTTTGACCGGCGTGGTTATGTACCTCATTACGGGCTGTGTAACTTGGGATGATTTACACAAACACGTTAATTGGGGAGTGATTCTGTTATTTGGAGCAACAATTTCAATGGGATCGCAAATAAATAATACCGGTGCAGCTGTATGGTTAGCGAATAATGTAATTGAATTAGGTGGTGAGTTGATGTCCTCATTTCCAATATTGACCGACGGCATTGTGATAATGCTGACCACGTTATTAGCTAATATTTTATCAAGTTCTGCAACGGTAGCAGTGTTGGGACCAATCACCTTAAACCTCCCCGGTGATCCGATTCATATTGGTTTAATAATGGCTATGTCCTCTGCATTTGGATATTTTACGGCAGTTGCGGCTCCGGCTTGCACAATTATTTATGCTAGTGGGCTTGTAAAAGCAAAAGATTTTTTAAAGGTAGGGTGGAAGATTGGTGCTGCCTCAATTGTAATATTAATTATTTATGCTAATACATATTGGACAATTATAAATTAGTAATTACGCTGATTTTCAAAATGATAAGATACTAAACTCAATAATATTTGGACAATCGCAGATTTTGTGATTTATTTACTTACATTATTAGTTTTACTATCAGCGACATTTTGCATCCGTGCAAAATATAAAAAGTCTCATAATCAACTTTTAATATTTAAACCGTTAACGATTATTCTAATTATTCTAATTGCTACAATTTTTCCATCAATTGATCAAAAATATAAGATATTTATTATAGCAGGATTAATTTTTTCTCTATTGGGTGACACTTTTTTAATTTTTCCAGAACAACATTTCAAAAAAGGACTATTTGCCTTTTTAGTTGGACATATTTGCTATATCTTAGCTTTTACTGTCTCGGGTGGAATTCATTTTACTCTATGGATATTTTTACCAATTGCTTTAGTGAGTATTATATATTTACAATATATATTACAGTATTCAGGTAAAATGAAGATTCCGGTTAG
>PVMS01026551.1_pt1 | contig 18020 bp, 10 predicted proteins | sample 1853461 | NCBI WGS metagenome assembly PVMS01 (sample SAMN08582032, study PRJNA380276) | Marine sediment metagenome, whole genome shotgun sequencing project. | isolation source: ocean sediment barecode stripped | collected 2017 | reverse complement strand
CCGAGCAGTTCGCCGAGCGTTTCGACGGATTCTCGATCGGCAGCAACGATCTGACCCAGCTGGTGCTCGGCGTCGATCGCGATTCGGCTGAACTGAAATCAATTTTCGATGCGCGTAACGAAGCGGTTAAACGAATGATCAAAGAAGTCATTCGCGTGGCGCACGAGCATGGCTGCAAGGTCGGCATCTGCGGCCAGGCACCGTCGGACCATCCCGAGTTCGCCGGCTTCCTCGTAACGGCCGGCATCGATTCAATTTCTTTAAACCCGGATTCAGTGCCAGCAGCCAGCGTGCATATAGCGGCAGCCGAATCAAATACACCTTAAATATACAAGGCTGACTACGCGGAGACACTCTATGCCAGAAGCAAGCTCCTCGAAGTATTCCATCGACGCCTACTCCCCGAACGAGATCGCTGCACTCGTAGAGCAAGGTGGCGTCCGGAAAGCGGCCCTGTCCTGCTGCAAACCTTAACGCTGGGAATACTGGCAGGTGCGCCGGTGCCAATCCGGGACCATGTGCACCGTATGATCCGGCAGGATTGATGCCGGTGACTGATCACAGTAGCCTAGACAATAGACAGGTTGCTCTGCTTCGCCGCCCGTCTGCTTGCCTGCCGGCTGCGCAAGATGGCACGATAAGCCCCGACATGTACGGATGGTAGTTTCAACGTACGCATAATCGGCGCAAAAAGAGGCCGCCCCGCGCGCTGAGGCGGGCCAATGTCCGGCATCAGCCTTTGACGCCTTGTTCAGGTTGCGGATTGACGTGCCGAGTACCATTTCCAAGCCTCCATGATCCCAAACAAGGGTAACGCGACCAGCAGCATTACAGCCCAATCCTGCCATGCGAGCGGCACCGTGTGGAGCGCACGCTGGAGAAACGGCACGTAAACAGCGCATAAATGCGCGCCGACCGTGATAGCTACCGCTGAAAGCAACCAGCGGTTCGAAAACCAGCCAACCTTTGCGAGCGGCTGATCAAGCGAACGAAAATTAAACACGTTCACTTTTTCCAGCACGATTATCCCGGTAAATGCGATGGTCTGGGCGCGCAGTATGTCCGCGCTGGTGGCCTCATCCAGGTAGAAATAGAACAAACCCGCAGTCGCCAGCGCAATATACAGGCCCGCGCCAAGAATCATGCCTATCCCCTGCCGATTTGGCAGCGGTTCTCTGGGGTCTCGAGGCGGGCGGTGCATCCGGTTTGCCTCGCCGGGCTCGAAGCCCAGGGCTATGGCAGTCATGCCGTCAGTCACAAGGTTCATCCACAATATTTGTACGGGCAACAGAATAAGCGGACCGCCTATGACAATATTCAGAAATATCGCGACCACCTCTCCCAGGTGGGCCGAAAGAATATAGCGAACAAACTTGCGAATGTTGTCGAACTGTCGGCGACCCTCATCCACCGCAGCAACGATTGATCGAAAATTGTCGTCGAGCAAAATAAGATCAGCAGCGCTGCGAGCAACGTCGGTACCGCGAATACCCATGGCTACGCCGATATCAGCCTTCTTCAGTGCCGGGGCATCATTTACACCATCACCAGTCATTGCGACGACCTCACCCTGGTCCTGCAGCAGGCCGACAATCCGAAGTTTGTGCTTCGGCGAGGTTCGGGCGAACAGTACATCGCCTTGCAATGTCTGCAACAACTCGGCATCAGTCATGGCGTCAATTTGCTCACCGGTCACCGAGTTTTTAATGGACAGGCCGATACGTTCTGCAACCGCCAGCGCCGTCTGGGCAGCATCGCCCGTGATAATCATGACGCGGATACCGGCCTGCTTCGCCACCTGTATAGCCTGAGCGACTTCCGGACGCGGTGGGTCCATGATGCCTGCCAGGCCGAGAAACACCAGCTCGCGCTCTACGGTCTCTTCTTCCAGCGTCACACTGTCCGGCAGCGATTTGGTCGCGAGTGCGAGTACCCGCAAACCATTTTGGGCCATGTCTTCATAGGCCTGCTCGATGCGGTCGCGGGCGACAGCATCGAGCACTTCTATAGCATCGCCAACCCTGACCCTGTTACATAGTGGCAGCAGAACCTCGGGAGCACCTTTAACATGAACGGTAACGACACCGTCAGCAGCATCGGTCTCTCGCACCATCACGCTCATGCGCTTGCGGTCAGAGTTAAATGACAATTCACTAAGCTGCTGCAGACTTTCCTGCGGGGCGAGCCACGCTTTGTAGGCTGCAACCACCAAAGCTGCTTCGGTGGGCTCACCACTATGCTCCCAGATGCCGCCCACCTCATTCAACTTGGCGTGATTGCAAATCAAAGCCGTATTTAGCAGCGCCTTCAGGTCAGCCCGGTTGCGATAATCGAAACGTTGGCCATCTATTTCAAAATGTCCCGCCGGGTCAAACCCTTCGCCCGTCACCTCAACAGTGCCTGACGGCATCCAGATATTGGTCACCGTCATTTCATTGGCCGTAATCGTGCCAGTCTTGTCGCTGCAAATTACCGTCGCAGAACCAAGCGTCTCGGCGGCCTGCAGATACCTGAACAACGCACGTTTTTTCACCATTGCGCGTATGCCGAGTGCCAGCGTCGTCGTCACCACGATGGGCAACGCCTCAGGCACGATTGCAACCGCAAGTGCGACGCCAGTAAAAAACATCTCCAAAAGCGGCCTGCCCAGTGCCCAGCCGAGCAGCGCGACAGCAAAGGAAAGCACAATGGAGATCAGGCCGAGCTTCTTGCCCAGGTTAGTAAGCCGTTTTTGCAGTGGCGTCCGCTCTTTGCCAACGGACTGAGTCAATTCGGCAATCTGGCCAAACTCAGTCTGCATGGCAGTCGCCACAACCAACCCCTGGCCGTAACCGTTCACAACGGATGCGCCCATCCACACCATGCAGGATCGGCTGGCCAGCCCCGCATCGATCGGCTGGGCTGCGGTGGTTTTGTGGACCGCGACGGATTCACCGGTGAGCGCCGACTCATCCACGCGCAGATTCACGGTCTCGGTTAAGCGCATATCTGCAGGTATGCGGTCACCGATCTTGAGCCGCACGAGATCACCTGGCACTAGCTGCGTCGCGTCAATTGATTGCTCGTGACCAGCGCGGACTACGCGCGTTTTCAACGCAAGCATGCTCTGCAATGCTTCAAGCGATTTCTCGGCACGCCATTCCTGCACAAAGCCCAGGCAGCCATTAAGAATAACGACGGCGAATATAGTCAGTGCGTCGCCCACCTGCCCGATCGCCAGCGAAACGAGCGCGGCCAGCAGGAGTATCAGAATGAGGAAGTCAACGAACTGGCTGAGCAATACACCGTACCAGGTGCGGGCGCCAACACGCTGCAGTGCATTAGGTCCAATTTCGGCGAGGCGGCGAGCGGCCAAAGCCGGATCCAGCCCCGATGAGCAATCTGAGCCAAATCGTTCGGCAACAGTTGTAACGGACTCTGAGTAGAACGGACCTCGAAAAATCACATCGCCCTCCCCACCGGCACCCGTAGCGAAGTCGCAGCAACTATTTTACGGTGTAAGATAGCAATGGCCCATTTAGCCTAGCAGCTCGTGGTCAAAATAATCTCTATGTAGTTGTACGTATGACTCGGCTTGAACCAACTGTATATAATACTGACAAGTAAGTTCGAAACTACCACTTTATTCTGGAACACTAACCAAAAATTCGCAATTCGCCTAGGGGGCGAAGGTTATGATCAAAATTCTGATCGCCCTGGATGGCTCTGAACTTTCGGAACAGGCTCTGCTGCATGGAGCGGCAATTGCCTACGCATTTGAATCCGAGTTGGTGCTGGTTAGAGTTTTACCGATCGATGAAACAGGTGCACCTTCGGCCATTGATGCAATTGACTGGCAACTTCGTCGACGCCAGGTGGAAGCCTACCTGGAACGACGTGCGCAAGAGCTTAAAGCGACCGGGTTCAAGGTCAGTTGGAAACTCGAGGAAGGCAGGGTTGCCGAGCGATTGTGCTGCTGCGCAAAGCAAAACAAAATTGACCTGATAGTTCTGGGTGCGTTCGGCCGTAGCGGCATCAGTTCATTTGCACGTGGCGGCACTGCGCAAAAGGTTATATCAGCAGCCACAACTTCTGTACTGGTTGCTCCACCTGGTAAATACTCAGGGCGCACTGGCGATTTTGCGTATAAACGCATTCTCGTGCCGGTGGACGGATCGTATGGTTCGCAATGGGTGGTCAAGATGGCATCGGCGATTGCTGAAATACACGATGCCGAGCTGATACTGATGCAGGCAATCGAAACTCCCGAACTGTGTACAGGAATGCCGGATGCGCGTGAGACACGCGAGTTGAGAGAGCGCATCATTCGAACCAATCGCGCCGAAGCTGAGCGGCAGCTTAAGATGCTGATGGTTACGCTTCCAAGTAATCTGCGGGTAACATCTGAAGTCGTGGTAACCGGCCATGTGCCAGATGCAATTAATCAGATGGCCGATGCGCGGGACGTCAGCCTGATCGTGCTAGGTGCCCACAGTGACCAGCATACATCCGGCTGGCATTACGGCCCGATTCCTGAATTTCTGCTTTCGCATATGGATCGTCCTGTAGTGGTGTTCCGACATGGGTCTGATGTGGTGACCAGCAATTTCCGTAGTATTTATCTGCCCGACAATCACGCTAATGCAGGTTAAAGGGTGTCGACCGGCATCCATGCTCCGTTCCTTTCACAGGTGGCCGACGAACTGGCACGCGGTCATTCTGAAATCAGCGGTGACCTGAAACGCCCCGACATAAGCACACAGATTGCGCAGCTCGAAGCACGAGTACGCAACATTTATCAGGCACTCTCCGGAGCGCGCACCCAGGCGATAAGCGCACTGCCCGGTAACGAGTGGCTACTGGATAATGAATACATCATCCAGGAAGCGCTTCAGCAGCTAAAGGCAGGTCTGCCGCCCCGTTTTTACCGAGAGTTGCCGCTGGTTGGGGGGGGGGATCACCGTGGAATTACCCGTGCGGAAGCCCTGATTCATGCGATGGTCGATGCAACCGAGGTGCCGCTCGACATGAGCTGGCTGGAGCAGTTCACAGCTGCCTACCAGCGCAGTCATGTACTTAATATTGGCGAGCTTTGGGCGCTGCCCACACTATTGCGCCTGGTAATTCTGCATAAACTCTGCGAATCCGCCGAACAACTGGTCGGCATCAATGCCGATGCATCGGAACCCTGCCTGGAGTGTGGCGATATCCTCGCAGGCTGCGTCCTGACACTGAACGCAATCGCGCATTATCAATGGCATGAGTGTGTCGAGCGCCTGTCGCATGTCGATAAAATTCTGGCCCGCGATCCTGTACAGGCGTACGCGTCAATGGATTTCAAAACCCGCGACAGCTATCGCGACGCGGTTGAAGCCTTGTCCAGGTGCTGCGAATGCAGCGAAGTAACGGTCGCGGAAAGCGCCATTTACCTGGCGTCAACGACTTTTGATCACAACCAGCTGAAACGTCATGTCGGCTATTTTCTCGTTGGCCCCGGCCACGCGGAACTGCAGCGGCAGTTAGGACATGCGCCAACCCCGACCGAACGTTTTGCATCCCTGTTGCCCGGCAAGGCAGCACTTATATATGTAAGTGGAATAGCGGGTAGCAGTGCGCTATTGCTTGCATTCCTGCACTCCTGGCTCCAGACAGCCACCAGCCCGAGCCGCGTACTAACGATCATAGCGCTGGCTTTGCCGCCAGCCCTCATGATCTGCAGCAGCACCATCAACTGGGTGATTATGCGCTGCAGGATACCAAGGGTATTACCGAAGATGGATTTCGAGACCGGGATCAGTGCCGACTGGAAAACTGCCGTCGCGATCCCGGTACTGCTGACCAGTGCGGACGAGTTGCAGGAAATTCTAGCTGGCATAGAAACCAATTACCTGGGCAATAACGACCCGCTGTTGCACTACATTTTGCTGAGTGACTTTCCGGATGCGCCCGAACCCGAACTCCCGGGGGAACCGGCACTACTGGCACTGGCGGGCCAGCGGATCGACGACCTTAACCAACGCTATGGCAACGACAAATATCGCCCCTTTTATCTGATGCACAGGCGCCGCCTCTGGAATGAATCGGAAGGTTGCTGGATGGGCTGGGAGCGCAAGCGCGGCAAACTGGCTGAGCTCAACCAGTTCCTGCTTGAGGGCACCGAAGGTGCCTTTACCCATATTGAGGGCGAGCGCGACAATCTGTGCAACATTCAGTTCGTGATCTGCCTCGATGCGGATACGCACCTCACTGCCGGCAGTGCGCGAAAAATGGTTGCTACACTCGCGCACCCTCTAAACCGGCCAGTATTTGACTCGGATAGTGGTCGAGTGCAAACCGGTTACACGATCATTCAACCCCGGCTCGAAATAAATCCGGTGGGTGCCAACTCGACGCTGTTCTCACGAATTTTTACCGGTGACGTGACCTTCGATTTATATACCCGGGCGGTATCCAACGTGTATCAGGACATGCTTAATGAGGGTATTTTTGTCGGCAAGGGAATCTATGATCTGAAGGGCTTTACAACCAGCATCGAAGGTCAATTTCCCGAAAACAGCATTCTAAGCCACGATCTGTTGGAAGGTGTGCATGGCCGGACCGCGCTGGCATCCGATATTGTATTGTTTGAAGATTTTCCCGCCACGCTACTTGCGTATATGCGACGCCAACATCGGTGGATACGCGGCGACTGGCAACTATGCCCATGGATAGGCTGGAGTGGTGCTCGTGTCGGCCCGCATCGGGCACGCTTTCGTGCCAGGCTTATCGATCGCTGGAAAATACTGGATAACCTGTCGCGAAGCCTGCTGTCCCCGTGCTTGCTGGCGTTGTTGATTGTCGGTTGGTTATGGCTTCCTGAACTGGCATGGCAATGGAGCATCGGGGTGGCGCTGCTACCGGGATTGCCTATCCTGCTGGAAACACTTGCGGCGCTGCGCCCTTCAACGTGGCGCTGGGGCACCATCGGCTCCACACTCGGCGGCCACGGCAAAACCATCCTGATTGAGGCATCGCGCTGGGTGCTGATCCTCGCATTCCTGCCCTATCAGTCGCTGGTCGCAGTGGATGCAATAGTCCGCACTTTGTTCAGGCTGCTATTCAGGCGCAAACACTTACTGGAATGGACCAGCGCCGCGCAGATTGCCCGGCAACTGGGTCACGACTTTGGTGCATTGAACACCTTCAAGCATATGTCCCCGGCAGTGATTTTTGCGCTCGCCAGCGGAACCCTGGTATTTCTGGCAGCGCCCGGCGCGCTCATTGGAGCGCTGCCATTCTTGCTGGTCTGGTGTTGCGTACCGTTGATTGCGTGGTGGGTCAGTCAGGCCTACAAGCCCGTTGCGGTACCGCTAACTGACAATCAAACTTTCGCGCTGCGCTTGCTGGCACGGCGCACCTGGCATTTTTTCGAAAGCTTCATTAACCCCGAAAATCAGTGGCTGCCGCCGGATAATGTTCAGCAAACACCAAAATTTGTCGTGGCTCAACGCACTTCTCCGAGCAACATCGGTTTCGCAATGCTGTCCACCTTGTCAGCTTACGATTTTGGCTACCTGGGGCTGAATGACCTGTGCGCCCGCCTGAACAATACACTGCAAACTCTGCGCCGCGTTCCAAAATATCGTGGGCACTACCTGAACTGGATCAAGACGACTGATCTGACCCCACTCGACCCGCATTACATTTCAACCGTAGACAGCGGCAATCTGGCCGGCTGCCTCATCACACTGACTCAGGGCCTGAAGGAACTGCGCAATAACGTTGTACCTTCGCCCAGACTGCGAGCCGGCATGCACGATACGCTTGGCATCATGCTGGGTCTGGTCGAGCAATCCGTGCATGGTGGCGACCTTGCGATGCTGAAGAAAGCACTTGATGAACTGCACAATCTTGCCCATGAAGATAAGTCGTCCTGGTGGACACACCTGACGCAATTAGAAGCCGAGGGATGCAAGCGAATTGAGGATGAATTTCTGGCCACACTGGAACAACCCGATGCCCACTGGAGCGCCGAGGACATCGCTGAATTTCGTGGCTGGATCCGCTGCCTGCGTAACGAAATACATGCGGCACAACGCGAACACAAGCAGCTTGCCCCCTGGCAGTCCTTGTTGCTTGAACCACCACAGCTATATCAACAGTCCGACGAACTCGGTGCCGCTTTTGCTGAGCTCAGGGAGCGGCTGGAACAACCGTTGACACTGAACGAGGTGGCCAAGCCTCATCACCCTATTCTGGCAGCCATAGACAAGATGGATGAGTTACTGGACGAGCCTGTGGTTGACATCCGGCAACAAGCGGCGATGCGCTGGAACACCAAACTGCGTGCCAGCCTTGATCACGCAGCTTTGCATGCACACCAGATTCTCAACAACGTTGCGGAACTCTGCACCGAGATGCGGGAAATTGTCGACAACATAGATTTCCGATTCCTGTATGACGCCAAGCGCGACTTATTTCACATCGGCTACAACGCTTCCTCTGGCGAACTCGATACGAGTTACTATGATCTGCTCGCCTCCGAAGCGCGTCTGGCCAGCTTTGTCGCCATTGCGCAACGACAGGTACCCACCGCTCACTGGTTGCACCTGGGACGCCCCCTGACGCGAATTCGCACGGCCCACGTCCTGCTGTCATGGAGCGCAACTTTATTTGAATACCTGATGCCAAATCTGCTCATGGAGTGCCCGAACCGTACACTGATGAACCAGAGTTCCAGAACTGCGGTGGATCTGGCCCGGCGATATGGAAAGAAAAATGACGTCCCCTGGGGAATATCGGAGTCCGGCTACTATCGCTTCGACCAGAATGGCAATTACCAGTACCAGGCATTCGGTCTGCCCCAGTTGGGGCTCAGTCGTACCCACAGCCAGCGTCTCGTAATTGCTCCCTACGCCAGTGTGCTTGCGCTGCCATACGCACGTTCGGCCGTGGTGGAAAATCTGGAGGAACTCCGCAAGCTCGGCATGGAAGACCAGTTCGGTATGCGCGAAGCACTCGACTATGGACTGACGAGCCAGTTCCGACCCAACCTGGGCGGAAAACCCGTTGCATCTTATATGTCGCATCATCAGGGCATGATCATGCTGGCTCTGGGTAATGCCCTGATGGATAATCCGATGGTCCGGCGCTTTCATGCTGATCCTCGCATTGCCAGCATAGAGCCGTTGCTCTATGAAGCCGTGCCGCAAGTCAGTCCGACCTTCACCACCCATCTACACGGGCTGGAAACGGAAGACGATGCGCCGCATCCACATATCGCCCGCACCTGGAAAGCGAGCACCTCGCAGCCGGCAGTAAATGTCCTGTCGAACAGTCATCTCCATACACGCATTACCAGCGACGGGGGCGGTGGTCAGTACTGGAATGACATTGCATTGACACGCTGGGAATCGCAGGCCGATGGAACGATAGGTGGCCTCAATATGTACTTTAAAGACCTGCACAGTGGTGCTGCCTGGTCGCTTGGCGCCGAGCACAAGGATAGCCAGCAACTGGATGTCGAATTTGGTCCGCATATGGCGATATTCCTGCAGCATAAACAGGAATTGCTTACGCGCATGTCGATCGTTGTCGCGCCGGATGCTGACATCGAAATTCGTAAGCTTGTTATCACCAGTGAAGCCAGCCGTGCACGCTCCTTGTTTGTAGCGCTTGCCGCCGAGCCGATAATGACGCGCTACGATGAATTTAGACGGCATCCTGCTTTTTCACGACTGTTTATCGAAAGTGAGTTCATCGCAGAAAGCGGCATCCTGATGTTTCGACGCCGGCCACGAGATTCCGATCAGGAAAAACTTTATGTGGGTTATGCGCTGGTAACTAACTCCGCTACCACGACTGATTTGTATAGTGAAAATGACCGTGGTGCTTTTCTGGGGCGGTGTGGCGATGCGCATCGACCCGATGCAATTACCGGCGATGCCCCCACCCTGACCGGGGTTGGCGATACGCCCAACCCGTGGATGGCACTCGGGACCACCATTGAGATTCCGGCACACGATACAGTGCAGCTCACGTTCCTTACGGCTGTCGGCAATAGCCAGCGGAAGGTGCTCGATACTATTGCGCATTTCCAGTCACAGGAACGAATATCATGGTCGATGAGTCAGGCCCGGGTACACAGCGAGTACGGCCTCCAGCAAGCCAATCTTGAACCTGACGATGCACGCACAGCCATGGAAGTGCTGGCACGTGTTTTCTGGCCCGAAACCCCGTTTGGTGAAAAACTCAGTGCGCTGAAAAACTGCACTGAATCGCAACAATCACTATGGCGATACGGAATTTCGGGCGACCACCCCATAGTGATAATGAGCCTGGGGAAATCCGAACAGCTTACTAGCGCGGCGCAACTGCTTCGTTGCCATACTTACTGGAATTTACGCGGGATCGCCATTGATCTGGTTTTCCTTGACGAGACCAGCCTTAGTTACAGTCAACCAGTTCGCGACCGACTACGAAATCTGATCGAGCAATCACAGGAGCACCATCTGCCCTTTGAGGGAATCACGAGCGTTATATCGGCGAGTAACCTGAGTCAGCAAGACCGCGATGACCTGATTGCGACTGCTTCTGTTTATCTGCGATCGGGTACTAATATCAGTGGTCTGCTTCGCCCACGGCTACAACGCCTGCAGTTGCCGCCCTTTGTCGCGGTGCCCTCATCGCGGCTGCAAGAAACGCATACCGAGCCCGTACCGCAACCTAAGGATCTGCTGTTTAACAATGGCTATGGCGGGTTCAGCAAAGACGGTCGTGAGTACATCATGTACCAAACGCTGGGCGACGGACCGCCAGCCCCGTGGGTAAACATACTGGCCAACGAGGGTTTCGGCTGCCTCACAACGTCCGCCGGCCTGGATTTCACCTGGCGAGATAACAGTAGCGAATATCGATTAACGCAATGGCACAATGACCCGGTCACCGAGCAGTCAAGCGAGGCTTTGTATCTGCGCGACGAGGAAACCGCGGCTATCTGGTCACCTACACCGCTTCCGGCCAACGATGACATGCCCTATCTGGTGGCGCACGGCGCAGGCTACACACGCTTCGAACATAACAGTAATGGTTTAAATCAGCGCATCACCGTATTTGTCGACCCGGACGAACCGGTCAAAGTCATCCAGGTTAGGCTGCAAAACCTCTGGTCGCGCAATCGGCGGCTCACTCTAACGTACGCGGTCGAATGGGTACTCGGTAACAGTCACGCAGATAATGCCGGATTACTGATACCTGAAATGGATGCTGATACGCATGCAATTCTGATTCGCAATGGGTTTGCCCGCCATCATTCCAACCGCGTGGGATTCATGGCCGCCAGCGCCTCGCCCCACAGCGTAACAACTGATCTGGCCGAATTTCTGGGCAAGAATCGATCCTGGCGCGAGCCGGCCGGACTGCGTGCTATTGGTCTGTCGGATCATGTAGCCCCTGGGCAGGAAATCGCCACCGCCTATCAGGTACATGTAGACCTGGAAGGCCATGCGACGACGGAACTCCACTTTATATTAGGCGCCGGCGAGCAGCGTGACGAAGCGCTCGAGCGCGTTCGCCGGTTTCAGAATGCCACATTCGTAATTGACCGTCGTAACATGCTGGATGACAAGTGGGATGACATCCTAGGGCAACTCCAGATTGAAACACCCGACCCCGCGATCAATTTGCTCACTAACCGGTGGCTTCTATACCAAGTAATATCCAGCCGACTCTGGGGACGCACGGGTTTTTACCAACCCGGCGGAGCTTTCGGATTCAGAGATCAGCTTCAGGATGTACTCGCGTTGCTCGAAACACAACCGAAGTTTGCCCTCGAACAGATAATACGTTCGGCTGCGGTGCAATTTGAGGAAGGCGACGTGCTGCACTGGTGGCATGAGGATCCGTTGCGCGGAGTGCGTACGCGCTGCTCGGACGATTTACTCTGGCTGCCCTACGCGGTGGCCGAATATTTGCGGGTCACAGGTGACGATGATCTGCTGAATCAGCAAGTAGCCTGGCTCGACGGCGCTCAATTGGAGGCGGAAGAAGACGAACGCTATGCAGAGTTTGCACCGTCCCAACGGTCGGCATCAATTTATGAACATTGTTGCCACGCCATTGATGCCCGCGTCACAGTTGGCGCACATGGCCTGCCCTTCATCGGTTCCGGTGACTGGAATGATGGGCTAAATCGCGTGGGCGCAGACGGCAGGGGAGAAAGCGTATGGATGGCCTGGTTTCTGTGCTTTGTACTTGATCACTTCGCGCCGGTTTGCGAACGGCAGGGAGACCCGGAACGCGCAGACTATTATAGATTGCGGAGCAAGAAACTCGCCCGCGCCGCTAACGAAAACGGGTGGGATGGGAGCTGGTATCTGCGCGGTTTCTATGATGACGGCGACGAGCTTGGCGGGAAGGAGAGCGACGAATGCAAAATCGATCTGAATGCACAAACCTGGGCTGGGATTTCTGGTGCCGGCGATCCGGAAAAATTTAGACAAGGCATGCACGCGATCCTAAATGAATTGGTTGATCCAGAACATGAATTAATAAAACTGCTGTCACCGCCATTCCAGAAAACAGCCAAAGATCCCGGCTACATTAAAGGTTACCCCCCCGGGGTGCGCGAAAATGGTGGCCAGTACAATCATGCCGCTGTCTGGGCAGCCTGGGCAATGGCCCAAACGGGCGATGCCGATACGTTGTTGCAGTGGTGCCAATGGATGAACCCTGTATACCGTGCAGCCGATAAAAAGTCGGCTGATCTTTATCGTATCGAGCCCTATGTAATGGCAGGTGATATCAGCGCTGGAAGCGCGAATGCAGGGCGCGGCGGCTGGTCCTGGTATTCCGGTTCGGCCGCCTGGTACTACCGGCTTATTGTGGAGCAGTTGCTCGGTCTGAAATGGTCGGCTGACGGCCTTCACCTGGCGCCATGCGTACCTGCTGACTGGCCCGAATTTCGTTTACGCTTGCAACATAGAGACACTACCTACGCGATAACCGTTTCGCAACCCGCGCTCCTACAGTCAGGAAATACGGAAGTATTAGTCGCGGGAGAAACGCGCCTAGATAACGGCTTCGCCTGGGCTAACGATGGACAACATCATAAAATTATCGTTCGGCCACCGCAAAAGCAGCGGTGCGCGTCTAAAAAAGCTGCTGTGGATTAGCTTGGAACAAAAAAGGAAACTCAAGTTAAACGCATTCCTTACATCGACCTTATGGTTCATTCAACCAATTAGGCTCAGTCACGCTCAGTCACACGAACACCGTCGGTCACTGCGTTGCTCGGGTACATAATCACGCGCTCGCCTACTTCAATACCCGCGGTAATTTCGGCTTCTAGGCCACTACGTTGGCCGACAACAACATCACGATGTTGCGCTATACCGTCCACCTCGACAAATACAGCCCACTGATCGCCATCACGAAAAAGAGCAGTTAACGGAACCGTAATAACTGCTGTGCTCTCCCAGAGCACGATGCGCAAATCCACCTGATAGCCATGACCCAGACGAGCCCACTGCTCGTGCGGACTGGTAAAGTCCACAATTACATTGACGCGCTGTTCTTCAATACCTAGCGCAGATACCTTAGTGAACCCAAACGGCTCCACCCGCCGTACACGGCCGATCAACGGAACGTTCCCACCCCAACCCTCAATAATGACTCGCCGGCCGGTAGCGACCTTAACCGCGTCAGAGGAAAGCAGGTCAGCGACAATCTCAAGATCGGTCGAGTCACCGATTTCCAGCAATGCTTCGCCGGCTGCTACGACACCTTCACTCTCATTAATAATACGGAGAATTTGGCCATCGACGGGAGATTTAATGGGCACGCATTCACAGTCGCCACGTTGTAGACGAACTTCGGCTGGTGAGAGTAACTCGGCACGGGCACGTTCGAGTTCGAAATTACGCATCTGTAACGCAGCGATCTTGGTCGCATACGTCGCTTTGGCTGTCCGCTCATTTCTTTCCGCTTCGTCCATATCACGTTGCGAAATCGTATTGTCTAGAATCAGCTCGTGTGCTCGAATAAGTTCGGCACGCGCGAAATCAAGTTCGGCGTCCCACTGGTCAACCTCGGCCTGAGCAAGTTTCTTGGCTGACTCGCTGGCCCGCACCGCAGCGTTAGCCTGCGTCTCGCTGCGGAAATCAAGAAATGTCGGATCAACCGGTTCAATTTCAGCAATGATGGTTTCGTTGGCGACAACTTCATCACCTGCCTCCGCCTCTATACGGAGCATCCGGCCGGCCACTGGCGCGGAGAGCACGAAGATATCACGCACGCGCGTCTCTCCTTCCTCATTCACCGTTACGACCAGTGTACCAATGCTCGCAAGCCGAGTATCGACCGGCAGGGCTTGCGGCCTGAACACAATAACAAGGGCAACAACAATACTGCCGCCGATCACTGCCCAAAGTATTAAGCGACGCTGTTGCGCATTCATGATGGCATTATCCCTATTCTCTTGTTTTCAAGACCGCGATTAAATCCAGATTCTCAAGGCGTTTGCGCACGAATGCAGCGGAGACTGCGGTTGAAGCCAGCGCCAACAACATTGCCAGTCCGTAGGTGGAGGACTGAATCACCAGCGGGACGCGAAACAGCTCAGTCTCGAAGCCCGCCGTCATTATTGCGGCAAGCAGAAACCAACACCGCAGCCAACCGGTAACGCAAATACAACCAGCAAGCCTACCTCCGCCAGTAGTATGTAGGCGGTTTCCAGCCTAGTCATCCCCAGAACCCGAAGAGTTGCCAGATCGCGACCACGCTCCGACAAAGAAATTCGGGCACTGTTATAAATAACGCCGAACCCCAACGCAAATGCAAAGACAGTAAAAAACGAGACAAAAATCAGTATTGTCTCGGCCATGGTTTCGTAGAATGTATCAACAGCAGCACGCTTTATCATCACCGCCGACACTTTCGGCATGTTTTTTAGTTCTAGTTAGAGTGCCTTTTCATAGCGTTCGTCAATAAGCAAATTCACGTAGTCGAGTGTGGGCCGTTCCAGCATCAGACGATTCAGACTACCTAGATCCATATAGGACGGCATACCAATATAGGTTTCATACAACCGCGTCACAGGCACGGATAAAGTCGGTCGGCGACCCTCCAATATTTCAATGTGCACTGTATCGCCGATGCCAACTTCAAGTTTCTCTGCAAGCTTCGTCGATAAGACAAGACCTTCAGAGGGAACCCGGATAATTTCACCACTGACATCGTAAACCAGTTGAAGCTGGTCATCGGGTTTTACGCCCTGCACTGCGCCACGGTGCCAGTGGGGTCCCGCCCGAAAATCTGCACTCACAATCCGCGCCGCTTCAGCCACTAACACGCCCGGCAAACGTTGGAATTCAGATAGACTCTGGCTCGACTGTGGGTCAATCAGGCCAACCATTAGATCCTGTCGCTGACCCTCATCGAAATAGACCTGCACCAAATGATCAATAGAATCGATCCATTGCATCGCCATGACGACAACACCGATCGATAAGGCGACTGCAATACTGGTAAGCGCTGAACGTACCGGGTTACGAATGATATGCCGGGTTACAATCCGGGTAGGCTGATCCAGCCACTGAGTAATCGCCCTGCCAACCACTCCTGCGCGTCTGTAAACCGGCGGTTCCGGCGGGCGCATCGCTTCCGCCGGTGGCAAATTAGCTACCCGACGCACAACACTGATGGCGCCCCCTAACGCTGCTGCAAAACTAACCAGCGCACCCAGAACAAAAATACCAACGCGTGGCCGATAGATTAATAATGGAAATCTATAAAACTCGGTGTAAAGTTCTGTGGTAATTCGACCAAATAGCGCTCCTACAACCCAGCCGAGAACGATCCCGGCGCCTGCCATCACGACCACCAGCTTCGCGTAGTGCAGCATGATCTCCAAATCGCTATAGCCAAAGGCCTTCATCAGGCCTATTTCCCCGCGTTCGGTGGTTATGGAACGTGCCAGCACCATGTTGGTCAGAAACGCGGCCACCAGAAGAAAAATGGCTGGCATTATTCGGGCCATCATCTTGATCTGTTCAATCTCATTCATCAGGAACCAATTTGAAATCTGATTCTTACGGGCAATAGCGCCTACGCCGCCGTAGCGTTCGAGCAAATTGTCGAGCTCTTGAACAACAAGCTCGGGCGCAACCCCGCGCAACAAGGACAGTGAAACATCATTAAACGCGCCGTCGAGATCATAAACAGCAGCAAGTGCTTCACGGCCCATCCAGATAATCCCGTAACGCTGATCGTCAGGCATTAGCGCGCCGGGCCCTATTGCATAGACATGCTCCGGAGACAATGCAATGCCGACAATATTCAGTTCGCGTTTCTTACCGTTCATCAAAGCCAAAATTCGATCGCCAGGCTTGAGCGCGTGAGCCTCAGCAAAAGGCTCATTCAGAACTATCTCATCGGACCGGCCCAGTGTCACAAATCGTCCGCTACGCAATGCCAATCGATTGAGAAGTGGTTCGCCCTGCTCCGGAATAGAGACGAGTTTGCCGATAACTGGTTCGTCGAAACCGGCGACGTCCAGAATAGCCAAGCGCGTTATCCGAGTCTGGACCGTCTGCACCCCCGGTATATTGGCAATGCGTTTAGTTAATCGCTCAGGTGCCCGTTTTACGCTCGCAAAAACCTCACCAAACTTGTACCGTTCATAATACGCGTCCGCAGTTACCTGCAACGAGTCGAGCACAGACAGTGACATTACAAGGACACCCACACCTGAAGCCACGACCAATCCGATTGCAATAACCTGGCCACGCATTTTCACCAGATTACGAAACAATTTTCGATTCAGGGAATTCAAACCAGACATCGCTACCAGACAAGTTCGCTGGGTTGCCGGCGTTGATCATTAATGACTATCTCCGCAATCGCGCCATCCGCCATCCGGATAACACGGTCCGCCATATCGCCGATTACGGCGTTGTGTGTAATAACGGCAGTTGTAGTACCAAGATTTTTATTAACCAACTCAAGCGCCTCAAGCACAACGATACCCGTCTGACTGTCAAGCGCCCCGGTTGGCTCATCACATAGAAGCACGTCGGGCTTTTTCGCGATTGCCCGAGCAATGGCCACGCGTTGTTGCTCCCCGCCGGAAAGTTGCGATGGAAAATGATCCAGACGGTTGCTAAGCCCTACCAAATCAAGCGCTTCGGCCGGATCCATCGGATTATCAGCAATCTCGGTTACCAGAGAAACGTTTTCCCTGGCGGTAAGACTGGGAATCAGATTGTAAAACTGAAATACAAAACCCACGTGAGCACGGCGAAAGCGTGTAAGTTCATCGGTATTCGCCTGGGTAAGATTGAGATCGCGAAACACGACGCTGCCGGATGTTGGAATGTCCAGACCACCAATTATATTGAGAAGCGTAGATTTACCACTTCCAGATGCGCCAAGCAGAACGACAAATTCGCCGGTATACAGATCCATATCTACACCCCGCAGCGCATGGACCGCAACTTCGCCTGTTATATAAACTTTCGTCAATTCGCGGGCGCGAATCGTGACGTGGGGGTCCGAACTAAAAGCTTGAGCCATTTCTTCTGTGGTAAACACTGCTTATGCTCATCATCACTATTGTCGCGCAGTCTATCAGTCTAAGCTGGTTGAGGTTCAGTCGCTACAGGCAGAAACCGTGGGGATTTTGTGGGGAACAGTCCAGCGCTGTTAGGCACTGTACTGCACTAGGGTCCGTGGACGCCTCCTGATTTGGTTATTAAAACAATCTGTTAACATCCGTGATCCGGATTCGGGAGGCAGGGGCCGGAGGTTCGAATCCTCTCACCCCGACCATTATCGAATACCCAAAAAACGCCTTTCCCCTGTGGGGAAAGAAAGCCGTTTTTTGGGTATTCGATAATGGTCGGGGTGAGAGGATTGATTCGTCGCTACGCTCCTCACCCTCACTGCGCTCGGGTCGCTTCACGCCTGCGGCGTTCGCGGTCCTGATTTGCTACGCAAATCGGGCAAACCTTGATGCGGTGCCAATGCCTCCCGAATCCGGATCACGGATGCCAACAGATTGTTTT
>PVMS01157363.1_pt1 | contig 18021 bp, 17 predicted proteins | sample 1853461 | NCBI WGS metagenome assembly PVMS01 (sample SAMN08582032, study PRJNA380276) | Marine sediment metagenome, whole genome shotgun sequencing project. | isolation source: ocean sediment barecode stripped | collected 2017 | reverse complement strand
CAACAAAATTGATCCATACCAGGCGGTTATTATCAACGGAAACAGCAAGGGGATGCTCATTTTAGGAGGTGACGATGTTTATCTGTTAGAGGTTACTCCAGCCGCCTACTCTTCCATCGCTGCCAACGAAGCTGAGAAGCATTGTGATATTCGGCTGGTGGATATCCGGTTTTTTGGAGCTGCCGGTCGCATCTATATGTGCGGATCGGAATCGGAGATTCAAGCGGCCGCAAAAAAAGTGGTTGAAACCCTGAACAGTATCGAGGGTCGAAAACAGTAAAATTGGAGCCTGACATGGCACGCGTATTTATTTTCACCAAACAGGTACAAGACATAATAAAGGCCGGCAAAAGGGAGATCGACATTCCTGAAGGTGCCGGCATCTCTGCGGCAGCGGCTGATTTGATCAAGGAGAACCATATACGGGTTAAGTCGGTTCCGCCCGGTAAAAAGGACCGGCCGGAAGTCTCGCAGCCTTTAAATTTGCAGGTGAATGAAGAAAAAAAGGGGCGCACGCAGTCCCGAGAGGATTTAATTTCCAAAACCGTCAAAGCGGTTGCACGGCCCCCTGAAGACGGTGACATTACCGAACAAGATCTGGAGGAAATCGTCAACCGGGTGATCTTTCGATTTCAACAGCTAAAGGGTACCCATCCGGATACATCGAAAGAAAAAGACCGTGTTCCTCCTCCCCCAAAAGAGGATACAACGGATGACGACGACTTGGTCATTTGCCGGTGCGAAGAGATAACCAGGGGTGAAATCAAGGATTGCATCAGAAACGGGATGCAGACGCTAAATGGCATCAAACGGGTTACGCGGGCCGGAATGGGATTGTGTCAGGGGCAGACGTGCCAGCGGTTGATCGCTCAAATTCTGGTTGAGGAGCTGGGCCTCAGTCCTGCTGAGATCGATCCTACCACCGCCAGAGGACCGGTACGTCCGCTGCGGCTGGAGGTTTTCGCAAACAGTTGACCCGATTTAATATGGAGAAGAGATGATCGAAAAAGCAGATGCCGTAATTATTGGCGGGGGTGTCATGGGGTGCGCCATCGCCTACAACCTGGCCAAAGAAGGTTTAAAGCCGGTTGTCATCGAAAAATCGGACATTGGGGGAGAAGCCTCCGGCAGCAATGGCGGCGGGGTGCGGCAGTCCGCCCGACACCTCAAAGAAATGCCCCTTGCCATAGAAAGTATTCAATTATACGGGCAGCTCCATGAGGAATTGGGCATGGATGTGGAATATGTGCGTGAAGGTAATCTCCGGCTATGTACCAATGATGAAGAGCTGGAGACCATGCAAAAAGCCGTGGAGAATCAAAAAGCCGTCGGACTTGAATTAAAGATGTTGGATCGCAAGGAAGTTTTGGAAACCAACCCCTTTGTAGGTGAAAAAGTGGTGGGGGCCAGCTTTTGTCCGACAGACGGACATGTAAATCCATTTTTGGTGACCTATGGTTTTCATAACAAGGCCAAAAGCCTGGGCGCACAATTTTTTACACATGAAACCGTCATGGATATCGGACTGCAAAAAGGGAAGATTGATCGTGTGGTAACCGACAAACAGGTCATTGAAACCAATCTGGTAGTGGATGCTGCAGGTGTGACCGGGCGGGAGATCGCCAATATGGTGGGCTTGGATTTTCCCATGCGACCCGTATTTTCCGAGGCGCTCATCACCGAACCTTACCCGTTTATGTTCAAACAGATGGTCGGGCACGCCAAAGGACTGTTTTATGGCCGCCAGACAGCTCACGGTTCTTTCTTTTGGGGCGGATTTGTGGGCACAGAGCAATTTATTCACCGGGAGGGAAAACCTCAGTTTCATTTTATCGGCCCGGCCATCTGCCGAATGGTAGCCGATTTTTTTCCGATTTTAAAGGGCATTAATGTGATCCGGATGTGGTCCGGGCTCATCGCTATGATGTCTGATGGGCTTCCGGTGTTGGGATTAACGGAGGAAGTTCCCGGTTTGGTTTTCGCCACCGGTTTTAGCGGGCACGGTTTCGGGCTGGCGCCGATCATCGGCCGGTTGATCTCTCAACTCATCATGGATTGCCGGACTTCCTTGCCGATCGCAGATTTTTGTTACAGCCGTTTTGTCAAAGGTGAGGATAAGAAGTGTTCATGTCGGGGCAACGCCGTTTGTACGACAGTCACCGCTGTCTGTCCCAACAAAAGAGAATGGCTCAAAAGTATTTGAAGAAAAGAAACCTATGAAAATAGATTTACGAGCATTTGCGTTTATCGATCAACTGCAGAGACAAATGGCTGGGTTTATCGGTTCCTCTGCCATGGGATATTATCCACTGGCTGGACAGGCCGCTCTTTTTGTGGAAATCGCCCCGGGCATGGAGATCAACTCGATCACCGATGCGGTTATGAAAAAAGCGAATGTATTGCCGGGTGCGCTGGTGGTGGAGCGCAATTTTGGAATGCTGGAGGTGCATGCCGATTCGCCTGCGGATGTAAAGGTGGCTGGAGAGGTTATACTCGATTATATCGGATGCAAAGAAACCGATCGGCTCAAACCAAAGATTCTGGCCGTTCAGGTCGTGGAGCGGCTCGACCCGTATATGAGCCAGATTGTGAACCGGTTTCGGGCGGCCAGCATGTCCTTGAGCGATGAAACCCAGTACATCCTGGAAGTGGTTCCGGCAGGGTATGCGGGCCTTGCAGCCAACGAGGCGGAAAAGGTCGCTGATGTCACACTGAATCATGTCAGCGTATTCGGCGCCAGCGGCCGGGTTTATCTCGCCGGCTCAACATCTGATATCCAGTCGGTTAGAAGGGCTGTCGAATCCGCGCTCATCGCTCTGCCCGGAAGAGACCACTGAAAAAAAGCCATGATAGAGACCGTTAAAAAAGAACTGATCGATCGACTCATCCGAGTCCGCCCCACGTTGTCACCCAAAAAACGGCGGGTGGCCGATTTTATGATGGAGGATTACAAACGACTGTTTTTAATGACCGCCAAAGAGATTGCCGAAAAATGCCAGGTCAGCGAGCCGACCATTACCCGTTTTGTAATGGATTTGGGATTCGGCGGGTACGGAGAATTCGAGCAATACCTGAAAGGAGTTCTTCGCGACGAATTGACCAGCGTGGAACGGCTGCTTAAAACCGGGCAAGATGCGGATACCGATTCTACCTTGAACGCTTACATCCAAAGTACGGTCACGAACCTGGAAAATATGGCAAAATTGGTTTCCGAAGAGGAGTTAAAGCATCTTGCTTCAATAATCTTTCATGCCGAATCGTTCATGGTTGCGGGGTATAAAGCATCTGCCACTCTGGTTTGCTATTTTGGGTATCTGTTGAAGAAAATAAAAAAAAACGTGCGGATCGATACCCTGTACGCATGGGAAAATCTGGATTATATCGCCCTGCATGGAAAAGGCCTGGTACTGTTTGTCATCGCCTATCCGCGGTATCCGGTTCGGGTTTTGGAACTGGTTGAGTATGCGCGACAACATGAGGTTGAAATTATTTGTCTGACAGATTCATTGAAATCTCCGGTCGTTAATCTCTCCGACCATTACGTGGTCATCGACATGGAAGGGTTTTCTTTCGTTGATCCCTTTTCTCATATTATCACATTTCTAGGGGCATTAATTCATGAGATTGCGCACCACGATGAACCGGCCTCTGCCCGGCGATTGACCAAAATTGAGGACGGCGTCCGAAGTCGTGGCGAATTTTTTTCAGAAGAAACGGAAACCAAACCCGATTATGATCCGTTAAAAATGGCGTATTTCAATCATTTGTAATGATGATTGGGCAATTAAAAATAAGATCAGGGGCAAAGTATGAATCTTGACGAGAAACTGGTCAATAAAATTGTAGAAAAGGTCTTAGACCGACTGGAACCCCAGTTACTGGAACAGAATCCGGTTAAAAGCGACGCAGAACATCCCACAAGTGTTATTGACGGCGTTTTTTCAGATATGGAAACATGTATTCAGGCTGCCAAAGAGGCTCACAGACAACTCATTTTGCTGCCGTTGGAGGTTCGTCGCAATCTGATTTTAGCGGTCCGCAAGACGGCTAAAGCCAATGCTGAAACATACGGTAAAATGGAATTTGAAGAAACCGAATTGGGTAAGCAAGAAGACAATATTGCCAAAGTCCGTTCAGCCGGCGAAGTATTGGGAATTGAGGATTTAACGCCTGAAGTCTATTCCGGCGACAAGGGTGTTACCATTATTGAACGATTGCCTGTGGGCGTGATTGCTTCCATCAATCCCGTGACCAACGGCGCGCCGAGCATTGTTTTCAATACTATCATGATGATGTCCGGAGGCAACGCCGTTGTCATGAACCCCCACCCCAAAACCAAAAAAGTGTCCGCTAAAGTGGTTCGGGAATTAAATCAAGCGATTACAGCTGCGGGGGGCCCGCCGAACTGCGTTAGTTGCCTCGCAGAACCGTCGGTCCCGACCGCACAGCAGTTGATGACCCATCCCAGTACCGGCATGATTGCGGTCACCGGCGGCCATGGTGTCGTGGATTTTGCCACAAGCACCGGAAAACGTGTGATTGCCGGTGGGCCGGGCAATCCACCGGTTGTAGTGGACGAAACAGCAGATCTGGACCGTGCCGCGCAATGTATCATCCAGGGTGCCGGTTTTTCAAACTGCATCGCCTGTGCCAGTGAGAAAGAGATTTTCGCGGTGGATTCCATCGCCGATCCTTTAAAAGAAAAATTGAAACGCGCGGGCGCTTATGAAATAACGCAAGACCAGGGTAAGGAGCTGGTCAAACATATCTTCAAAGAGATAAAAAATCCGGGGGAGCCGGGTGTTATCAACATGGATTACATCGGTAAAACACCCCGGGTTATTCTGAAATCCATCGGTTTGGAGGTTAGTCCGGACATTCAGATCGTCATTTTGGAAACCGATATGGACCATCCTTTGGTATGGACCGAGCAGATTATGCCGGTGTTGCCTCTGGTACGCTGCCAAGATGTGGATCAGGCTATTTTACGGGCCATTGCTGCAGAACAGCATTTCGGCCACACCATGGCGATTCATTCCAACAACCTTGCCAATATTCGCAAAATGGCTGCTAGAGCCAAGTGTGCTTCTTTTGTTAAAAACGGCGCCTGTGGCCTCGGCGGTGTCGGCATTACCGGGGAAGGTTATGTATCGTTTCATATTGCCACCAATGGAGAGGGGCATACCCGACCCCGCACTTTCACGAGCATTCGGCGGTGTGTCATGACCGATGATCTGCGATACCGGTTCGGAGAGGATTGAAGCGATGGTGACACCCCTTTTTGAAATGGCCACAGGAGACTTCTTTCAATGTTGAGTCATTATGGGGAAGCGGGACCATGGATCTATTAAAACGGCAGAATTTTGCATCAGGAGCACCGTTTGAAGAGAAAGCCGGCTACAGCCGGGCGGTAAAAGTCGGAAATATGGTTTATGTGGGTGGCACCACCACCACCAACGAGAAGGGAGAAGTCGAAGGGGTGGGAGATGCTTATCTCCAGACCCGGATGATCCTTCAAAAAATTGAAACGGTTTTGAAAAAAACCGGCGCCCGGATGTCGGATGTTGTCAGAGTGCGGTTATACGTTACTGACATCAAGAGAGGGCAAGATTATTTGAAAGCGTACTCGGAATGGTTTAAAGATATCCGACCGGTCATTACTGTGGCTGAAGTAAAGGCGCTGGCCCGACCGGAGCATCTGGTGGAAATCGAGGTCGATGCGATCATCGGCTCATATCTCGTTCAAAAGAAGCGGACATGAGACTGCATCTTTTAGAACATGATCCTACGGAGATGCTCTCTACCAATATGACGAAGTGGGCCCGGACCAAGGGACATACGATTCAACAGACCTATGTGTGCAATGGTGAAATATTGCCCGCCATGGACGACTTTGACTGGTTAATGATAATGGGCGGATCTCCACATACCTGGGAGGGGAATAAACATCCCTGGCTGGCTCCGGAAAAAGTATTTATTGAAAACGCGTTAGACCATCATAAAATCATTTTTGGTGTTTGTTTCGGGGCACAACTTCTGGCGGAAGCACTGGGTGGCCGGGTTTTTCAAAACGAGCAGGCTGAAGTCGGATGGTATGAAATTGCCCTGACGGATGAAGGGAAGCGTTCGTTCTTATTCCAAAATATTCCCAAGCGGTTTATCACCTTCCACTGGCATTTTGACCATTTTTCTTTACCTCAAGGGTGCACGCGTCTTGCCTTTAGCCCCGCCACTCCGATACAAGCCTTTGTGGCCGATGACAGGCCTATAGTGGGTGTTCAGTTTCATCCTGAGTATACCAAAAGCATGGTCGCACACTTTGCCGATAAATTGGGGCACGAATGGGAACAAGACACGTTCGTTGCCGGCCGGGATGCCGTACTGGCAAAAACGCCTAAAATTTTGGATACGTATTGGCTGATGGAATCCATGTTGGACAATATGGAACACGAGTATCAGAGAACCGGTTGAAAAAACGTTTGAAGAGCCACTGTCACGGCTCATATGGTCCTTGGATAGCGGATATCAAACACGTGGTTTGTTGGAACAGAATTTCCAAAAGGGGATTCGGGCGAGGTCTGATCTCAATTGCGGGTTGACAGGACGATCACTTATATATTTATATAAACTACATTGTGGCATAAAAAAATTATGATGGAAGCGGTTTAAAAAGAATCACGGAAAAGGGGGTGATAGCCACTCAAGTATCACATATTAATTCCCATTTTATTAAAAAAAGGAGAAATTTAATGAAAGTCAAACACATCTTATTGTTAATTGCGGTCATCCTGGTACCCATCCTTGTCGTCACCTTGTCGGGAAATATTTTCATGGCCGACGCTGCCCAGAAAGTTTACCGGATGAAAATTCAATCTGCATGGCCCCGGGCAGATATATCGATGCAGATGCTGGAGAAGTTTGCAGCTGCAGCCGACAAACGGAGTAATGGTCAGATAAAAATTCAGGTTTTTGCAGCACCGGAGATCGTTCCGGGTGAACAGACTCTTGAGGCCACCAAAAAAGGAACGCTGGATATGCTCCACAGCATCGGGGCCTATTGGGGAGGAACCACACCGATTGGTGAAATCGAGTTTGGTTTACCCTTGATGTGGGCGATGCCGCAGGGAAAAACAGTCAAAGAAAATTCAGAAACGGTGCGAAATTTCTTTCTAGAGAGTGGATTCGCGGAACTGCTTCGAAAAGAGTATGCCAAACAGGGCGTGTACTGGCTTGATATGCACTCTTACGGTGAGCTTTTTACACTTTCGAGAGAACCCATTGTAAGTTGCGATGATATGCAAGGGAAAAAATTCCGGGCTGAAGGCGCTTGGACGGACTTTTATAATAAAATGGGCGCTCGCGGAACGTTTGTGGATGGCGGAGAGGCTTATATGGCATTGAGTAAAGGAGTTATTGATACCACTCAATGGGATGTCAGCGCGGTTACCGGTATGAATATTCATGAGGTGGCCCCATATCGGATTATGGGTGGCGGGAATGATGTGGTTCCCGGACACATCCTGATTAATCTGAAAAAGTGGGAGTCTCTGCCCGATAACCTTAAAGCGGCCTTAAAGGGTGCTGCGAAGGATTATTTTGACGCGCTCAACGGCGTTTACATGGATGAAATGAAAAAAGTGGACGCGCTGGTAAAGCAGGGCAAACTCAAACTGAGCTATTTTGACGCGGATTGTATAAAGAAACATGAAGAGGTTGCCGCTGATCTATGGGATGAAATCGCCAAAAGAGATCCATCAGGGGTAGCAGCGGTGAAATTGGTTAAAGAATGGAGAAAAACACTGAAATAAGATAAATCGTGTTTGGATTTATGTTAACGATTTTTTTGCTTTCCGCCTGCCGGCGGAAAGCAAAAAATCGGATTCTTTCATTTTTCGCAGCCCGGTTGATTTGAATGTCATCCGGGTTTATTAATCGGTCAAAAGGACTTTGAAGATGTCAAAAGGACTTCGGGTTTTTTTTGGGCTGGTTGACGCCTTTACTCAAAAGACAAGTAAACCGGCCAGCCTTTTGGTTTTTTTTATGATGCTCGTCACCGCAACGGAAGTTGTTGCGCGGTATGTATTTAACAATCCCACCACCTGGGCCTGGCCAATCAATAAACAGCTTTTTGGTTTATTCATACTTTTTGCCGGTGTTTATACCACCTCAAAAAACGGTCATATCCGGATCGAAATATTTTATGACGGGTTTTCACCCCGAATCAAATACATCGTAAGGTTGATGTCACTGGCAGCCTTAATCTGTTTTATGGGTGTTCTGGTTTGGCAGAGTGCCTGGATGGGATGGAACGCATGGGTGGTTAAGGAACTGTCCGCACGCGCTTTTCGTATCCCGCTCTATCCTTTTAAAATGCTTATTCCGGTCTTTGCCTTTCTTTTCCTGCTCCAGGGGATTTCGGCTTTTATCAAAGGTGAAGATTGATCTTTTCATAAAACATCTTTTACCACACACTCGTTTATTGGAGGCCCATGAGCACTGAGTTAGTGACCGTTTTGTTGTTTGGAGGGCTTGTATGTCTTTTGACCCTCGGCGTTCCCGTTGTCTTTTCCCTTTCCAGTATCAGCATCTTTGTTGCTTTTATCCTGGGGGGGTCCAACGACCTTTTTATTGTTGCTACGACCACTTACCGCCAAATTACCGAATACAGTTTAATGAGCATTCCCCTGTTCCTTCTGATGGGGAATTTTTTACTTCATTCCGGCATTTCGGATCGTCTATTTAAGGCCCTCAACTACTGGTTGTCGGGTGTGAGGGGGGGGTTGGCCATTGTTTCGGTGGGTGTATGCGTCGCTCTTGCCATGTCCGGCGGCTTTGGCCCGGGCATCTTGATGATGGGCCTGATCGCCGTGCCCGCCATGCTTAAACAGGGCTATGACAAATCTCTGGCCTTAGGGAGTGTCATGGCCGGAGGGGTGCTGGGGGAAATCATTCCTCCCAGTATCATCATGATCGTTTTTGCCTTTATCGCACGGCTTTCAATCGGCAGGCTCTTTTTTGGAGGGGCGATCCCGGGGTTTATCACCGCCTCTCTATATATTTTGTACATCTTAATCAGATGCTATTTCCAACCTCACCTGGCCCCCAGGGTCACTGAGGAGGTCACCTGGAAGATGAGGGCCGGCGCACTCAAAGAGATCGTCCTTCCGGCCCTGTTGATTTTTATGGTACTCGGTGCAATCTTTTTTGGTGTGGCCACACCATCGGAAGCGGCCGGCGTGGGTGCTACGGGGTCATTGCTGATTTGTCTTATTTATCGCAAAATGTCCTTAAAAGTGTTACTCGATTCATGCCGCGAGACCATGAAGATCAGCGGTATGGCTTTGTGGATTCTGATCGCAGCCACACTTTTTGGTGTTGTGTATACCATGGCAGGAGCACAATCTCTGGTCATGGAAATTGTGGAGAGTCTGTATGTGAACCGCTGGTTCATACTTTTGGCGATGCAGATCATCCTTCTCATATTCGGCGCGTTTATGGACGACTATGCCGTCATCACCATATGCGCCCCCATCTTTCTTCCCATTGCGCGTCAGCTGGGTTTTGATCCCATATGGTTTGCCATTATTTTTATCCTCAACATGCAGGCGGCTTATTTGACCCCGCCTTTTGGTTGGGCGCTCATATTGATGAAAGGGGTTGCCCCTCCTGAAGTACAAACCAGGGACATATGGCGATCCGTTCCGCCGTTTGTCGCCATTCAGTTGTTTGTCCTGCTATTGACCATGTTATTTCCACAACTTGCTCTGTGGCTTCCCGATAAGATGTTGTAGGCATCCGGTTGGGCATAGATAGTTTGGAACCGTTTGTAAGAATCGGTAACAATCAGGGTTTAAGAGAAATATTTTTCCGCCATTATAACTAGTGCCCATCCACAAACGGCATCTTTTGGCCCGGAGCGGCGTTTTCGCTCTTTTGAAATTCTCGACATAGCCCGCTATGCCTCCGGTTTCAAAATTGCTCAAGCCTTGCTCTGAACCCAAATCCACCATTTGTGGACGAACACTAACTAAGCGTTATTACTCCGACAAAAAGGAAGTGAAAATGATTTCTGAATCTGAATTGGCCCAATTATCGTATGCAAATGCACCTCGGATCGTGACCGATAAAATTCCGGGTCCCAAAACCCAAGAGATGCTTAGCGATTCATTTCGTTACGAGTCGACTGCACGGGGGGCCGGCAAGTTTCCTTGTGTTTACGATGAAGGGGCAGGGTCCACTGTAAAAGATCCGGACGGCAATCTGTATATTGATATCACCGCCGGTGTGGCGGTCAACTCGGTGGGCCGCAGGCATCCTAGGGTCGTCGAGGCCATCCAAAAACAGTTGACGAAATTAATGCATGCTGTGGATATGACCAATACCCGGCGCATCGAACTGGCAGCCAAAGTGTCCGGGATCATGCCGAAAGGGCTTTGTGGTCAGAGTGTCAGCTACTTCACGCAAAGCGGTTCCGGCGCATTGGAAACAGCGATCAAGTTTGCTCGAAAAATCACTGGAAGAACGCAAATTATGGCATTCCACGGTGCTTATCACGGGGTTTGGTGCGGATCCGGATCGCTGACCACCGGTGAAGTCTACCGGAAGGGATTTGGGCCATCGATACCCGGAGTCATCCATGTTCCGTATGCTTACTGTTATCGGTGCTGCTTCAATATGACCTATCCGGGTTGTGACCTGCAGTGTGCTAAATATGTGGATTACGTACTCAATACACCGTATACCGCGGCCGATGATGTGGCGGTGATGATTGTCGAGCCCCAACAGGGAGAAGGAGGTTATGTGGCCCCCCCGCAAGGGTACATGGAAGCGTTGAAGGCTGCCTGTGACAAACATGGCGCCCTGTTTTTGGCTGATGAGGTTCAGGCCGGCGCCGGGCGTACCGGAAAAATGTGGTCCATCGAGCATAGCCGTGTCAAGCCGGATATGCTGACCTGGGGTAAAGGAATGGGGGGCGATATGCCCATGGCCGGCCTTACGTTGCGAAAAGAATTGGCCGATCAAATCACGGATGGTTCACAACCCAATACCTTTGCTGGAAATGCCATTGCGGCGGCAACCGCCATGACCAACATCGACATTTTAACTGAAAACAACAATGCTTTAATTGCCAGAGCCGGGGAGCTGGGTGAGGAAATCAAACAATGGCTGGCAATGGGAGCGAAAAAGTCCCGGTTTATCGGCGATGTGCGTGGGCGGGGCTTGATGATCGGTATCGAAATGGTGAAAGACAAAGAGACCAAAGCGCCGCTTAATGGAGATACCATCGGTCAAATGGTTTTCGGACTTCTCAACCAGGGCATTATTATGGTGCCTTGCGGTCGTTACGGCAATGTTTTTCGATTTATGCCGCCATTGACCATCACAAAAGATTACTGCAAAAAGGCCACGGATATTTTTCTGGACGTGGTGTCAAACATGGAATCATCATCCTCATAAAAACTGTAGAATGAATCCAAAAGGGAGGGATACGGAAGTGACAGATCCGTTCATACACCCCTATATACCGAATTCCGTACCTGAGGTAATGCAGGAAATGATGGACGTGATCGGTATTGACAGTATCGAGGCACTTTTTAAAGACCTTCCCCTTAAATCCGATCCGATCCGACTGCCGGAGCCCATGAGCGAGTACGCCCTCCGGAGACATATCGCTGAAATCTTATCCAAAAACAGAGATGATCTGCTGGTCTTTTGCGGAGCCGGTTGCTGGCCCCATTATGTTCCGGCCGTGGTGGATGAAATTATCAACCGGACGGAATTTAAAACCGCTTATCTTGGCCTGCCTGAGCCGGAAAAGGGAAAAATGCAGGCGCTGTTTGAGTTTCAGAGTCTGATTGCCGAACTGATCGAAATGGATGTGGTCATCAATTCGGTTTATGACTGGTCAACCGCTGCCGGAGAAGCGGCCAATATGGCCAGGCGTCTCACGGGCCGCAGTCGCATTATATCCCCGGCCAACATCAGTCCGGACCGACTGGGCGTGATGAGAACCTACACGGAATCCAGCGGGGCGCAAGTGGACACCGTTCCGTTTGACGCTTTGACGGGAACATTGGATCTGGATGAATTAAAAAGAATGATCGATGCCGATACGGCTGCCGTTTACATTGAAAATCCGAGCTACCTCGGCATGATAGAGGACCGGGTGGATGAGATTGAGAAAGTAACCCATGAAGCCGGAGCCATCTTTATCGTCGGGGTGGATACCTCATCGTTGGGGGTTTTGAGACCACCGGGCGCATACGGGGCGGATGTGGTTGTGGGTGAGGCGCAGCCGCTCGGTTTGCACATGAACTTCGGCGGCAATTCGTTAGGGATACTGGGGTGCAAAGACGATCCACAATATCTGGACCAGTTGCCGGGCTATGTCGGCGCTATGACGCCTACGGTGGACGGCCGGGATAAAGGGTATCTGGATACGTTGTGGGACCGCCGTCACTTTTTCGGCCAACGTGAAAACGCCACATCCATGATCGGTTCATCCAGCAACTTATGTGCGGTGGGTGCAGCGGTGTACCTGTCCCTGATGGGTCCCCGGGGAATGGCCGACCTGGGTGAAGCCATTGCCGCCAAGGCCAATTACACCATTCAAGAAATTAGAAAGGTGCCCAGTCTCAGAGTGCCGTTTTCCAGCAGCGCTCATTTCAAAGAATTCGTGGTTAATTTCGATGCGGTCAACCGAATGGTTTCAGATGTCAATAAGATCCTCTATCAGGATCACGGCATCGTGGGGGGCAAGGATCTATCCAAAGAATATCCGGGGTGGGGACAGAGCGCCCTTTATTGCGTGACCGAGGTGCATACGCTCGAAGATATCCGCCGGCTGGTATCGGCGTTAACTCAGGTAACGAAAGGGGGCTGCGATGTATAGACAAGCCCGTTACGATGAGCCTTGCATCTTTGAAATGGGACGAAAGGGGACCAGAGGTCATGTGGTGCCGGTCGTGGAAGAGGAGATCAGAAAAGTGATCGCAGACGGCGTTGCAATCATTCCCGAAAACATGCGGCGTGAGAAAGCACCCAAGATCCCTGAACTTTCAGAAGTCGAAGTCATGCGTCATTTTTTTCGCCTGTCCCAGGAAAGTACTTGTGTTGACAGCGGGTTCAATGCTGAAGGAACCTGTACCATGAAGTACAATCCTAAGGTCAACGAAGCCCTGGCCGGTTCCCCAAAAGTGACCCGGCTCCATCCTTTTCAAGATGAAGAGAGCGTTCAAGGAATGCTTGAAATATTGTTTCGATTGGGCGAATGTTTCAAGGCCATCAGCGGGTTCGACGCGGTCAGTTTTCAGCCGCCATCGGGAACGCTATCCGAGTTCACCGAGTGTCTGATTATCGCCGCATATCATAAACATAAGGGCAACCGGAATAAAACCGATCTGATTGTTCCCTACACGTCCCACGGGACCAATGCAGTGGGGGCCAAAATGGCGGGGTTCAACGTGATCACCATCGATCAGAAAGAGAACGGCAACCTGGATCTTGAGGCTCTGGATGCCGCTATCAGCGATCAAACAGCCGGTATGATACAGACCAACCCAACATCCCTGAGTATTTTTGACGGCAACCTGCTGACTATGGCGGACATGATTCATGATGTGGACGGCGTTTTCGCCTACGATGCAGCCAACACCAATTCGGTGATGGGTCGTGCCAAACCCAAAGATTTGAAGTTCGATCTGGTCCACTACAACGCGCACAAGGCCTTTTCCAGCCCGCACGGCGGCTATGGCCCCGGCATGGGCGTGGTCGTGGTGTCAGAGCAGCTGGCGCCATTTCTGCCATCACCTCTGGTGGCGGCAGACAAGGGGCGATACTACCTGGATTATGAACGGCCGTTGAGTATCGGACGGGTTAAACAGTTTTACGGCAATGTGCCCAATGCGGTGCGGGTCTACGGGTGGATATTGGCAATGGGTTTTGAGGGTATTTCCATGGCTTCCGACATCGCGGTGCTCAACAATAACTATCTGCTTCGGCAATTAAGTCAAATCCGCGGTATCACCGTTCCTATGGCCGAAGGGAGAACCCGTATGGAGGAGACGGTATTCAGCTTAAAGCAGCTGTTGGATGAGACCGGGGTGGGAGCCCATCATTTCTCCCTCCGGGTGGCGGATTTCGGGCCTAACAGCACCTTCACTCTGGGTTACCCGCCATATATCGAAGAACCCTGGGTGATCGAACCCACGGAAAGTCTGGATAAAAACGAGATCGATAATTTCATCGATATTGTTCGGAAGGTGAGTGAAGAAGCCTATGCAAATCCGGAAGCCCTTCTTAAAGGTCCGCAAAATTGTGCGGTGGGGGAAATCGATATGGCGGCATCCGAAGATCCTAAAACCATGGCTCTCACCTGGCGGATGTATCGCAAAAAAGGGCTCCGGTTTTAGCACGACCCCGGTACTAAAGAAATATGACAACGGCGCGCAGAAGAGTCGGCCTCATTGTAAACCCGATCGCAGGGATGGGTGGCCGTGTCGGTCTTAAAGGGAGCGATGGTGAAAAAACCCTCCGCCTGGCCCGGCAGTTGGGAGCCGTTCCGACATCGCCCGGTCGGGTAAAAGAAACCCTGCTGCGTCTTGTCCCTTTGTTCCAATCCATCCAACTCATCACCTTTCCATCAGAGATGGGAGAAAACGAGGCGCGTGAGGTCGGTTTGAAACCTCGGATCATCGGCAGCATCAAAGCGGACCGGACCACGGCTGCAGATACGAAGCGGGCCGGCAAAATGATGGTGGATCTGGCGGTTGATCTGCTGCTTTTTGCAGGTGGAGACGGTACGGCCCGCGATATTTATCAATCCGTAGGGCTGAACCTCCCGGTGGTGGGTATTCCGGCCGGGGTAAAAATACATTCCGGTGTTTATGCCACCAGCCCGATCCGGGCAGCGGATTTGGCTGCCGGTTATTTACAAGGTCAAAGAAAAACCACCCTGGAAATGGAAGTCATGGATATTGATGAGGAGGCGTATCGACGGGGATATGTGTCGGCGCAACTCTATGGCTATCTAAAAGTGCCTTCCAATCGGCGCTTTATTCAAGGCGCCAAGGCCGCTTCAGCGACAGGTGCGCATGAAAAACTGGCCATGGAATCCATTGCCGAGCAGATTGTCGAGACAATGGATGACAAATGCATCTATCTGGTGGGATCCGGAACCACGCCGCGGGCCATTATGAAGCGCCTGGGGCTGGCCCATACATTGCTGGGCATTGACGCGGTTTTAGGTGGAAAACCGGTTTCAATGGATCTTAACGAAGAGCGGATTCTTGACATCATTCAAAAAAAACCCGCCAAAATTATCATTACCCCCCCATCGGAGGGCAGGGATATCTATTCGGCAGGGGAAATCAGCAGCTGAGCCCTGATGTTATCAAACAGGTGGGTCGGGACAATATTGTCGTTGTGGCCACTTCCGGAAAACTGAATGCACTGGCGCGCAGACCGCTTCTGGTGGACACCGGTGATCCGGAGACGGACCGGATGCTGAAAGGGTATGTTAGGGTTGTGACCGGATATAAAGAGGAGAGGATGTGCCAAGTTGCGTAAAACCGATGGCAAAAAGCGGTGATAATAACGACGGGTGTATGATTGATGAGACTTAAGGGGAAAATTGTTTTGATTACCGGTGCGGGCATGGGGATTGGGCGGGCCACATGTCTTCTCTTTGCACGTGAAGGCGCAAAGATAATTGCTCTGGATATTGATCAGGCGGCTGGAAAAGAGACGGTAGAGCAGGTCTTGGAACAGGGTGGCGAGGCGATATTTGTTTTATGTGATGTGTCTGATGAACAGCAGGTGAAAGCGGCAATCAAAACCGGCAGCACCACTTTTGGCGGAATAAACATACTCTACAACAACGCCGGGGTGCTATGGCGCGAAAAAGATGTTGAGATCACCGGTACGGATGAAACAGTGTGGGACCGGGTCATGGCCATTAATCTTAAGGGTGTTGTCTGGGTTTGTAAATACGGTATTCCGGAGTTGATCAAACAGGGTGGCGGATCCGTCATCAATATCGGTTCCGGCACAGCGCTGATGGGATTTACAACTGCTCAGGACGCCTATACCGCCAGCAAGGGCGCTTTGGCTTCTTTGACGCGTTCCATGGCGATTGTCTACGCCCCTGATGGGGTCCGGGTCAACATTATCCATCCCGGACCGGTGGACACCCCGATGCAAAAGCAGTGGGATGAAAAAACCCGGCGTGAAATTTGTCAGTGGGTGCCGTTGGGCCGTTTGGCGACACCGGAAGATATCGCCCACTCCGGTCTGTTTTTGGCCTCGAATGAAAGCGCATACATTACAGGGACTGAAATTATCGTAGATGGCGGTCTGATGGTAAAAGGTCGCTGACCGGGATCAGGCGGTTTCAGTGGTCGAACCATTCCCTAAAAAAAGGAGAAAAAGCAAGATGGGAAACCCTAAAAAGCAACCCATAGCGCCTTATATGGCGGTGGGTTTGTCCACGGTTGTAACCGGTATTTCCGAAAGAAAGCACATCCGGGTCAATTTACAAACCATCGAAGAGAATATTCATGCCGCGGTTTCCATGGTCAATATCAACATGCCGGTCAAATTAATCGCGCTGGCGGAAGGTTCTTTGACCGGTTTTACCGATGAGGCCTTTGATCTGCCGCACAAGCTGGCAGCCAAAGAACTGTTTATCGATATTCCGGGGGAAGAAACGGATTTTTTAAGCAAGCTGGCCCGGCTTTATGAAATCTACATCATCGTCCAATGCAAAGCGCGATGGCCCGAAGTGATGGAAGTTCGCTATTTCAATACCCTTTTTATTATTTCACCTTCCGGTGAAGTGGTTCACAGAGCGGCCAAGAACCATGTCTGGTGTCGAGAACGTTCCTGTACTCCCCATGATATTTATGACCGGTGGGTGGAAATTTTCGGAGACGGAATCGAGGCGTTCTATCCGGTTCTCAAGACCGATGACATCGGCAATATCGGGACCATCTGTTGCAGTGACGGAGAATACCCGGAAGCGGTGCGGGCATTGGCCTTTAATGGAGCGGAAGTGGTATACCGACCCAGCGAGGCCATGCCCATGACAGGCAATTCATATCCCGGCGGGGGAGGGTGGATGGTCCAAAACCGGGGACATGCGCAGTTCAACAGCCTGTACATGATTTGTCCCAATGTGGGGCCCGTGTATCTGCATCCCAAAATGAAGCACCCCATCGATATTGCCGGGGGCAACTCTCATATCGTCGACTACACCGGCAACATCATGTCTTATTCCGCGTCCGGATACAACAAGATGGTGGCGGCCATCATCGATATTGAAGCGCTCCGTCAGTTTCGAGTGATGAATCTTAACAGCAACTGGATGAAAGATTTAAGAACCGAACTGTTTCAAAAAATGTACGACCAGCCGATCCATCCTAAAAACCTTTGGATGGAAAAGGATCCACTATCCCATGAAAAGGTGGATGATATTTATAGAGAAAATATCCAAAATTTGATCCAACGAGGGTCCTTTACCGAACCGGCCGTCCAATTTTCCGGAGCTTGTTTTCAGTCCGGCGCCGCATCTCCGGAAGAGGAAAAATGGGAAAACATCAAGACCCTTTGGGACGGGTGGGGTGAAGAAGAATAAGGCGGTCCGCAGAATTTCAGGAACAGATCCTGACCAAAGAAGTACGGGTTCTCGTATCATGAAATGATAACGTGTCTGAAAGCAGATCAAATGATGGAAACAAAAAATACCCAGGTGAAACGCGCGCTCTGCTTTGGCTGCTGGCTGCAGGCGGGGGTGTTGGCAACTGTTGAAAACGGCAGGGTGGTCGATTTGAAAGAAGGGCCCGGTCATTCGGTGAACAAGGGTTGGATTTGTGAACGTTCAAAAGCGTTTGTAGAGCATCTTTACCACAAGGACCGCCTCAATTTCCCCCATTTATTTCCGGTATGTCTATAATATCAAAGTAGAAGCGCTTAAAGAAAAGGGCATTTCAACGGCTCCCGGAAAAATGAGATGAAAGAGTGGGT
>PVMS01123220.1_pt1 | contig 18028 bp, 15 predicted proteins | sample 1853461 | NCBI WGS metagenome assembly PVMS01 (sample SAMN08582032, study PRJNA380276) | Marine sediment metagenome, whole genome shotgun sequencing project. | isolation source: ocean sediment barecode stripped | collected 2017 | reverse complement strand
TCGAGGTCCTCCAGGCTGTTTCCGATGTAGCAGGCGACGAACTGGCCCGGGTGGAGCTCGGCGCGGCTGGAGTTGATGATGCCCCGGCGCGCGAGGTCGACGGTCCCCGGCACCGTGAGCTCGCTGAAGAAGCCGAGGTCGTTGCGCTCGTCGAAGGCGCCCAGCAGGGGTAGGGCGCCGGTGTGCTTGCCCAACCCGAGCTGGAGCGTGTCCCCGTCCTTCACCAGCGTGGCCACGTTCGCGGCGATCCGGCGGTCGGCTTCGGGGAAGTCGGCCGGGTCGGGATCGGGGGAGCCCAGGCGTGGGCGGTCGCCGAGCACCACGGCGTCGAGCTGCGAGACGTGAAGCCAGCTGTCACCGCAGGTGAGCGGCGTGCCCTCGCTGATCTCGACGAGGACGCGCTTTGCGCGCTTGGCCGTGCTGACCGCGTCCCAGACCGAGTTCCCGACGCAGACCCAGCCGTTCTCGTTGGGCGGAGACACCGTGATCAGCAGGTCGTCGATGGGCTGGCCCTCTTCGGGCCGGTGGTCTCGGGCCTTGTGCTCGCGAATCATCGCGAGGGGGTGGAGGTCGACCACGCGATCCGCCAGCGCCTGCCGGTTGTCGGGCGACAGCGCGTACTGCACCTGCAGGTCGAAGGCCGGGCTCGCGTCCTCCCGGAACCAGCCCATGTTGGGAATGATCACGCTGCGGATCTTGACGTTGCGCACTTCCTGCTCGCGGACCGCCAGCAGGGTGAGGATGTTGGCGGGCGCGTGCCCGCTCGGGATCCAGACGAGGTCACCGGACTCGACGAGGCCGGCCGCCTGCTCGGCGCTCATCCGCTTGCGCTCGTACTCCTGCTTCGGGTCGACGCTGAGGTCGAGCTTCGCCACCTGGGGAGACTCCGCGTGCGCTCTTCATCACAGCCACTCCGTCTTGCGCTCGATCGTTGCCGCCGCCACGGCGAGACATTCTTCCGCGGTGCCCCAGGCGAGCGAGCGCTCCTTGCCGCGCAGGGTGAAGAAGTAGAGGTCGTTCTCTTCGATCACGCCGTTTCCGCCGTGGATCTGGTGGGCGAGCATGGTGACCTCCGGGACGGCGAGCGAGGCGGAGGCCTTGGCCAGGGCGACCTGCTCGTCGCTGGCGGTACCCGCTTCGAGGGCGGAGAGCGCCTCGAAGGCGAGCAGGCGCGCGCTGGTGACCCGAATCGCCATGTTGGCGCCGTGGTGTCGCACGGCCTGGAAGCTGCCGATGGGCACCCCGAACTGCTCGCGCACCTTTGCGTAGGCCACCGTCTGCTCGAGGGCCTGCTCCATGCTGCCGGTGCACTGGACGGCGGCGAGGGCCCGGCCCAGGCGCACGAGGTCGGCCAGCGCCTCGGGCCCCGCGATGCGTCGCGCGGCTGCGTCGCTGTAGCGGACGCCGCACTGGGGCGTGCGCCCGATCGTGCGCAACGGACTGCACTCCACTCCGCCAGCCGCGGTCTCCACCAGGAAGAGGGCGGGCTCCTCACCGTCCAAAGCCGACACCAGGTGGTGGCTGGCGAACTGGCCGTAGTCGACGAAGCTCTTGTCGCCGGAGAGGCGCCCTGCCTCGACGCGGACGCCGACGTCGCCGAAGCGATCACTGGCCTCGAGCAGTGCAGGGACGGGCAGGGCCGAGCCCTCGAGGAGCGCCTCGACCAGCTCTCCTCCCGCGTGGTCCTGGAGCACGCGCCCGGCCACCAGGACCTCGAGGATGGGGACCATCGCCGCCCGCCGGGCAAACTCCTCGACGAGCAGTCCGGCATCGACGAGTGAGCCGCCGCCGCCGCCGTGCGTCTCGGCGAACGGGAGGGCGAGCCAGCCCTGCTGGCAGACCGCCCGCCAGAGCCCTTCGTCCCAGCTGTTCTCGCGTTCGAGCGCCCGGACGCGGTCGAGCGGCAGCTCCTTCTCCAGGTAGCCGCGCACCGTCTCCTGGAGCAGGAGCTGGGTCTCGGTCGGGTCGAGGTTCATCGGGCCTCCTCCTAACGCGGCAGCCCGAGGCCCGCGGCGGCCACGATGTCGCGCATGACCTCGTTGGTGCCGCCCCCGAAGCGGAAGATGGGCGAGAGGCGGAAGTTGAACTCGGCCCGCCCGTCGAAGGGCGCGCGGTCTCCGGACTCGGCGGACAGGCCACCGGCCCGCCCCATCAGGTCCATGGCGACGTTCGCGAGGTGGGTGCGGAGCTCGGTTCCCGAGATCTTGGCCATCGAGGCCTCCGAGATCGGGACCCCGCCCTTCGAGATGATCCAGGCGTTCTGGAGCGCCAGGGTGCGATGCTCGCGCAGCCGCAGCTCGAGCTCCGCCAGCCGCAGCCGGATCGCCGGGTCCGCCAGCTTCTCGGGCTGCTCCGCCTTCAGGTAGGCGACCAGCTGGTCGTAGAGGCGCCCCAACGCTCCGGTGGCCGCGAGACCGACCCGCTCGTGGTTGAGCGCGTGCATCACGATCGGCCAGCCCTGGTTGACGCCCCCCACGGTGTTTGCGACCGGCACCCGCACGTCGTCGTAGAAGGTCTCGTTGGTGTGGCCGCCGTACATGGTGTGCAGCGGGCGGATCGTGATACCCGGCGTCTCGGTGGGAACGATCACGATCGAGATGCCCGCGTGCTTGCGCGCGTTCGGGTCGGTGCGAACGGCCAGCCAGATGTGGGTCGAGACGTCGGCGAGGGAGGTCCAGATCTTCTGGCCGTTGATCACCCAGTCGTCGCCGTCCCGGTCGGCGCGAGTGCGCAGCGAGGCCAGGTCGGTGCCGGCGTTGGGCTCGCTGTAGCCCAGCGCGAAGGTGTACTCGCCCCGGAAGATCCCGGGCAGATAGGCCTGCTTCTGCGCTTCGTCGCCGAAGGCCTGGATGCTCGGCGCGATCGAGGTGAAGGTCAGGTTGCCGTAGGGCATGCCCCAGTACTCCATCTCCTCGACGAAGATGTAGTGGTAGAGCATGCTGCGGCCCTCGCCGCCCACCTCCGGCGCCCAGCACATGCGCATCCAGCCGCGCTCGTCGAGGGCGTCGTGGAAGGCGCGGATCCGCTGGCCGCCGCCGCCGTAGGTCTCGGCGTACTCTTGCAGGAGCTCCGGCGTGCGCCACTCCGCGATGAATGCGCGCAGCTCGTCGCGGAACTCCGTGTACTCGGGCTCCCACTCGAAGTTCATGGAGTCTCCCCGGGTGCCGAAGAGGCCTGGAGCTCGGCGACGAATGCGCGCCGGGCGTCGGGATCCTCAGGTTGCCAGGTCGCGAGCCAGGTGTCTATGACGCCCTGGTAGCGCTCCCGCAGGGCTGCGGCGACCGCGTCGGGCTTCGCCAGCACGGCGAACTCGGCGAGGATCCCGTCCGTGATCCGCTCGCCCATCTCGACCCACTGGCCGCGCTTCGAGAGCTCGGTCAGCTGCGGCCCGAGGTCGTTCCAGCCGTGGAGCTCGAGCACCGGCCGGTAGGCGGGGGTCGAGGCGTAGAAGGCGATCTGCTGACGGATGAGGGCGCGGGAGGCGGCGAAGGATTCCTCGTCTTCGCCCGAGATGACGAAGGCGGGCGAGGTCAGGGTGAAGTCCTCGCGCTTGCGGCCGACCTTCGCGAGCCCGCGCTCGAGCGCGGGGAGGGTCACCTCGCGCAGGTAGCGGGGCGTGCTGAAGGCGTGGGCCACCATCCCGTCGGCGACTTCGCCGGCGACCTCGGTCATCCGGGGTCCCACGGCGGCCAGCTCCACCCGTGGTGCGCCGTGCTCGAGCCGGGCGGGAACGAACATGGGCGTCATCAGCGTATGGCTGTAGAACTCGCCGCGGAAGTCGAGCGGCGCAGCGTCGTACCAGCAGCTCCAGATCGCGCGCATCGCCAGGATGAACTCGCGCATGCGCGCGGCCGGCTGCGACCACGGCATGGACATGCGGCGCGTGACGTGAGGCTTGATCTGCGAGCCCAGGCCCAGGACGAAGCGGCCCTCGGCGTAGTCGTTCAGGTCGTGGGCGGCGTTGGCGAGGGTCATCGGGTTGCGGGCGAAGGCCACCGCGATCCCGGTCATCAGGTCCACGCGCCCGGTGTGCTCGGCGGCCAGAATCAGCGGATAGAAGGGCTCGTTCGAGATCTCAGCGCTGACCGCGCCGGCGTAGCCCAGGGCTTCGATCTCCCGCGCGCGCTCGGGAACCCCTGCGAGGTCACCGTAGAGGTGTCCGTAGACCTTCATGACCTCGTGCCCTGCTCGTCCGCCTGCCGGTCGCGGGTCCCGGCGGCTGGCTCAGCTGTTCTCCTGCCAATCGGCGAGGAGCGTCTCCATGGTCACGTCCATCACGACCTTCATGTCCTCGTCGAGGAGCTCGTAGAGGAGCCCGTTGGCGGAGTGGTTCCCGAAGAAGGCGATCCCGCCCTGGTCGCCGCCGCGTTCGAGGTGGGGCAGGGCGTCACCGACCGTAAGCGCGTAGTCGCCTGCGCGCCGCACCCGGTGCTCGCCCCGGCTTCCGTCGGGATGGAGGTCCCACAGGTGCTGCTCGCCTTCGAGCACCAGCACGGTCGTCGTCGACGTGTGGCGATGGACCGGGCAGTGGCCGCCGTCCCCGTGCCAGCGCACCAGCATGTCGAGGGTGCCGGCCGCGAGGTCATGGCCGAGGATCGTGTAGTCGTGATGAACCTTGTAGGAGAGCCCGGGCTCGCCCGTCACGTTCCGCCACTTGTACCGGTCCGGATCGAAGCTGCTCGGGTCCACGCGGCTGGCCTCCCTGCTGGATCGTCGCCGTGCTGCTCGACATTCAACCGCATTCTCCCCTGGATGTCTGCCTCGATCGCCCTCGGGCGGGCTAGAATCCGGGCCGCACCTCCCTCTTGCCGCCGAAACGGAGTCGTCTCATGGCCTTCCTGCTGATCCTGGTCGCCTCGATCTCCGTCGTGGCGGCGCTGGCGCTCGGCCTCGCCAACCACTGGGCGAACACGCCGCACGGCCGCATCAAGCCGATCTTTGCGGTGGCGTTTCGGCTCGCGGCTCTCAGGCCCGGCGCCGAGCGGGGAATCGGCGCCGGTGAAATGGACTCACCGGAGGCGACCGCGAAGATACGCTCCGCGTTCCTCCAGAACGTCGCGCCGCTCTCGAAGCCGGTTGCGTTCGCGGGCACGATCGAGGATCGAACGCTGCCCGGTGCACCGGGGGACGATCTGCCGGTGCGGGTCTACACGCCGGAGGTTGCGGACGGCGTCGGGCCGCTTCCGCTCGTGGTCTACTTCCACGGCGGTGGCTTCGTCGTCGGGAATCCGGACTACACCGACGCCCCCAGTCGCATCCTCGCCCTGAGCGCTCCCGCGGTGGTCGTGAGCGTTGACTACCGCATGGCGCCCGAGCACGTCTTTCCGGCCGCCGTGGAGGACTGCGACTTCGCGGTGCAATGGTGCTTCGAGAATGCCGCCACGCTGGGCGCGCGAACGGGGCCGGTAGCGGTGGCCGGGGACAGCGCCGGGGGAAACCTCAGCGCGGTCGTGGCCCAGCGCGACGCTGCAGCGGGTCGCGGGAGGATCGGGCTCCAGGCGCTGATCTATCCCTGGCTGGACCTGACCCGCATGGACCGGGGATCGCACGTCGACTTCGCCGTCGGCTACGGCCTCAGCACCAAGGACCTCGAAGAGTGCATGCGCCGCTACGTGCCCGCTGGGGCGGACCGGGCGAGCTCCGACATGTCTCCGCTGCACGCCAAGTCGCTGGCCGGCCTGGCCCCCGCGACCGTGATCACCGCCGGCTTCGACCCGCTGCGCGACGAGGGGATCGAGTACGTCGCAGCCCTGAAGCGGTCCGGTGTCGAGGTGCGGCACGTGATCGAGTCGAAGATACCCCACGGCTTTATCACCATGACCCGGCTCTGCTCCGAGGCCCGGAAGAACCTGGAAGGGATCGCCGCGGACGTCCGGGCGATGAGCTAGGCGTCGGCGTCAGCGCGGGTCCAGGCCCTTCAGGTCGCCCGCGGCCCGCCAGGCCTCGAGGATCTCGTAGAACTCCTTCGGGCCGCCGAAGTAGAAGCCGTTCTGGCGGCTGCTCTCTCCGGGCTTTCCCTCGTTGTTGTAGTAGCCCGGCGTGCAGTTCTCGGAGAACTCGGCGGTGCGGCCCGCCATCTCGGCGACGGCGGCGACCCATTCCTTCTCGGCCGCTTCGCTGACCTCGAGCGCTCGGACGTCGCGGCGGAGCGCCTGGTCGATGACGTAGGCGATGTGCGTGGCCTGCTCGTTGATCATGTAGGGGAAGTTCACCGTGAAGCCGGACTGGGAGATGCTCATCATGAAGCAGTTGGGGAAGCCGTGGATGTGCATGCCGTGGAGCGTCGTGATGCCGTCCTTCCACTTCTGGGTGAGGGTCACGCCGTCGCGCCCGATGGGCTCGTAGCCGGCGCGGCGCGCGTAGTCCGTTCCCACCTCGAAGCCCGTGGCGAAGATCAGGCAGTCGAGCTCGTACTCCCGGCCGTCGACGACCACCCCCTTCTCCGTCACCCGCTCTACTCCCGCGCCGTGGGTGTCGACGAGCGTCACATTCTCGCGGTTGAAGGTCTGGAGGTATTCGTCGTGGAAGCACGGGCGTTTGCAGAACTGCCGGTAGTAGGGCTTCAGCGCCTCCGCCGTGGCCGGGTCTTCGACGATCGAGTCCACCCGCGCCCGGATCTGCTCCATCTTCATGAAGTCCGCCGTCTCCAGGGTCCGGGCCAGGGCCTCGGGAGCCAGGTCGGGCTTGTCCTCGGAGAGCATCATCGAGAGCAGCTTGCGGATGATGTCGGTCCAGCCGTCGTTGACCAGGTCCTCCTCCTGGTACCCGCCGGCGGTCAGGATCTGGAAGTTGTCCATCCGGTGCTGGTGCCAGCCGGACCCCAGGCTGCTGGCCCACTCCGGGTCGGTCGGGCGGTTGGCCCGGACGTCGACCGAAGAGGGCGTGCGCTCGAACACGTAGAGGTGGCCGGCGCCCGCTCCCAGGTGGGGGATGCACTGCACCGCGGTGGCGCCCGTGCCGATGATCCCGACGCGCTTGCCCCGCAGGCCCGTCAGCTCTCCGTCCGAGTCGCCTCCGGTGTAGGCGTAGTCCCAGCGGCTGGTGTGAAAGGTGTGGCCCCGGAACGACGTTACGCCGGGGATTCCGGGCAGCTTGGGCCGCTGCAGGAAGCCGTTCGCCAGACAGACGAAGCGGGCCCGCATGGCGTCACCGCGGTCGGTGGAGACGATCCAGCGCCCGGCGTCCTCGTCCCAGCGCAGCCCGGTTACCTCGGTCTGGAAGCAGACGTCGCGGTAGAGGTCGAACTTCTCGGCGATCGCCTTGCAGTGGGCCAAGATCTCGGGCCCGCGGCTGTACTTCTCCTTGGGGACGTAATCGAGCTCCTCGAGCAGCGGGAGGTAGACGTACGACTCGCTGTCGCAGGCCACCCCCGGGTAGCGGTTCCAGTACCAGGTGCCGCCGAAGTCCCCTCCCTTCTCGACGATGCGGACGTCCTCGACCCCGAGCTGGCGCAGGCGCGCGCCGGCCAGGAGTCCGCCGAAGCCGCCCCCGATCAGCGCCACGTCGACCTCGTCGGTCAGCGGCTCTCGGGTGAATCCGGGCTCGACGTAGGGATCGCCGACGAAGTGGGCGAACTCTCCGGTGACCTCGATGTACTGGTCGTTGCCGTCGGCGCGGAGCCGCTTGTTCCGCTCCTCGCGATACTTCTCACGGAGGGCATCCGAATCGAAGCCGGGGTCGTCGGATTCCGGCCCGGTCGGTTCCCGGGTGTCGTTTGCGCTGGCCATCGGCTGCTTCCTCTTCGCCCATCGAATCACGGGCTCGGGCCGGGGAGCCCGAATGATACAGCGCCGGGCCCGAGGCGCGGCGGTCAGGCAGTTCCCTGGTTCACCAGGGCCTTCGCCACCGAGGCACGCACGACCGGGATCTCCGCATCGGCGAGCTCCGGCATGCGCGGCTTGCGAGCGAGGGCCGCCTCGATGAAGGGCGCCAGCTCCTCGGCCTTGCGGGCTTCCCGCTCCTCGCGCCCGCGCGCCAGCTCGGGGAGCACGCGCTTCGAGAAGAGCTCCAGAGCCTCGCAGATGTGCGAGTGGCGGTTGCGCCCGGCCTGCTGCATCAGGATCACCTGATCGACGCCGGAGGCCTGTAACGCCTCCAGGTGTCGCGTGAGGTCCTCCGGCGTGCCGATGCCCGGGGCGTGCTGGAACTGCGTCGGATCCCCCGACGCGGCTCGGCGCAGCAAGTCCTCGGTGCGGTCCCGCCGCCCCGCCTGGAAGCGCTCCCAGATGCGCGAGCGGCCCGGGGTGCTGTCGCTCGCCACCAGGGACTGGAGCGAGAAGCCGAAGAAGTCGAAGCCCTCCTGGCCGCGGCGGATGGCCTCGAGCCGGTCCTCGTGGACCGAGAACGAGGAGACCAGCGCGAGGTTGGCGTTGACCGAGTGGCCCAGCGGCACGCACTCCTCACTCTTGATGATGTCGTAGTAGATCCGGCTCCAGGTCCTGGCCTCTTCCGGGTCGACGAAGGAGAAGGCGAGGGCGCCGAGCCCCCGACTCGCCGCCACCTTGATCGTGTCGCGGTTGGTGCACGCCATCCAGATCGGGGGGTGGGGCTTCTGCAGCGGCTTGGGCAGGACATTGCGGCACGGCATCGAGAAGGACTCCCCCTCGAAGCCGGGGTAGGGCTCCATCACCATCATGTTGGCGATCTGCTCCGCCGCCTCCAACGCCATGGCCCGCTTGGTCTTGGCCGGGATGCCGAAGCCGCCGAGCTCGAGGCGTGTCGCGCCTTCACCGATGCCGAAGTCGACCCGACCATCGGAGAGCAGGTCCAGGGTCGCCAGGCACTCCGCCGTGCGCGCCGGGTGGTTGTAGCCGGGAATCACCTGGCGGATTCCGTGTCCCAGCCGGATGCGTTCGGTGCGCGCGGCCGCCGCGGCCAGGAAGACCTCGGGCGCAGAGGAGTGCGAGTACTCCTCCAGGAAGTGGTGCTCGACCTCCCACGCGTAGTCGATGCCCAGCTGGTCGGCCAGCACCACCTGCTCCTGGGCTTCCCGGAACAGGCGATGCTCGTCGCCCTCGGCCCAGGGACGGGGGAGCTGCAGCTCGTAGAACACCCCGAATCTCATGCTCGGGGAGGATACTCGCTAGAAGCGTGTCTCGAACGAGAGTCCGAGGCGCCGCTGGCGGCCGAGCGCCGGGCCGCGGAAGCGGAACTCGAGGCCGCGCTCGCCGAGCTGGAACCGGCGCGAGTAGATCAGGCCGTACTTGCCGCTCCAGTTCACGTGGCGGAGCTGCAGACCGAGCCAGTCGCTGGATACCGCAGGATCTTCGAGATCAATGAGAACCTCGAAGCTGCGGTCGCTCGCTTGGCCGACTGGCGGGATCTGAGGCTCCGCCGCGGCAGGGAGAGCCGCCAGAAAGAGGGAGGACAGGAGGATCTGGGTCGCGCGCCCGAGTGCCATTGGGGGGACCTCCACGCACTAGAACGTCGTTTTGGTCGAGTTCCGACCCTAGCCACACCGCGCGCAGGCCGCAAGGCTGAACCGCAAGAATTTTAGGGGGTTAGCGAGGAAACTGCGGGTCATTTTTCCCTCGATCCAGCTCCCCGAACGACCTCCGATCCCCCCGCTGGGTTCGGGGACGTCGTCGAAGGTTCGACGGAGTTGCGAGCTCTCGGATGCTCTTTGAACGGCCTCTGCAGATCCGGTTCGCCCAGCCCGTGGCTGCCGCGGGCATCCGGCGTTCCTGGCCCGCGCGGGGAGGGGGTTCAGCGCGCTGAGCGCTCGAACCGGTCACCCTCCGATCCGTCCTTGCCGGGCAAGGGTGTCCCGCCGCTCCCGCTTTTCCGACTGGCGCTGAGCCGAATGGATGGGCCGAGAACAGTCGACACGCCCCCCGTTCTTCACCGTTCGACTGCGCCCGGGCAGTGGAATGTTCAAGAACGTCCCCGTTCTATCCGATAGTGCGGGGGGGGCAGGTGGCTCGGCGCCGCGCTACCCAACACTGCGAAGCGGACCACGCTCCGCGCGCGGCGACAACAGGCCCTCCTTTTCTGCTCCCCCCCGAGGTCTCGCCGCTCGTACCTCGATCTTACCCCTATCTGTTGTGCGGGTCGGACCGCAACAACCGCGCGCCGGGGCAAGACCCGAGCGGACGCGGTGGAGAACCAGCTCGTTTCCATGACTGTATCCTTGACTGAAACGCCCTCCGGCTTCGACCGGTTCGGCATCCATCCTTCCATCCTCCGCGGCGTACGCGCCGCGGGCTATCACGAGCCTCGGCCGATCCAGGTCGAGACGATTCCTGCGGCGCTCGAGGGCCGCGACGTGCTGGGCCTGGCCCAGACCGGTACCGGCAAGACGGCGGCCTTCGCGCTGCCCCTCCTGCACCGCATCGCCAGCAAACCGGGTCGTGGACCGCGCGCCCTCGTGGTGGCGCCCACCCGCGAGCTCGCGACGCAGATCGACGCCGAGATCCGGATGCTCGCTCAATCGACCCGGCTGCGGGCCGTCACGGTATTCGGCGGAGTCTCCGTCCGCAGCCAGATTCAGGCGCTGCGACGGTCTCCGGACATCGTGGTCGGCTGCCCCGGCCGCATCCTCGACCTGCTCGGGCAGCGCGTGCTGCGCCTCGACGCGGTGGAGAGCCTGGTCCTCGACGAGGCCGACCACATGTTCGACATGGGCTTCCTGCCGGATCTCAAGCGCATCCTGGCGGCACTGCCGAAGCAGCGACAGAACCTGCTCTTCTCGGCCACCATGCCGCGGGAGATCCGCTCCCTGGCGGACGCGCTGCTGCGCGATCCCCATGTCGTCGAGCTCACCCACGCAGGTCCGGCGCAAACCATCGACCACGCGCTGGTGCCGATTTCCGAGGCGCGGAAGCGCGATCTCCTCGAGCGCATCCTGGCGGACGATGGCTGCGACTCGGCCATCGTCTTCACGCGCACGAAGCACAGGGCTCGCCGCCTTGCGGAGCAGCTCGACAAGGCCGGCCATCGCGCTGTGGGCCTGCAGGGCAACATGTCCCAGGCGCAGCGCGACCGAGCCATGTCCGGCTTCCGGAAGCGTCGCTTCGACGTGCTCGTCGCCACGGACATCGCGGCGCGGGGAATCGACGTCCAGGGCGTCTCGCACGTGATCAACTTCGACGTGCCCGGCACGCCGGAGGCCTACACGCACCGGATCGGCCGAACGGGTCGCTCGGAGTGCGAGGGCAGTGCGTTGACCTTCCTCACGAGCGGCGATGCGGCCTGGCTGCGTGCAACCGAGCGCAAGCTGGGCAAGGCGATCCCGCGACGGAAGTTCGCGGGCTGCGAGAGCGAGTCCGACGAATGGGGCGACCGGCGCCAGCGCTCGCGCCCGTCCGGCGGTCGCAGCGGTGGCGCTTCATCGCGCTCCGGCGGTCGCAGCGGTGGTTCTTCATCGCGCTCCGGCGGGGACGCGGGCCATCGCCGAGGTTCGAACGGCCGCTCCGGACGACCGCGACGCTCCCAGCGCTGACCGTACGCTCGTCGGGGAGCATGCCGCTCCCCGGCGCGAGCGCCCTCGGCATGCCCGCGTGTCTCCTGTGGCCTGACTGCGCCGGCGGCGGCGGCCACGCGCACCCTCGTGGCGGACGGATCAGTCAGCTACGTCGAGGGAAGCTTTCTCGACGCCTTCACCGTGGGCGATGGCCATTCGGGGACCTTCGTGTACGACACCGAAGAGGTGCTTGCCGGCCCTGGCTCGAGCAGCACGCCGTCGACGGTCTCGGGGCACGAGTACACATCCTTCTACGAGTTCCTGAGCGCGCCCTACGGCGTGAGCCTGTCCTTTCCTGTGATCCCCGCCAACTTCGACGTGGAAACCATCGGCGTCGTGGTCAACGACGACCTGGCGCCTTCCTACACTGCGTTGCTGCTCGGGATCGAGTTCGACGAACTCGGGAACGAGACCGGCGTGGTGTTCGCCAGCGTCAACGTGACGGAGGCCGGGCCGTCCCCGGTGCCCGCGCTCGGGCTGCTCGGCATCGGGATCGTCATTGGTCTTCCCGCGCGGGGCCTTCGGCACCAGGCTCGACGCCGAGGGCGGTCCGCAGGGACGGCGTAGCGTCGAAGTACTCGACAGCCGTCACCCGCAGGCGCTCCAGGTGCAGCAGTGTGACGTGGCTGGCCTCCGCGGGCAGATCGGAGCTGCTCGTGCCGTCCCGGTCGAGCCACATGGGGTAGGCGCGCTTTCTCATCGCCGGCAGCGCGAAGAGCCGCGCCACCAGCTTCGGCATGCCGGAGATGTCGGAGACGTAGGCGATGCCGCGCTTCGAGAGCTGCTCCCCCGTGGTCTCGGCGAGGGCTTCCTTCACGAGGTCGCCCGCGTCCATGTCGCGGGCGAAGACTACGAGACGCAGCGATTCGTCGAGCGCATGCTCCTCCCCGTGCTGGTCTTCGAAGATCCGGGGCGAAAGGGTGGATCCGACCCCTGCGACCTGCGCCGCCGCCGTGCTCGCGATTGCAAGCGTGATGAGCATGATCAACGGCTCTCTCACGATTCGTCTCCTCCGGATGTCGGTCGCGGGCTCAGCGGCGAACCTCGAAGTCGACGGCGCGCCGGTCCCAGGTCTCGGGCGTGACGCCGCGTTCGCGCAGCTTGAATTTCTGCACGCGACCTGTGGGGGTCTGGGGCAGCGACTCCATGATCTCGATGTAACGGGGTACGAAGAAGAAGGGCGCGGTGTCGTTGATGAAGCGCGCGATCTCCTCCTCCCTGGCGCTCTCCCCGGGCTTGAAGACGACGCAGAGCTTGAGCTCCGCCTCCGAGGCGAGCTCCTGCGACGTCACGCCGTGGGCTGCGCACTGGAGCACGGCGGGGTGGGCGCCCCCCGCGGCCTCGACCGCGAAGGAAGAGATGTTCCGGCCCCCGAAGCGGATGAAGTCCGCCTTGCGGTCGACGAAGAAGAACTCGCCGTCCTCGTCGCACCGGCCGAGATCGCCCGTGTGGTACCAGAGGTTGCGCCAGGACCTCACCGTCGCCTCGGCGTTGTGCCAGTAGCCGTTGAAGATGGCGTGGGGCTCGAGCGGGCGGATGCAGAACTCTCCCGTCTCGCCGGTCGGCACCTCGAAGTCGTCGTCGGCGAGGAGCTTCACCTCGATCCCGTCCGCCGGTTCTCCTAGCGAGTTCGGCTTGTAGGTCACGTCGGGCTTGCGGGAGAGCAGCGACAGCACCTCGCTCTGGCCGTAGCCCTGGGAGATCTGCTCGATGCCGAAGCGTGCCTTGAAGCGCGGGATCAGGTCTTCCGGCATGGGGACCATGCTCGCGGAGCGGACCGGGTTGTCGGCATCGTCGTCCCGCTCGGGCGCGTTCCAGAGGAACATGTGCATGGCGCCCAGGGTGAAGACCATGGTGGCCCCGTAGTGGCGCGTGCGGTTCCAGAAATCGCTGGCCGAGAAGCGCGGATCCATGGCGCAGGGGACGCCGGTCACGAGCGCCCGGTAGACGTTGGCCACCCACGCCGCGGATTGGTACATGGGCAGGCAGTTGTAGATCACCTCGCCCTCGCGCAGTCCGGCGCTGATGGCGCCGTTCACCGCCGCGCGGATCCAGACGTTGTGGCTTTGCATCACGCCCTTGGAGCGCCCGGTGGTTCCGGAGGTCCAGAGGATCGCGGCGGTGTCTCCGTAGGAGAGCTCCGCGTCGTCGGGCTCCTCCCCCGGCGCCTGCTCGAGCTGCTCGAGCGGGGCCAGCGGCACCCCCGTGTCCAGGCCCGCCGCGTCGCCGCGCACGAGGATGCGCTCGAAGGGGAGCGCGCCGAGCTCCGCGACTCGAGGCAGCAGGCCGGCGTCTGCCACGAGCAGCTTCGCCGCGCCGTCTTCGAAGGATTCCCGCAGCCACTGACCCTTGTAGTCGACGTTCGTCGGCACCCAGACGGCGCCGAGCTTGTTGAGGGCCAGGGTGGCCCAGACGTACTCCGGGCAGGTCTGCATCATGAACGAGACCGTGTCGCCCGGTCCGACGCCGAGCTCCCGAAAGCCCCGGGCGTAGGCGTTGGCCAGCTCGTTCACCCGTCCGTAACCGTAGTGGGCGTCGTCCCAGACGATGAAGTCCCTGTCCGGAATCTTCTCCGCCTGCCGCCGCAGGCAGCGCCCCAGCAGACGTTCCCGGGTGTCTTCGAAATCGAGAAAGTTCACGGGCCCTCCGTCGTGAGCTGGAGCGGGATTGTAACGCGGCGCGGAACTCGATGAGCCACCGATGGGGCAGTTTCGGATAGACTCGCCGCGATCACCCCGAGGAGGACCCCATGAGCCGCACGACCTCCCCTCTCATGTCGAAGGTGCTCGTGGTCGCCATCGTGTCACTGCTTCCCGTCGCGGCCAGCGCGGTCGAGGACGCCAGCGTCCTCTCCCCCTCCTTCCAGGAGGGGGACGTCATCGACATGGATCAGATCGAAAAGCTCCGGCCCTACCTCCCGGAGGAGTTCTGGGACAATCGGGACTTCTTCTTCTACGAAGGCATGCGCCTCGAGATCGGACCCACCCAGTACGATTACAGCGAGGCCGACGTCTACAAGGCGGCGACCGAGCGCTTCCGTGGCCAGCCCCGGATCGGACCGGACAACAGTCTCGAGAACTTCACTGCGGGCCAGCCCTTTCCGATCGACGAGATCGACTGCAAGAGCGATCCCCAGGCAGGCGTCAAGTACATGTGGAGCTACGGCTACCAGTGGCGGGGCGCCGGCGCGAAGACCCACTTCTTCTACTCGTACTGGGACCGCGGCGAGCAGCTTCCGCTCTTCTATCGGGGTACCGCCGGCGGAGTGATGCTCTCGCACCGCCCCGAGAAGAAGTACCTCGATGAGTACGACGGAGACATCTTCCGCGGGGAAAAGCGCAAGGCGGCCAGCGGCCCCGAGGTCGAGGCTCCTTTCGATGCGCGCGGGATCATGCTCCTGACCTACCGCTACAAGTCTTCGGATGGGCCCCGATCCCAGGCGAAGAACGACGACACCTGGGTCTACATCCCGTCCCTGCGTCGGGTGCGTCGCATCTCCTCGGCCCAGCGCACCGATGCGGTCGCGGGCACCGACTTCACCATGGACGATCTCTTCAGCTTCAACGGAATCATTCCCCAGTACGAGTGGGAGTGTCTCGGCGAGCGGAAGCTGGTCGGGCCGATGAACACGCGGGTCAGGGGCTACCCGTACGAGGAGAGCCACAACTTCGGACCGTACGGGCTGTCCTTCGCCAACGATCGCTGGGAGCTCCGCGACGCCGTCATCATCCGCATGACGCCGAAGAACGGCGACCACCCCTACGACCACAAGGACATCTACTTCGACAAGCAGACGATGACGGCGATGTACTCCTTCGCCTACGACCGCAAGGGCGAGCTCTGGAAGATCATCTGGCACAACAAGCGCTGGAGCGAGGACGACGAGCTGACGGGCGACTGGTACGAGGGCTGGGAGGAGGTGCAGGAGCCGCGCGATCTGGTGATCGTGAGCGACATCATCGTGAACGTGCAGACCGGTACCGGCAATCGCATCGAGTTCTGGGACCGCACCGGCACCCCGATGAAGAGCAAGGGCAAGATCCGACGCTTCATCGACGTGGGTCGCCTCACCAAGGGGCGCTGACTCCGGTCCTGCCCCGGGTCGGGCTCTTAATCGAGGGGAAGCCTCGGGTCCCGGCGGGCGCGGAGCGTGTAGCTCTCGCGATAGGAGCCCGGCGTGGCGTTGGCGGTCCCGATGCCGTTGTAGGTCTTGTAGCCCAGCAGGTCACGCAGCTTCTCCGGGTACTCGCGCACCTCGTCGATCGGGATCGAGCGGAACCAGTTTGTATAGGGTCGCACCCAGCCGGCGTGGTACGAGACCTGGAGCCCCAGGCGCCAGGCGTCGGTGCGGTTGTCCGACGCGCCGTGGAAGAGGGCGTGGTCGAAGACCAGTATGCTGCCGGGCTCCATGCGCGGCTGGATCGCCCTGCGGAGGCGCTCGTCGTCCTGACTCCAGAGCAGGTCGAGCGGCTCCCTGTGACTGCCGGGCAGAAGCCGCGTCCCACCGGTGTGCTCGTTGAAGGGCGTGAGCACCCACATCACCGTGCAGCCGATCGCACGCGCGTGGGGGCGCGGGACGGGCACCAGGGCATCGTCCGGATGGAGCGGCTGAACGGTGTCGGAGCGGGGCTTGAGATCGATGCCGGAGAACGTGGAGAGCAGGAAGTCGGCTCCGAGGACGCCTTCAACGAGCTCGCAGACCTCGGGGTCGGTGGGCACGTCCCAGAACACCGGGTCCAGCCGGAGCAGTCCCGCGGTGCGGAAGAAGGAGCTGTCTTCCTCCTTCTCTTCGGGCCCGAGAGGTCGCAGCGTCTCGCGCTCGATCTCGCGGACGCGCTTCGTCATCGCCACGGCGCGCTCGGGCTCGAACGCGTTCTCGAGGATCGTGTAGCCGTCTTGCTCGACGGCCTCGAGGTGGACCCGAAGCTGGGATTCCTGCATGGCGGCTCCCAGGGAGTGGACCCGGGCATCATACACCAGATTGACGCGATTCTGGATCGGAGAAGATTCGGGACTTGCGGCGGCCGCCACCCCGTGGGGTGTCTATAATGGCTGCGTTCGAGCACTCCGCCGCTGGGAGCACCGCATGTCCGTCGATCTGCGAACCCGAGTCGACTCTGAGCAGGCGCCTGTAGAGGCCGGACGGCTCTTCGGGGAGACCCTGCCGGCGCTGCTGGAGGAGCGCGCGGACCTCATCGCGCCGGGCGCCTGCGCGCTGCCGCTGGTGGATCTCTGCATCGAGACCGAGGGGGAGCCCTGGACCCTGGGCTGGCGCGGCGATCGCGTCGTCGTCGAGGCGGGCAGGCGGGGCTCGGCCCGAGCTCGTCTCACCGCCGAGCAGCTGGGCGATCTGGTGTACGACCAGAGCACGCCCATCGCGCTGATGAGCAACCAGCTGCTGGACATGCCCGAGGGCTCGCTCCCGGACTTCCTGAACTGGTGGCTGGTGCTGCGCGCAGCGCTCGACGGGCGCCGCATCCACGCGAAAGGTGACGTGACCTTCGCCGGCGAGGTCGAGCGCAGCTTCAGCGCGGACGACTCCGACGAGGAGATGCGCGCCTTCCTCGAAGAGACGGGCTACCTGCACATCCAGGGTCTCTTCAGCGCGGAGGAGATGGCGGCCGTCGAGGCCGACTTCCCGCGGGCGGCGTCCCACTACGAGAAGGGCGACCCCCAGGCCTGGTTCGCCACCACCCAGGACGGCGTCGAGCACCTGGTCCGCATGGAGGGCTTCGAGCGCTACTCCGAGACCGCCGTGAGCCTGCTCGAGCAGGAGGGCTTCCAGCGCATCGCGCGCATTCCCGGGCTCGATCACGCCCAGGTGCGGGACGGGAGCATCGGGGTCGGCGCACTCTCCAAGCCGATCGGCGTCGTGAAGGGCATCTCCGACCTTCCCTGGCACAAGGACTGCAGCCTGGGCCGGCACTCCTACGAGTGCTGCAGCCTCACCGTCGGCATCTCGGTCACCGGCGCGGACGCCGAGTCCGGGCAGCTTCGTGTGCTGCCGGGCTCCCACCGGGCGTTGCTCTGGCCGGCTCCGTGCGTGCAGCCGGGCATCGACCTCGAGCCGATCGAGCTGCCGACGCGGACGGGCGATGTGACGGTGCATCTCAGCTGCACGCTGCACATGAGTCAGTCGCCGGTGACCCGTACGCGCAAGGTCCTCTATACCTCGTTCAAGCAGCAGCCCCTGAACGAGGAGGCCGCCGAGGTCCAACGCCGGCGCCTGAACGCCGTGCGCAGCAAGACCCACACGAGCATCTCCCAGCTGCCGGGCTACCTGGGCGACTGATCCGGGCTGCGGGCCGGGCCGGGCCTCGCGATGCCGCGCAGCAGCCTCCCGAGGAGGTCCGCTCCGGTGATGATCCTGCGCTCCTCACCCCAGACCAGGATCAGATCCTCGTCGACCACGTCGTCCCCGGCGTGCTGGCGGTCGACACGCAGGCGGGGCAGGACCTCTCCCAGCCGGGTCGTGGGGTCCCGGACCACGATAGGGGGGTGGTAGAAGCCTTCGGTCGTCGCAGGCGCTTCGACCTGCGGGTCCTCGCGAAGGGAGGCGTCGGCGTC
>PVMS01121099.1_pt1 | contig 18029 bp, 11 predicted proteins | sample 1853461 | NCBI WGS metagenome assembly PVMS01 (sample SAMN08582032, study PRJNA380276) | Marine sediment metagenome, whole genome shotgun sequencing project. | isolation source: ocean sediment barecode stripped | collected 2017 | reverse complement strand
TTATGTGATAATTTTCATCACGAACCTTTTTTTACGGCTTGTAATAAGATTTTATCTAAAAATAAAAATAATTAATTATGGCATCGAAAGTAATTCACGCTTTTTATATCGACGATGATATCTTATTACAAGCCGTAAAAAAGGTTCGCGATGAAAATTATCGCATAGAGGAAATATATACACCTTTCCCTGTACATGGTCTCGAGAAAGCTATGGGACTTGCAGATACTCGAATTGCCATAACATCTTTTATATATGGTGTGATTGGTTTTATCGTTTCAATTGTACTGATGAATTTTATAATGATTCAAGATTGGCCTCAAGATATAGGGGGAAAACCCAGCTTTAGTTATATAGAAAATATGCCAGCATTTGTTCCTATTATGTTTGAACTTACCGTATTTTTTGCTGCTCACTTAATGGTGATTACGTTTTTTATGAGAAGTAAGCTTTGGCCATTTAAAAAAGCTGAAAACCCTGATGTACGTACTACTGATGATCATTTTTTAATGGAAGTTGATGCTAGTCACCATGATGTTGATGTTATTTCAGAATTTATGAAAAACACTGGAGCTGTTGAAGTTAACTTAATTAATAAGAATGAAGATCACTAATATGAAAAATATTGTAAACATAGCGGTTCTCATTATTATTTCGATAGGCTTAACATCTTGTTTTAACAAGAAAGCACCTAATTATAGGTATATGCCTAATATGTATACTGCAACAGGTCCAGAAACTAATGGTGAATACGAAGTTTTACCCAATCAACAAGCAAATATGTTGCCTGCAGAAGGTACAATTTCAAGAGGTTGGAATCCTTATGAGTATGAAAATACGCTTGAAGGAAAAGCTTTGGCAACATCCGAGTTAAAAAATACTTTGGAGGTTACTGAAAAGAATCTTGAAGCAGGTAAAGAATTATTTGAAATTTACTGTGCATTATGCCATGGAAATAAAGGAGACGGTCAAGGAATACTTGTTAAAAGAGAGAAATTTTTGGGTATCCCAAGTTATGCAGACCAAGGTAGAACAATTAATGAAGGAAGTGTATATCACGTGATGATGTATGGATTAAATTCAATGGGATCCCATGCCTCACAAACAAGTGAAAAAGAACGCTGGCAAATTGTGATGCATGTATTGGATTTAAAAGCAGCTTTAAATGGAGAACCATTATGGTCTGAATCTCAAAAAGCAGCTGTAATGGCATCTAACGAAATGTTATCTGAAGAAGAGATTTCCCCTGTTGCTAATGAAACAAATGAAGAACACTAAATAAAGAACTAAGAGAAGAGCTAAAGATATGTACACGTTACCAAACAAATTAAAACTTTTTGCGATTATTTTTATGGTTATTGGCGCCTTAGGAATTATTTCAGGTTTTCTTACAACTCCTAGCAATACTGCTGAAGTTAAAGAAATGATGGCGAATAGCCAAGATGGTGATCACAATGTAGAAGCTACTACAAGCGACAGCCATGAAGTTGTAAATAATTCTCACGATGAAGCCAATGGAGAAGAAGTACACGATGACGAAGCTCATCTGGAGCATGTAATGCATCAAATGCAAAATAGACCTTGGTCTTCAATTTATATCGCTGCATTTCTGTTTTTTATGATTTCACTAGGAGTCCTAGCTTTTTATGCTATTCAAATTGCATCACAGGCAGGATGGTCACCTGTATTATTTAGAGTAATGGAAGGAATTACTGCTTATTTAATTCCAGGAGGAATAATTATGTTTGTGTTATTGGCTCTTTCCAGTTTTAATATAAATCATTTATTTGTTTGGGCAGATCCAGATGTTCTGGCTCATGATGAATTGATTCAATCAAAATCAAGATGGTTAAACAAGTGGGGTGTCTTGATAAGAGCCGCAATATTTCTTGGAGGCTGGATTGCTTATCGTCAATTTTCTCTTAAGTTTTCAAGAAAACAAGATGAAGCATCAGATAATAAATGGTATAAAAGGAATTTTAAAATTTCAGCAGGATTTTTAGTATTCTATATTTATACAGAATCTCTAATGTCTTGGGACTGGCTAATGAGTTTTGATACACATTGGTTTATTACTTTATATGGATGGTATGTATTTGCTGGAATGATAGTTTGTGGTATTACTACAATAGCATTGATAACAATGATTCTAAAATCTCAAGGTTACCTTGAATTTGTAAACGATAGTCATATTCATGATTTGGCTAAATACATGTTTGGATTTAGTATATTTTGGACTTATTTGTGGTTTTCACAGTTTATGTTAATTTGGTATGCTAACATTCCAGAAGAGGTGACATACTTCGTAACTAGAATAGAAGATTATAAATTACCTTTCTTTGGTATGGTTGTTATGAATTTTGTTTTTCCGCTCCTAATACTTATGAACAGCGATTACAAACGTGTAAACTGGTTTGTAGTTTTAGCAGGGATTGTTATATTAGCGGGACATTATGTTGATTTATTTGTAATGGTAATGCCTGCTACAGTAGGAACATCCTGGTTTATTGGTATTCCAGAGATTAGTTCCATATTATTTTTCTTTGGATTGTTTGTCTATGTTGTATTTTCAGCCTTAACAAAAGCACCTTTATTGGCAAAAGGAAATCCATTTATTAAGGAAAGTAAAAATTATCATTATTAATCAAAATTATTGAATATATAACAATGACCACATTTTTAGTAATTTTAGTAATTATACTTTTTGGAGTTGCTGTTTGGCAATTGAAAAAGATATTTCATTTATCTCAATTGGACCATTCAGAAACATCTGAAATAGCTTCTGATGATGACAATAATAGACAAGGATACTATTTATTAGCATTTGTAATCTTTATTTATGGATTACTTATTGCTTGTTTTTGGTTATGGGGAGACGTGTTATTACCTGTTGCTGCATCAGAACATGGACTTGAAACCGATCAGTTATTTCTTGTCACAATGATTCTTATTTTTGTTGTAGGTATTTTTACTCAATGGTTATTGCATTACTTTGCTTTTGCCTATCGTGGAAGTAAAAATAAAAAGGCATTATTCTACGCAGATAATCATAAACTTGAATTTATTTGGACCATTATCCCTGTAATAGTTTTGGCGGGTCTCATTATTTATGGATTATTTACTTGGTCTGATATTATGAGTTTTAATGAAGATGATGATCCATTAGTAATAGAATTATATGCCTACCAATTTGATTGGAGAGCACGTTATGCCGGGGAAGATAATGCACTTGGTGAAGCGAATGTTAGATTAATTGAAGGAGTAAATCAGTTAGGGGTAGATATTTCAGATCCAAACGCACAAGATGATAAGGTTGTAAATGAATTGCATATACCAATTGGCAGAAAAGTGTTATTTAAAATGCGCTCACAAGACGTTTTACACTCGGCTTATATGCCGCACTTTAGAGCACAAATGAATTGTGTCCCTGGAATGGTTACTCAATTTGCTTTTACTCCAAATATCACTACTGAAGATATGCGTTTGGAAGAAGATGTTATCATTAAAGTTGATAATATTAATTCTATTCGAACTAAAAAGAATATTGAATTAATTGCAAAAGGAGAAGAAGAATTGGAAATGTACGAGTTTGATTTTTTACTGCTTTGTAATAAAATATGCGGTAATAATCACTTCAACATGCAAATGAAAATTGTTGTTGAAACCGAAGAAGAGTATAATGCCTGGATAGTACAACAAGCTACCCTAGCAGAAACTTTAAAAAATTAACAAAATAGTTTAAAAAGATATGTCAGAGAACAAAGAAGATCACGATGATCAAGGACATCACCATAAAGAGACATTTGTAACAAAATATATCTTTAGCCAAGATCATAAGATGATTTCTAAACAATACCTGATTACAGGTTTGTTTATGGGATTTATTGGTATTGCCATGTCTTTGCTTTTTAGATTGCAATTAGCTTGGCCAGATCATCAATTTACGGTTTACGAAATATTTCTTGGCAAATGGGCCGAAGATGGTGTGATGGATCCTAATGTATACCTTGCATTAGTTACCATACACGGAACGATAATGGTGTTCTTTGTCTTAACAGCAGGATTGAGTGGTACTTTTAGTAACTTATTAATTCCTTTACAAATTGGTGCGCGAGATATGGCATCAGGATTCCTTAATATGGTTGCATATTGGTTATTCTTCTTGTCTAGTGTAATAATGGTTTTTTCGTTATTTGTAGAAGCAGGGCCTGCATCTGCAGGTTGGACTATCTACCCACCATTAAGTGCATTGCCTCAGGCTATACCAGGTTCGGGAGCAGGGATGACATTATGGTTAGTCTCTATGGCTTTATTTATAGCTTCTTCATTACTTGGTTCATTAAACTATATCGTTACAGTAATTAATTTGCGAACCAAAGGGATGTCTATGACAAGACTTCCTCTTACAATATGGTCTTTCTTTGTAACTGCAATTATTGGAGTGGTATCATTCCCTGTATTACTTTCAGCAGCATTAATGTTAATAATGGATAGAAGTTTTGGAACTTCTTTCTTCCTTTCAGATATCTATATAGCAGGAGAGGTATTGCACAATCAAGGGGGGTCACCTGTATTATTCGAACACCTTTTTTGGTTCTTAGGCCATCCTGAAGTTTATATTGTTATTCTTCCTGCAATGGGCCTGGTTTCAGAAATTATGGCAACAAATGCACGGAAACCAATATTTGGATATAGAGCGATGATCGCTTCTATTCTTGCTATTGCATTTCTTTCAACCATTGTTTGGGGTCACCATATGTTTGTAACTGGGATGAATCCATTTCTTGGGTCTGTATTTACCTTTACAACATTATTGATTGCGATCCCTTCAGCAGTAAAAGCATTCAACTGGATCACTACCTTATGGAAAGGAGATCTTAAAATGAATACGGGAATGCTTTTTTCTATAGGTTTTGTTTCTACTTTTATAAGTGGTGGATTAACAGGTCTTATTTTAGGAGATAGTGCACTAGACATAAATGTACATGATACTATGTTCGTTGTTGCTCACTTCCACTTAGTGATGGGTATTTCTGCACTCTATGGACTTTTTGCCGGAGTATATCATTGGTTCCCTAAAATGTTTGAAGGTAGGATGCTAAATAAAAAATTAGGATACATACACTTTTGGATAACCGCAATTGGAGCATACGGAGTTTTCTTCCCAATGCACTTTATCGGTATGGCAGGACTTCCAAGACGTTATTATACCAATACTAACTTTCCTTATTTTGATGACTTGACAGATATTAATGTTGTTATTACAATCTTCGCATTTTTTGCAGCGATTGGACAATTAGTATTTTTATACAACTTCTTTAATTCTATATTCTACGGAAAAAAAGGATCTAAGAATCCTTGGAACTCTACAACATTAGAATGGACAGCAGAAGTAAAACATATTCATGGAAACTGGGACGGACCCATTCCGGAAGTACACCGTTGGTCTTATGATTATAGTAAATTAAATAAAGACGGTAGCGATTATGTAATTGCTGGACAAGATTATGTTCCTCAGCATATTCCTCTTCAGGATAACGAAGAAGAATTACAACACTAATAAAAGAGGAATAAAAAATTTAAAAAAAGCCCTTTCAATTTAAGAAAGGGCTTTTTTATTTTTATTAATTTTGGTTATCTTTCGATTCGTATATTTGTTTTATGAATGAAAATCTTGATCCAACAGACGAAAATTTCACACCTGAAGAAATTGAAGTAGAAAATAAATTAAGACCAATAACCTTTGATGATTTTGCAGGTCAAGATCAGGTGCTTGAGAATCTTAAAATATTTGTTCAAGCTGCTAATTTAAGAGGAGAAGCACTAGATCACACTTTATTCCATGGCCCTCCGGGATTAGGAAAAACTACACTGGCATATATACTTGCCAACGAATTAAGTGTTGGGATTAAGGTTACCTCTGGACCCGTCTTAGATAAACCGGGTGACCTAGCAGGTTTACTTACCAATCTTGATGAGAGGAATGTGCTTTTTATAGATGAGATACATCGACTAAGTCCAATAGTGGAAGAATATCTTTATTCTTGAATGGAAGATTATAAAATTGATATCATGATCGAGTCTGGACCTAACGCTCGCTCTGTACAGATTAATCTCAATCCGTTTACATTAATTGGAGCAACTACTCGTTCAGGATTATTAACTGCGCCAATGCGTGCTCGTTTTGGAATTTCGTCTCGCTTACAATATTATACTACAGAAATTCTAACAACTATTGTTCAGCGAAGTGCTACTATTTTAGATGTCCCTATAAGCATGGAATCAGCTATTGAAATTGCTGGACGAAGTAGAGGGACTCCTCGAATAGCAAATGCGCTATTGCGTAGAGTGCGAGATTTTGCGCAAATTAAAGGAGATGGTAAAATAGATATTAAAATTTCTAAATATGCCCTAAAAGCTCTTAATGTAGATGCACATGGTCTGGATGAAATGGATAATAAAATACTTTCTACTATTATCGATAAATTTAAAGGCGGACCTGTTGGAATAACTACATTGGCAACTGCTGTTTCTGAAAGTGCTGAAACCTTAGAGGAAGTATACGAACCCTTCTTGATACAAGAAGGATTTATCATGCGAACCCCAAGAGGACGTGAAGTTACAGAAGCGGCTTATAAACATTTGGGTAAAATAAAAGGAAGTACTCAAGGGGGTTTGTTTTGATTAATATTTCCTCGAATACAGTCGAGAGGATATTGTTAGTATTATATCTCTCTCGGTTGCACTCAATCAGACAAATTGAATTCAAAAACAAAAAATACTAGTTTATTAAAATCCGAAGCAAAACGCCTCGGGTTTTTGTCCTGTGGTATAAGTAAAGCTGAATTTTTAAAAGAAGAAGCATCTCGTTTAGAATCCTGGCTTTCTAATACTATGCATGGTGAAATGTATTATATGGATAATCATTTCGATAAGCGATTAGATCCAACTAAATTGGTGCCCGATTCTAAAAGTGTAGTTTCCTTATTAATGAATTATTTCCCAGAGAAAAAACAAAGAACAGACAGTTATAAAATATCAAAATTTGCTTATGGGGTTGATTATCACTTCGTTATTAAAGATAAGTTAAAGCAACTACTCCATTTTATTCAGGATGAAATCGGGGAAGTGAGCGGAAGAGCATTTGTAGATTCTGCGCCTGTACTGGACAAGGCCTGGGCAGCGAAAAGCGGATTAGGATGGATTGGTAAACACAGTAATTTAATTACAAAAGAAACAGGGTCATTTTATTTTATAGCTGAATTAATCATCGATTTAGAGTTGGATTATGATTCTCCTACAACAGATCATTGTGGAAATTGTACTGCCTGTATAGATGCTTGTCCAACACAAGCAATTGTTGACCCCTATGTTGTTGATGGCAGTAAATGTATTTCCTATTTTACTATAGAATTAAAAAATGAAATCCCTTCCAATGTAAAGGGGCAATTTGATGATTGGATGTTTGGATGTGATATCTGTCAAGATGTTTGTCCTTGGAATCGTTTTAGTAAATCTCATAAAGAACCTTTATTCAATCCAACTCCTGAAATCCTCTCCTTTTCCAAAAAAGAATGGGAGGAAATTACCCAAGAAGTTTTTCAAAATATATTGAAAAACAGTCCAATTAAAAGAACTAAATTTTTAGGGCTAAAACGAAATATTGAGTTTCTAAAAAAACAGTAATAATAGCTTATTAAGTTAATTCTTAATCAAGTCTTACGTAACTTTGCAAATCACTTTAAGAGGTAATTAATAATTTAATTATTATGAGTAAAGAAAGCAAACGTCGAGAAGCCCTTGACTATCATGAAAAGCCAAAACCAGGTAAAATTGAAGTAATTCCAACAAAAAAATATGCAAATCAAAGAGATCTTTCTTTGGCATATTCTCCAGGAGTAGCGATTCCTTGTTTAGAAATTGAAAAAGATGTAAACAATGTTTACAAATACACCAATAAGGGAAATCTTGTTGCTGTAATCTCAAATGGGACAGCCGTATTAGGTTTAGGGGATATTGGCCCGGAGGCATCAAAGCCTGTGATGGAAGGAAAAGGTTTATTATTTAAAATTTTTGCTGATATAGATGTTTTTGATATTGAAGTAAAAACAAATGATATAGATGAGTTTGTTCAGACTGTTAAAAATATTGCTCCCACATTTGGAGGTATTAATTTAGAAGATTTAAAAGCCCCTGAAGCTTTTGAAATAGAACGCCGATTAAAGGAAGAGCTTGATATTCCTGTTATGCATGATGATCAGCATGGTACGGCTATTATCTCTTCAGCTGCTTTGATAAATGCAGCAGAAATTGCCGGAAAAACCTTAGAAGAAATTTCAATAGTAATTAGTGGAGCTGGAGCGGCAGCCATATCATGTACAAGATTATATAAATCTTTTGGTGTTAAGCCAGAAAACATTGTAATGTTAGACAGCAAAGGCGTTATAAGAAAGGACAGAGAAAATCTCTCTACTCAAAAAGCAGAATTTGCTACTTCCAGAGATATTCATACACTTGATGAAGCCATAAAAGATGCAGATGTATTTATTGGATTATCAATTGCAGATATAGTGACTCCAGAAATGTTACTAAGTATGAATAAGAATCCAATTGTATTTGCTTTGGCAAATCCAAATCCTGAGATTAATTATAATCTTGCTATAAAAACACGAGATGACATTATAATGGCTACAGGCAGGAGTGATCATCCAAACCAAGTTAATAATGTGTTGGGATTTCCTTTTATTTTTAGGGGGGCATTAGATGTTAGAGCTACAAAAATAAATGAGGCTATGAAAAAAGCTTCAGTAATAGCACTTGCGAAATTAGCAAAAGAACATGTTCCAGAACAAGTAAATATAGCTTATGGAGAAACAAAATTGATCTTTGGGAAAGATTATATAATCCCTAAACCTTTTGATCCTAGACTAATAGCCACTATTCCTCTTGCGGTAGCTAAAGCTGCTGTAGAAAGTGGAGTAGCTAATGAGCCTAAAAGCGATTGGAATAATTATGAGGAGGAACTAATCACTAGAATGGGAAATGATAATAAGATTATTCGGATGTTGTTTAATCTTGCTAAGGCTAATCCTAAAAAAGTGGTTTTTGCTGAAGCAGATCATTTAGATGTTTTAAAAGCAGCTCAGATTATTCATGAAGAGGGTATAGGAATACCTATATTATTAGGTAGAAAAGAAATTATTCTTGAACTCATGAAAGAAATAGAGTTTGAGGAAGGGGTTGAAATATTAGACCCTAAAAATGATGACAATAAGGTTAAGTTAGAGGAGTATGCTAAAAAATATTGGCATCAGAGAAGGAGAAATGGTGTAACATTATATGCTGCTCAGAAACTTATGCGGGAACGAAATTATTTTGCTTCAATGATGGTAAATGAAGGAGATGCAGATGCTATGATTTCGGGATATTCTAGAGCATATCCAATTGTTATTAGACCTGTTTTAGAAACGATAGGAAAATACAAAGGAGTAAATAAAATTGCAACCACCAACTTAATGCTTACTAAAAGAGGCCCTCTATTTTTATCGGATACATCAATTAATATTGATCCTACTTCAAAAGAATTAGCAAATATTGCTCAAATGACAAATTATACAATGAAGATGTTTGGATTAAAACCAGTTATTGCTATGATTTCTTATGCTAATTTTGGATCATCAAAACACCCACAAGCTAAAAAAGTAAAGCAAGCTGTGGAATATTTGCATAGAGTTTGTCCTGATACAGTTGTAGATGGCGAGCTTCAAACAGATTTTGCGCTCAACCCGAAAATGCTTAAAAAAACTTTTCCATTTTCAAAACTTGCTGGCAAAAAAGTAAACGCTTTAATTTTTCCAAATTTAGAATCTGCTAATAGTAATTATAAATTATTAAAAGAACTTAATGGGGTGGAATCTATCGGTCCAATTATGTTGGGTATGAAAAAGGCTGTACATATATTGCAATTAGGGGCAAGCGTAGAAGAAATGGTCAATATTGCAGCAGTTGCAGTAGTGGATGCTCAACAAAAAGAAAAACAGGAAAAGAAGTTGCAGAATAGTAATTAAGTAGATGATATTTTAATAATTACGAAGCTGGCAGATGCGAATAATTATGCTATATTTGGGGCATCAACCAATAATAGCAAATGATTACCCATATACAGGGAAGATTAGTTGAAAAAAATCCCACAGACATAGTTATAGAATGTAATGGTGTTGGGTATTCAATAAATATATCTTTACATACATATTCACAGCTTTCTAATGAAGAAAATGTGAAGTTGTTTACACATTTACAAGTTAGAGAGGACTCTCACACATTATTTGGGTTTTCAAGCAAGGTAGAACGCGAAATATTTAGGTTGTTAATATCTGTATCTGGCGTTGGTGCAAGTATAGCTAGAACGATGTTGTCATCATTATCTCCAGAACAGGTTATGGAGGCTATAGCATATAATGATTTGGATACTATACAGTCTATCAAGGGAATAGGATCTAAAACAGCACAACGAGTTGTTTTAGATTTGAAGGATAAGATTTTAAAGGTTTATGGATTAGATGAGGTTTCATCTGTTTTAAGCAATACTAATAAAACTGAAGCGTTATCAGCTTTAGAAACATTAGGATTTGCTAGAAAACAAGCCGAAAAGGTTTGTGATACTATTGTAAAAAATGATCCAGAAGTGTCGGTAGAAAATATAATAAAACAAGCTTTAAAAAATTTGTAACAATTGGGCGCAAAAAATTACGATTTAAAAACAGGCTTTTATAAGCTTTTATTAGTTATAGGAATAATATTAAGTGGTTTTACAACTGCTTACTCTCAAGATTCAACAAGTACAGGATATTCAACAGGGCGATTGGATTTGCCAGATCCAGTAGCTATAGAGGATCTATATACTTACGATGCCATAACCGACCGATATATTTATACCAGGATAGTTGGTGATTTTTCTATTTCATATCCATTGATTCTTACACCTGAAGAGTATAGAGATTTGATTCGTGGTGAGCAAATGAAGGCTTATTTTAAGGAAAAAATAGATGCTGCAGATGGAAGAAAAGAAGGGTCTGAAGAGTTGCAAAAGGATCTTCTCCCAGCTTTTTATGTCAATTCAAGCTTTTTCGAATCGGTATTTGGTGGAGATACTATTGAAATTATTCCACAAGGTAGCGTTGAGATCGATTTAGGGCTGCTGTACACAAAACAAGATAATCCAGCTTTTTCCCCCCGAAATAGATCAAATTTATCATTCGATTTTGATCAAAGAATTAGCTTGAGCTTATTGGGTAAAATTGGGGAACGATTACAGATTACTGCTAATTATGATACACAGTCTACATTTGATTTTCAAAATCAAATAAAATTAGAATACACACCTACCGAAGATGATATCATTCAAAAAATTGAAATAGGTAATGTTAGTATGCCCCTTAATAGTTCATTAATTCAAGGCGCACAAAGTCTGTTTGGAGTAAAGACAGTACTTCAATTTGGAAATACTACTATTACGGGTGTTTTATCCGAACAACAATCTGAAACAAGAACAGTAGTTGCAGAAGGAGGAGCTACCGTAACTAGATTTGAAATTTTTGCTTTGGATTATGATGAAAATCGTCACTTTTTCTTATCGCATTATTTTAGAGATAATTACAATAGAATACTTGCTCAATATCCTTTTATAAATACAAACCTCCAAATTACTAGAACAGAAATTTGGATAACCAACACAACAAATCGAACTGATAATGTCAGGAATATTGTTGCATTACAAGACATTGGGGAATCAAATCCAGAAAATATTGGGTTGCTATTTCCTCCTGGAGGATTTATTAATGCACCCAGCAGCGCTTTGCCTAATAACTCTAATAATGATTTTAATCCACTTGGAATTGAAGGTCCTGCCCCTTCAATTTTAAATCCAGCTATTCGTGATATTGCTACTGTCGAAGCAGGATTTAGTGGATTGCAAGTTAGAGATGGGCTTGACTATGTAACTTTAGAGAATGCACGGAGATTAGATTTTAATGAATACCAATTGGACTCCCAACTTGGATATATATCTTTAAATCAACGATTGAATAATGATGAAGTGTTGGCTGTAGCTTTCCAATTTACAATAAACGGGAAAGTATTTCAAGTAGGGGAATTTTCTAGTGATGGTGTGGAAGCTTCTGGAGGAACAATACCTGGAAGCGGTATTCCTGGAGAAGGTGAAGAACCAATTGAAGGTGTTTCTCAAAACCTTGTTGTAAAATTATTGAAAAGTAATATAACAAACGTAGATGAACCAATTTGGGATTTAATGATGAAAAACATCTATCCAATTGGAGCCTTTCAATTAGAGCAAGAAGATTTTAATTTAAATATTTTATATACAGACCCAACTCCACAGAATTTTATTACCAATGTTTCAACAGATCCTGATAACCCTTTGCCAGAAGATGTTGATAATACACCTTTATTGAGAGTCTTTAATTTAGATCGATTAAATTTTAATGGAGACCCTCAAAATGACGGAGATGGATTTTTTGATTTTCTGCCAGGAATTACAGTAGATACTCAAAATGGGCGTATTATTTTTACAAGTGTAGAACCTTTTGGTAATTATTTATTTAATAAACTAGATAATAATCCTAATGGTGGTACTGAAAATTATGATATTCCGTCTAGCTATAATGAAAACCAAGCAGAATATGTTTTTAAATCACTTTACTCTTCTACAAAAATTCAAGCAGAACAAGATCAAAGTGAAAAAAATAAATTTCAATTAAAAGGAACCTACAAATCAACTGGAGCAGATGGAATTCCAATAGGGGCATTTAATATTCCACAAGGTTCTGTAACAGTTACTGCAGATGGAAGGGTTTTAGTAGAAGGAGTAGATTATACCGTTAATTATCAATTAGGAAGAGTACAAATACTGGACCCCACTTTATTAAATTCTAATACGCCAATTCAGGTTACAACCGAAAACAATTCGTTGTTTGGACAAATGACAAAACGATTTACAGGGCTTAATGTGGAGCATCGTTTTAGTGATAAATTTCAAATGGGGGCAACTTATTTAAACTTAAATGAAAGACCCTTAACTCAAAAATCTTCTTTTAATTCTGAACCGATAAACAACACAGTATTTGGTGTTAACGCTAACTTTTCTAGTGAAGTGCCTTTATTAACGAGATTGGTTAATAAACTTCCCAATATAGATACCGATGTGGAATCTAATATTTCAATACGCGGTGAATTTGCATACTTATTGCCTGGAGCTCCTAAAGTCTCAGACTTTGATGGAAAGACTACATCTTATGTAGATGACTTTGAGGCAGCTCAAACAAAATTAGACATCAGTGCACCTCTTACCTGGTTTCTTGCAAGTGCACCAATAGGTTTTGGTGGTGAATTAGGAAATGATAATCTAGCCAATAATTACAGTCGTGCAGAATTATCCTGGTATACTATTGATCCTGTTTTTTATAGTTCTCAAAGACCAGATGGAATCACAGTTGAAGATATTTCCTCACCTTTTACAAGGCGTATTTTTAGGGATGAAATATTTCCAAATCAAGATATTATAGAAGGACAAACTCAGGCCCTTTTCTCATTAGACCTAGCTTTTGCTCCCTCAATGAGAGGGGAATATAATTATATTCCAGAAGCAAATGGAGGGAATATACTTCCCAATCCTGAAACAAGATTTGGTGGAATTATTAGACAACTAACAACAACAGACTTTGAACGATCCAATGTTGAGTTTATAGAGTTTTGGTTAATGGATCCATATATTTATGAAGAAGCAGAAGGAAATGGTGGAGTTCTTAGTTTTGATCTAGGAAATATCTCAGAAGATGTTTTAAAAGATGGTAGAAAGCAATATGAAAATGGATTACCTGAAGATGGTGGGACTGATAATACTATTCCTACAGTGTATGGTAAAGTGCCAATCAACCAATCATTAGTTTACACTTTTGATACACAAGGAATTGAACGTGAGAATCAAGATATAGGTTATGATGGTATTAATGATGCTTCAGAAGGGGCACTATTTCCCGAATTTGCTGGCTTAGTAGACCCAGCAAGAGACAATTATCAATATTTTTTACAAGCGGAAGGAAATATTATTGAGCGCTATAGAAGTTTTAATGGAACAGAAGGAAACTCTCCAGAAGTATTATCAAATACCGATAGAGGTTCTTCTGCACAACCAGATGTGGAAGATATTAATCAGGATAATACCATGAATACGGTTGAAAGTTATTTTGAATATAATGTGAATATTTTTCCAGGAATGAACATTGGGAATAATGATTATATAACCGACGTAAAAGAGATTAATGTAACCCTACAGAACAATGAGGAAATTCCAGTACGTTGGATTCAATTTAAAATACCAATCAGTGAACCTGATAAAGCGATTAATGGAGCTTCAGATTTTAGGTCTATTCGTTTTATGAGAATGTATATGTCTCAATTCTCAGAAAATACAGTATTGCGTTTTGGGACTCTTGATTTGGTTCGTGGTGATTATAGAAGGTTTGAACAATCACTAGATATCACAGGAGAAGATCCTGATCTTGATGACACCTTATTTGAAAACCTCACGGTAAATATTGAAGAAAATGAAAATAGGCTTCCTATCCCTTATGTATTGCCTCCTGGTGTAATACGGGAAGAATTAAACAACAATAACAATATTATCCGTCAAAATGAACAATCACTTGCTTTAAGAGTGTGTGATTTAGAAACTGAGGACGGAAGAGCAGTGTATAAAAACTTTAATATTGACATGCGTCAATATAAAAACCTGGAAATGTTCATCCATGCTGAATCCTTTGTGAATGAAACAATGCTTTCTGATGGAGATATGGTTGCTTTTATAAGGTTGGGGAATGACTTAACTCAAAACTATTACGAAATTCAAATTCCATTGAATATAACTGCATTTGGCTCAACATCTCCTGAAGATATTTGGCCTATAGCAAACAGATTAAATTTACCATTAGAATTATTACAACAGGTTAAATCTAAAGCTCCAAATTCTCCAAATTACGATCCAACTAAAGTTACTTATTTTGATCAATCTGAATTGGATGGAGGTTCTTCTGGCCCCGAAAACGAATTGAAAATAGGGATCATAGGAAATCCAAGTTTTGGGAATGTACGTACCATCATGATTGGACTAAAAAATGCAACTTCTAATCAGATTTGTGGAGAGGCTTGGTTTAATGAACTACGAATTACAGAACTAGAAAATCAAGGAGGATGGGCTGCAGTTGCTAGTTTGGATGTTAATTTTGCAGATTTTGCAGATATTAGTGCTGTTGGAAGCAAGAGCACGGTTGGTTTTGGTACTATTGAACAAGGGCCGTCTCAACGTAGTTTAGAAGACGTTCAATTATATAATGTGGTAACTAATTTTAACCTAGGTCAATTATTGCCACAAAGATGGGGTGTTCAACTCCCATTTAATTATGGCCATTCTGAAGAGCTAATCACTCCGAAATATGATGCCGAATTACAGGATATTGTTTTGGACACTCGATTAGATAATATTGATGATCCTGTTGAAAAAGATGAAATTAAAAGACAATCTGAAGATTATACCAAAAGAAAAAGTATCAACTTTATCGGAGTTCGTAAAGACCGAACCGGTGAAGGAAAACCTAAGGTTTATGATATAGAAAATTTCACTTTTTCATATTCATACAATCAAGTTGATCACCGTGATTTTGAAATTGAGGAATCTCTTGATCAAAATGTAAGACTAGGAGGAACCTATAATTTTAATTTTCAACCCAAGTCTGTAGAACCATTTAAGAAAAATGATTCAATATTTAGAAGTAAGTACTGGAAACTATTAAAAGATTTTAATTTTAATTATTTACCCACAAATATTTCGGTAGGTTCAAATTATGTTAGACAATATAACGAGCAAAAGTTCCGGGAATTAAATTTACCAGAGGGAAGTATAGGTGTACCTACTTTATACCAGCGTAATTTCTTGTTCGATTGGCAATATACGATCAACTATAATTTAACAAAATCTTTACGGTTTAATTTTAATTCAACAAATAACCGTATTGTAAAAAACTACATAGATCCTAATGGAATCACTGATGACACAATAGGTGTATGGGATGGCTTCTTTGAAGTGGGAGATCCCAATCAACATTTCCAATCATTACAGTTAAATTGGGACATTCCATTTAATAAAGTTCCCTTTTTAAAGTTTATAAGAGCTACTTATTCTTATACTGGTGATTTTCAATGGCAAAAAAGCAGTGACTTATTTAATGATATTCCTATTCTATTAAGCGATGGAACAGTTGAAACTTATAACTTAGGGAATTCGGTCCAAAATGCAAATACACATAGGATCAATTCTAGAATAGATATGAAATCTTTTTACAGAATTTTAGGGATTACTAAACTAAATACTCAAAGAACCAGATCTAGAAGCAGTGGTTCAAAAAGTGGAGAAGAAATTAAATCAGGGGGAAGACCTCCTGCTAATGAAGAATCGATAGAAGAGAAAGGGGAACGATTAATTGCGAATGCAAGAAGTGAAAAAGCTGGAGGGAAAAAATCAAGTGAAGAAGGCAGGTCTCGAAGTGGAGGAAAAAGTGGAGGTGAATCAGAGTCTGTTAATACTGTAAATGGAGGAGCGGTAGCTGCAAATATTTTAATAGATATTGTTACTATGGTAAAAAAGATTCAACTGAATTACCAGGAGAATAATGGTATTTACTTGCCGGGTTATACACCTTCCGTCGGATTTGCAGGAACTTTAAGACCTACTGCTGGATTTACATTTGGTAGCCAGGCAGAAATTAGAGAATTAGCTGCCCGCAAGGGGTGGTTAACCTTGTATCCAGAATTTAACGAACAATATACAGAAGTTGAATCAAAACAATTCGACTATCAAGCAAACATAGAATTACTCCCAGGATTAAAAATTGATCTTAACGGAAGTAGAATTTATTCAGAAAATTATTCAGAAAATTACATTGTTGAAAATGGTTTATACAGATCTTTAACACCTAATACTTTTGGTAATTTCAATATTTCATCTGTAATTATTAAAACAGCTTTTTCTACCAGCGATGAAAATAGTTCTGCAACATTTGATGATTTTAGAAGCAATAGAATTATAATAGCAAATAGATTAGCCGAAGATTATTATGGAACCGCTAATTTCCCAGTGAATGAAGAAACAGGATACCCTGTCGGGTTTGGAAGCACACACCAAGACGTGTTATTACCTTCGTTTTTATCAGCATATAAAGGAAGTAATGCTTCTAAAGAAAAAACAAGTGCTTTTAGAGATTTCCCAATACCAAATTGGGATCTAAAATATACTGGTTTAATGAAAATAGATTGGTTTAAAAAACAATTTAAAAGATTCTCGATTCAGCATGGATATAGATCCGGATATACTATAAACCAGTTTCAAACAAATTTAGATTTCGACCCAAATAATCCAGAAGAAGTTGATCAATCAGGTAATTTTAAAACAAAACTTCTATTGGCAAATGTGAACCTTACCGAACAGTTTTCACCTCTGATTCGAGTTGATTTTGAAATGAAAAACTCCATAAAAATACTTCTGGAATTAAGAAAAGACAGAGCACTTTCATTAAGTTTTGCCAATAACTTGTTAACCGAAATAAAAGGAGATGAAATTATAATTGGGGCGGGGTATAGAATTAAAGATTTAAGAATTGGAACTAATTTTGGAGGGAAAAAGAAAATTTTAAAAAGTGATTTGAATTTTAAAATGGATTTGTCACGAAGAGATAATATAACAATTATTCGATATTTAAATATAGATAATAGCCAAACAACAGCCGGGCAAACAATTTATGGTGTTCAGTTTTCAGTGGATTATGCCTTGAGTAAAAATCTTACAGCATTATTTTATTATGACCATACATTTTCGGAATATGCAATTTCAACAGCATTTCCGCAAACTACTATTAGAACTGGATTTACCCTGCGTTACAATTTCGGAAATTAAACAAATAACC
>PVMS01122420.1_pt1 | contig 18040 bp, 16 predicted proteins | sample 1853461 | NCBI WGS metagenome assembly PVMS01 (sample SAMN08582032, study PRJNA380276) | Marine sediment metagenome, whole genome shotgun sequencing project. | isolation source: ocean sediment barecode stripped | collected 2017 | reverse complement strand
CAGGGCAGGTGCAAAGCCAGCAACCTTGAACGCCACAAAAAGCCGCAACAGAGGTGAAGAGAGAAGCACCACAAGCGCAAGGTCGATCCAGTTTTTTTTCAGGTATGTCAGCCTGTGGTCACTGTACCAGAAACGGATAAAGAAGAGTGCAACAAACAGGGTCAGCACGGAGAGGCTAGCCCAGTCGGGCGCCTCATCCCAGAAAGCAACTCCGACTGCAGCCAGTGTTACAACAAACAGCAGCCCATCAAGTATTCGCCTTAGTACCGGCCTGCTCTCCATGGTCATCGGTTAATGTGATGAATCCTTATGGCCCAGGTAACCTGCCAGAGCAATAAGCGCAATGCCGGCACCCATGTAGAGGATATTGAGGGGATCATCAAACTTCACACTGATTACATTTTTGAAGAACGTGACAATCAGAATCATCATAATCACTTTGCCCAGCCGATCTTTCAGGTCATCCAGGCTCTTAATCTGTAAAATCGAGCCTGCAGCATCCTCTTCACGGGCAAAATCAAGCTTGCTGATAAAAAGCTCATACACACCCATCGCAAAGATCAACAGCACCATGGCCAGCAGAAAATCATCCACCGCTGTGATCACGTGGCTTACCACAACGGTGTGAAAATTCTCCACTTCATGGCCAAGGAAATAGACGTTAATAAACTCCAGTAGAAGTTTGCTCATATCAATCGCAGACAGGGCAAACAGCATCGCCATGCCGGCAATACACGACCATACAGCCAACAGTGTCAGATAACGCGAATTCCACAGCAGCTTTTCAAAGAATTTTTTCATCTAAACCCACCCTCTTTTCATTAATTTTATGAACTGTAACATACGAAGTAAAGACGGGGCCAAAAAACACCCTGCAGCACATCAGCCATCCCACTCTCCAAGCCCGTAGCGAAGCACCTCCGGTGCATCATCACAGAGATCAATAACGGTGGTCGGTGTCATGCCGCACCAGCCGGCATCCATCAACACACAGTTCAAATGCCTGACCTTGTCATGGATATGATCCGGATCAGTTTCCACATACTCCTCACCCGGGAGCTGCATTGATGTCGTCAACAGTGGCTGGCCAAGCTCTTCAAGCAGCATCTGGCAGATCTCATATTCGGGAATTCTGATCCCTATATCACGCCGCTTGCCAAACACCCGTTTGGAGAGCTGTGAACTGGCCGGAAGAATAAAGGTAAAGGGGCCGGGGAGAGAGCGTTTCAGTATCCGGTGGGCTCTGTTATCCATATGGGCATACCGGGCAGCCTGAGAGAGATCAGAGCAGGCAAGTGCCCAGAGATGCCGGTCATCCAGATGTCTGAGCACCCGTATCTCACTCAGTGCATCCAGAGATTCCGGCAGAACCATCATTGCATACGTCGTCTCGGTCGGAACCACTGCAAAAAGGCCCTGACGCAACAGCTCTACCGCACGCCGGATCTGCCGGATCTGCGGCCTCTCCGGATGAAGGCGTAAACGCTCGTATATATGCATGGCTGCTTATTATGCCTGATCGGAGGCCTGAATATCCCGCTAAGGTGCTGCTTTCTGAGGCTGCTGCTCAGCTGGTACGGCCTTCTCCTGACCGTCACCGGTAATTATATCTTTTATTTTTCCAATGGTCTTGCCCCCTATTGAAAGAACGCCACCGGTAATGTCGATAGCCTTTTCAACGGTCTTGACCCCTACTTTTTTAACAGTCTTACCCCCTGTTGAAAGAACGTTCCCTGTAACATCAACAGTTTTTTCAACGGCACCACCCCCTGTTGAAAGCACGCTGCCGGTGATGCCGATAACATTTTCAATCAGTGTCATAGGGTCGATCTCCGGGGTCACATGCAGCGAGGTAAAGGGGCCCTTGATACGGATTGGAACAGAAAGACCTTTACGTACCGTTAATGTATCACCCTGTCCCATGAGTGTACCAACCAGCCGTGGTTTTACATGGTAATCAAGAGAGCCCTCCGGAAGATTCACGATACCACTTCCCGTCAAACGGAACAGTGGTGAAGCCATAAACAGGTCATCATTCTTCACCACGCCGTTTCTGATAGTGAAACCACCGGAAAGCTGAGCAAAATCAGTCTGTTTTGGCCCTTCACTCTGCCCCAGCGTGGTGAAATTCCGAAGTGTGCCGGCAATATCAAAACCTTTCACACTACCATCACGGAGAAGCAGGCTGCCCTTGCCGTTAAGTCGCTTCATTGCGTTCTTCGGGAGAAGCCCGGTTGCCTTCAGATCGGTATCCATCTGCAGCGTTCCATTCAGCAGATCTATGTCAGCCAGGGCCTTGAGCACCGGGCCGATCTGAACACCGGTCACATGCATCGATTCGGTCCATGCTACCGGATACCTGGCGACATTCAGGGTCGCCGTCTCGCTGACCTGTCCACCGGCAAGATCGAAGCGGAGCGGATCAAGCTTAAAAAGGCCGCGGCTTCCTTTCAGCGAGCATCTCAGATGGCTCAGCTCCAGGCCACGCAGATGCATCTTCTCAATTTGAATCTGACTGCTGACCTTCCATCCCTTGAAGCCACGCAGATCAGGCTCCCATGGAACAGCCACCTCTCCAGTCCGGGTATCCTCAACAGCAGCGTCATTCATAACAACTTCCTGTTTTGCCTCAGGTTGTGGAAGCCATGGATCGATGTGCAGCTCTTTGGACGCAATGCGCAGTCGAATATCGGGATTATTCTCGAAAGAGGCCACACCGGAGAGCAGTATCAACTCCCCATCAGGCATCAGCTGCACATCCCTCAACTCCACTCTGCTGCCACTTCCAGCCAGCAGGGCACCCAGCTTCAGCTGTTTCCATGGTGATGGGTGTGCTGCATACATTGCATCCAGTTCCGGCAGCAATGATGCGAGCCATGTTCGTTCAATAGGCTCGCTCTTCACCCTTAACTGGTAGTCCGGCTTATTACCCAGACTCACTTCCCCATGTGCACTCAAAAGAGGCCTGCTATTCAGGCTTAACTTAAAATCCTTCAACTGAATTCTTCTTGCATTGGCCATCTCAGCCTTCCACGTTGCATCAACAGCAACTTTTGCCATCAGGCCCATCTCCCCTGTTGACAGGCGCATGCCGTCGGGGCGCTGTTCCAGCTTCAGATTCAGTCGCAGGCGGGCATCCGCAGCCTCTCCCAGAAACTCAGGAAACTCCGGCAGCCAGGATATGAATGGCCTTAACCCAAGTGATTCACTTTTTAATTCAGCCTGCAGGGGCAGCCGGTCAATATTCAGCCTGGAGATATCTCCGAGTGGTCCGATCCTCGCCTCCAGTGTTATGGCCTCGCCGAAGAGTCTGGCCGAGGCCTTCACCTCGACGGGGCGCTCAACCTGAACATCACTAATATCCACCTGCAGATCGGAGAGCTCCAGCTGATCACCTGTGGCACGATCCACCCATATAAAATGGCCATGGTTTAACTGCATGGACTCGGCATAGAATGCAGCCAGTAATGGAGAGTCCGCCGGCTTCTTTTCTGTGCGGCCTGCCTCTGTACGATCTGCCTCTGTAACGGCCTCACCAGTCGATGATGGCGTTGAGCCGGTGAGATCTTCCCAGTTGCCTTCGCCTTCGACGTTACGCTCCAGAAAGAGTTCCGGCGCATCGAGTGTAAAACGTTTGACCTCAATCTGCTTGCTGAACAGAGGAAGCAGATCAAGCTGAATATTCAGGCTTGCAACTTTAAGGAAATCCCGATCACTGAAGCCCGCCCGATTGGCAAGCCGGACATTGTCCAGACGAACACCTACCCACGGAAACAGTGAAGCCTTGATCTCTCCAATCTGAAGCGCCCGGCCCGTTGCATCTTCAACCGCTTTGGTAATTTGTGGCTTGTAATCATTAACATCGATAAAAAAGGGAACAGCCAGCAGTATTCCCATGACCAATACCAACAGGCCTAAACTATATTTTATGGTTTTCTTCACCATTCAATAACTCCCATGGGCAGATCGTGGATACAGACTCTAATCACATCAAGGGTGGAAAATGCGCCAGCAGTGCTGGAAATTCATCTACCACATCCACCGCACCCTGTGCATAAAGTATCTCGGCCGACTCTACACCAAAAGAGACCCCGAGTGCGCGCATACTGGCCGAAGCGGCCATCTGCATATCAAAGATTGCGTCACCAACCAGTGTAGTTCTCTCCGGTAACACGCCAAGCTCATCCATACACTCAAGAGCCATGGCCGGATGCGGCTTTGAAAGGCAGCAGTCTGCAGTCCGTAGCACAAGAAAGTATCCAGCCAGATCAAACCGTTTCAACACGCGTATCAGCCCCGGCTTCGACTTTCCAGTCACAATTCCCATCCAGTAGCCACGTCGCTGCAACTCCTCTAAAGTCTCAATGACACCGGGATAGAGTGAGAGTGAAGTTTCCGCTACGCTGTAATATTGACGATAAGCCTCCACGATCCGTTCATTGCAGGAGATATCGGAAGACAAGGCTTCAACAGCCGCCTTCAGTGAAAGCCCGATCACCTTGCTCACTGCAACATCAGACGGCTCATCAAGGCCACAGGATGCAAATGCCATCTGCATGGAGTTCACAATCGTACCATGTGAATCTGTTAATGTTCCATCACAATCAAACAGGATCAGGTGTGCTTTCAAATCTATATTATTTACCAAACGTGAAGTCATCGCACCTCTGAATAGGGGTCCTTTACAACATCGGTATCAGAACTGTTAATTTCAGAAGCGACGGGAGCCGGAGCCTTCCACTCCTGATACGGCCGACCCACCTGCCAGAGAAGCGTTCTGTCTACAGCCAGTACTTCAGGCCTGCCACCAACGCGCAGGTATGTGGATATCAGATCGCTCCCCTGCTTGCCGATGAACAGGTCCAGCAGAGTATCGCCACCCTCTCTCTTCAACAGCACCCGTGTTGAACCGGTTGTTACCCGCAGCTTTTCATAATGCCCGGGATTGCGTGTCACAACACGAATAATCTTCATGGATGCAAGATCATCAAGCAGGCGTTGAACAGCAGCCGCATCCGCATCCTCCTGCTCTCCTTCTACTCCTTCCAATTTCCACCGGCTGTCGTCACGCAGAAGCGAGACAGACACTTCTCCCCCATTTGTCAAAGTCAGAGCATAAACCGCATCCGGATTGAAACGGATCATCTCCGGCATCACCTGCGGTGCAGAGTCCGGCCTTGATGCCAGCCAGATGACTACTCCGGCCAGAAACAACAGCGAAACTGTGATGACTGTTTTTTTCAACTGCCAGGAACCGCTCTACGGCGTTTCAATGCCCACCAGCGCCATATGCCAATCAAAGTTATCAACAGCGGCAGACCGAACATCCACACACCTTTAAAGAAAGAGCGTCCGGCGGCACTCAGCTCCTCCAAAGGTCTCTGTGTGACGCCACGGGAGCGAAGATCGATCAGCGCCTCATCACCGGAGAGCCAATCCAGCATGTTCAGCAGAGCCACAAGATTGCCAGCATCCATGAATTCATCATCAAGAAGTGAGGGAGAGCCCACCACGATCATGCGGGCAGAATCGGTTTTACTAATATGCTCGACAGCATCCACCCCTTCGGGAGCCCTGCCAAAAGAGGATTGAGTGACACCATCCCGCGCCAGCGCCAGTACGGACGCATGCAACATCATGCCGGAGAAACGTTTTTGGCTTGCGAGCAACGGATTCACATCAAAGGGCGGGCCCGATTGCACGGTAGAGAGCGGTGACGAACGCATCAGTACACGCTGTCCGCCCCCTTCGCTATCACCCCCTGCGTCTACCCACAGCAGTGGCGAAGCAAATGGAATCGAAACACTCTCCAGCCCCGCAGTCACAACATGCTCCGAATCAACTGCCGTCACATTCGGTAAAAACGGGTAGTCCACCAGAGAACGGAACATAAGGCCGCCCTTTTGTTGATTCACCGTAACCCGGGTGGCACGCTGATCCATCACCATACCGGAGTCTACGACAACACCGAGATCATGCTTCATCCAGCTATGGGCATCAGCATCAATCGGCTGCACTTCAAAACCGGCAGACAGCATCGCTTTGGCATTGCCAGCCAGCAGCAGCAAGCCACCACCCTGCATACGGAACTGATCAAGCCGGTAACGGAAAGCCTCCGTTGGCGCACGCTCCATGCCCGCCACGATCAATGCCCTGATATCCGATGGAATAGTGTTGTTTTCCACATCCACTTCGACCAGTTCATAGTCATCACTGACAAGCTCCTGCAGTTTCCGCAACTCATACAGACTGTTCGCACCGAAACCGGAAAGAACGCCTATTTTAGAGCGGCCTTTTCCAGTCAGTTTTTTTATTTTACGAGTCAGGAAATATTCAAACCCCTCTTCACTCTTCACAACAGGAATGATCTCTTTACTGTCCAGATACTCAACAACGACAGCCAGATATCCCTGCTTCACCTGAACCTGATCATCTTCCACCACCTGCACCTGAATCTTCGGAATCTCCATCACGGTAAGCGAAGCAGAGATATTCGGATCATCAGAGGGATCAACCAGCTCAAAGCCGACGTTACCTGCTCCTGCCTGATGGTAGGCGTGTAGCATATCTTCAATAAAACCTTTTAACCGGCCATAAGGCTGTGGCAGGCCGGAAGTGATGAAGGCGCGAACAAGAAGCGGCTCTTCAAGCTGCTCAAGCACCGAGACGGTGGATGGTGAAAGTGTGTAAACCTGCCCCTCTGTCCAGTCGGTGCGCAGATGTGAAAGTGCGGTTACCAGAAACAGAAACAGGCTCACAATAACCATAACAACCAGCGTCAACCACGACTGTCTGCGGACAACCTTTCGGAAATCCTGCGGCGTCTCTCTGTTCATTGAATCATCCATGCCCGTAGCCATCAACGCCACTGCCTGCGTTCAAGCTGGAACCATGTCAGAGTAAGAAACAGCAACGTAACTGAAACCAGTGCGCCAACATTATCCAGACCAATCACCCCGCGCAGCATCAGCTGGTAGTGTGACAGCGGAGCAACAGCAGCAAGAAAATCCTGAGCCTGCGGAGAGAGGGTCGGCATCGCCTGCATCATGATAAAGAGCCCGAACAGCATGCCGAAGCCGATAACATAGGCGACAACGGCATGACCGGTCAGTGCCGATGCATAGAGCGAGATAGCTATATAACAGGCAGCGAGTAGAAACAGTGCAAGGTAGCCTGCTGCCACCTGCCCCCCATCCAGATTACCAATCAGCGCAAGCGTTGCCGGATAGAAGAGGGTCAGGGCAAGAAGTGCCGAGACCTGCACCATTACAGCAAAAAATTTCCCTGCCACGATATCGACAGTCTGTACCGGCATCGTTGCCAGCAGTTCAAACGTACCACTACGCTGCTCATCAGAGAGCATCCGCATGGTCATAGCGGGAATAAAGAACATCAGCAGCAAAGGCATTACACCGAAATAGCCGCGCATATCAGCCTGTCCGACCAGAAAGAGATGATTACCGAAGAAAAATCCTGCCGCAAGAAGGAAGGCTGTTGCCACCACATAACCCAGCGGCGTATCCAGTGCGATGCGCCACTCCTTGCCGCAGATGGCCAGCGCCCTGTTCACCCCCCATCTCATTGCCCCCCTCCGGTCAGCTTATGGAACACATCTTCCAGCGTGGCCTGCTCTGAATGCATTTCAAGAATAACGGCACCGCATGAAACAGCAGCATGAAACAGTGCTTCAGCCAATGGATAGTCAGGGTCAGGGTGGCGGATGGCGTAGCTGTGGGGGGTATCAATGTCCCTTAGCTCTACCCCGACCTCCTCAACACTCTCCCTTAACAGGTCAAACACCGCCTCGGATGAGGCCTTGAAAGTGACGTAAAGAAGTGCCTCGCCGTGAGCCTGCCGTGACAGCTCTTTAGCTGTCCCCATTACCTGAAGCTGTCCCTTATCAATAATCATCATCCGGTCACAGACTGCCTCCACTTCAGGCAACACATGTGAGGAGAGTAGAACCGTTCGCTTCTCTCCAAGCCGTCTGATCAGTTTCCGAATCTCAACAATCTGATTGGGGTCAAGCCCGGTTGTCGGTTCATCAAAGATCAGGCAGTCAGGATCATGCAGCATGCTTGCGGCAAGGCCGACCCGTTGTCGGAAACCCTTGGACAGTTCATCAATCCGGCGATACATCACATGATCGAGGCCACACAACACTCCCATTTCACGGATACGGTCAGTCAGCGTGGCATCCGCCAGGCCATGCATGGCACCGACAAACTTCAGATGCGAATGAACATCAAGATCGGAGTAGGAGGGCGCATTCTCTGGCAGATAACCCACCTTCCTGCGAACCGTGATGGAGTCATGCAGAGAAGTGCCATCGATAAAAGCCTCGCCTGATGAGGGAGGCAGGAAACATGTCAGCATTTTCATGGTGGTTGATTTGCCGGCACCATTTGGGCCAAGCAGGCCCATCACCTCGCCCTTGCGGACATGAAAACTCAAATCCTCAACAGCAAATTGCTCACCATATTTTCGACAAAGCTGATTGGCCTGTATCATAGAGGCAGCATGGTAGAAGTGTGGACGGTCAGGTCAACAACCCCGGAATCTCCTCACCTCCGCACATGGATGTGCTGCGAGTGAATATCATGAGCTCGTAAGCGTAGGTGGACATGTGCCGCCGAAGCGACCGAAGCAACGGCAGGATGCCTTTTTGCGGATCACCAAAAGCAAAGAGGGGCGCACTTGCGCCCCTCTTTTAAATACACAGCCGAATCCAATCAGCGATTCAGGAACAGAGCGTTGTTAATATTCTCAATACTCAGAATACCCGTCTGCTTGCCATCATTGACAACAGGGATACGGCGCAAATTCTTCAGGCCCATAAAAGAGGCAGCCTTCAATACTGAATCATCAGAAGAGACAGTAACCGGGTTTGCTGTCATCACATCGCTGACTTTCATCTTGAGCATCTTGTCATAATTTTCTTCCATCGCTTCGAAATCACGGGCATGCAGCGTATCATGGATATACTCGCCCTGATCCGGGTAGAGCGGCAACATAACATCACGAACCGTTACGATTCCGATCATATTTTCATCAGCATCTGTAACCGTAACCAGTCCAATATTGTGCATGACCATCTGACAAACGGCATCCTTCAGTGAACTATCCCTGGAGACTGATACCACTTCACTGCTCATAGCCTGACTTACTTTCATAACATATTCTCCCTGCGGGTTATTAAATGACCTACATAAACTAGCATGCTCTCCCAATGTGTAAAGCGGCATCCAACAAAGTCAATTGGCAGGCTAACCAAAAAGATGCCGGAATTTATAACCCATGCTGCCAACCAGACCCCGCTCTTTGGGTGAAACTTCATAGAGCGTGCTGACACCCACACCCTTCAGCGTCAGGTTCCGTGGCGAACCAATCACAATATCATCCGAATAGTCGCGAATCTTTGTATGAATCAGGCCATAGACAATCTCATCAATCAGTACCTGATTGGTCTTGGCAATACCTTCGATCCGGGCACCTTTATCCATCGCATGGCCGATATAATCCTTGGTTTCTCCCGGAATCTCTTTCACATAGCCACAGGTAATGCCAATCCGGCAATCCATTCTGCCAACAATCTTTTTCAGCTTCTTTCTATCGTTATCGATACTGCTCACCATTAACATTGCTGCCAGAACCGAGTCGATAGCCGTCTCAAACACAGCCATTACACCATCACCCAGCCGCTTGACCACCGTCCCGTTGTTCCTGATTATAGCCTGCTCACAGATATCACAGAACATACGGTTACGCATGAACCCCTTGGTGTGCCCCATCTCGCGTTTATACTGGGTTGAACCGACCAGGTCGGTAAACATAATACACTTGTAGTAATCCGGTGTTGTCGCAATCACATGTGCGACATCTTCAATAATGGCATCAAGATCAAGAGGTGTGGTGTCCAGCTGGTTAAGCGGCCTTGCTGCGGCCAGCTGAGGGAGAACTGCAGTATCTCCGCGTGCAACCAGTTCAAGGGTTGAGTCGCTCTCAAGCGCCCTCTTAACCTCTTCGGATTCCATTTTCTCAACAACAGAAGTCAGATTTTTTTTCTGTTCAACCGGCTTCTCTTTTCGCCTGCTCATCTCAACCTCCGCTTCATATGAAGCTCTCCACTATCAATAGTTTTATGGCCGTTAATGTAGCCTGTCTCACAGTAATAGCCAAAAACAGTCACTCCCTGAAATTACTGAACACCAATGGACGGTCGGCATCCATACTCCGAACCAGAGTCATTACAGCCTGAAGATCATCCCGTTTCTTACCGGTCACACGCACCTGCTCTCCCTGAATCGCAGCCTGCACCTTCATCTTCTCCTGCTTAATCAGCTTCACAATCTTCTTGGCCAGCTCACTGCTGACACCCTGCTTGATACCAATCTGCTGCCGTTTATTGCTGCCGCTGGCATCTTCCACATCCCCATACTCAAGACATTTGGAATCCAATTTTCTTTTGACCATTTTGGCGCGAAGAATTTCTGTAATGGTATTGATCCGGGCATCTGAATCCCCAACCACACTGATGCCATCATCAGCCAGATCTATTGATGAGTTACTTCCTTTGAAATCATAACGCGTGGCAACCTCTTTCTTCACCTGATTGATGGCGTTATCCATCTCCTGCATATCAATCTCAGAAACAATATCAAAACTTGGCATTTTAGTTCTCCATCGTAAAAGGCGTCCTGCCTTTTACTTAAATCATTTCGGCGGCGCATGTGATTCGAGCCCATCCATGGGCTCTCACCTTTGGGTGGTCTAAAACCCTTCCAAATCAGCTATCCTGCTGATTTGTCCGCCTTCATTCACGAGCTCACTTTGTTCACTCGCCACCCATCCATGGGTGGGGCACCAAACCCGCACAGGGATGTACCCCAGGGCACCCTCTCTTGCGCAACACCCCAGGGTGCCTTCTCTGCCACAAGCGGTATTCACCTTGGCGCAATTCACCTTGTGCGGCTTTAGTGAGTAGTACGGATTTCGCAAAATTCGTACTGCGACACAAGCATTAAGCAGGGATGCTTAATGCGGTCATCACAACCCTTGAAGGCGCTCCCTGGCGGCTTCAAGCTCTTCAAGCTTCGCTCCGTTCTCATCAAGATCAGCACGGACTTTGGCCACCACCGCTTCCGGTGCACTGTCAACAAACTTCGGATTGGAAAGTCTCCCCTGAAGTGAAGCCACATCTTTCTCAACTCTGGCAATATTCTTTTCAATACGGGCCAGCTCTTCTGCTACATCAACCAGTCCTGCCAACGGCAGATAGAGTGTTGCATCAACCAGTGGTGCTACTGCGGCACCTTCAACTTCAGCCCCTTCCGGCAACCACTCCAGAGACTCCAGCCGTGCCAGGCTTATCACTATCTGCTGCTGGGTTTCAAGTTCGGCACGAACCGCATCAGGGGCGGCAATCTGCGCCACAACCTTTTTGCCCGGCGAAACATTCATCTCACCGCGGATCGAACGGATAGCAGAGACCATTTCCATTACACGATTCATGCGTGAGACAGCCTGGTCATCACTAGCATATGAACCGACCCAGTCAGAGCTCACCAGACGTTCATCCGGCCCATGCAGCTCCTGGAACAGTGTCTCGGTAATAAACGGGCAGATCGGGTGCAGCAGGCGTAGCCAGCCATCCAGAGCTGTCAGCATCACCACCTGAGTCTCCACCCTGGCCGCTTCATCACCCCTGTAGAGTGCCACTTTGGCCGCTTCCACATACCAGTCGCAGTAGGTTCCCCAGATAAAGTTATACAACGTGCCCGCCGCCTCATTGAAACGGTATTCGGCCAACGCCTTCTCTACTTCACGGGCAGTCACATTCAACTCGGACAATACCCAGCGGTTCACATCGGATTTTGGCTTCACAGTCATATCAACAGTTGCATCACCACGATTCATGAACACAAAACGAGCGGCATTCCAGATCTTGTTCATAAAGTTACGGTTGGACTCAATACGTTTCACATCCATCTTCACATCACGGCCCGGTGTCGCCATGTGAGCAAGTGTAAAGCGCAGTGCATCGGCACCGTACTGATCGATGACCTCCAATGGATCAATCACATTACCCTTGGACTTGGACATTTTCTGTCCCTGGGCATCACGGATCAGGGCGTGGATATAGATATCTTTGAATGGAACTTTGTCGGTGAACTTCATGCCCATCATGATCATACGGGCTACCCAGAAAAAGATAATATCAAATCCGGTCACCAGTACATTGGTGGAGTAGAAATCCTCCATCTCTTTGGTGTTTTCAGGCCAGCCAAGCGTTGAGAACGGCCAGAGGCCTGATGAGAACCAGGTATCAAGCACGTCTTCATCCTGCCGGATCTGTTTGGAGCCACAGCCACCGCAATACTCCGGCATGCCCCGATCTACTGTAATATGATCACAATCCGAACAGTACCAGGCAGGAATACGATGTCCCCACCAGAGCTGGCGTGAAATACACCAGTCCTGAATATTGCGCATCCACTCGAAGTAGGTCTTCTCCCAGTGCTGCGGTACAAAGCGAATATCACCATCTTCAACCGCTTTGATGGCAGGGTCTGCCAGATCCTGAATCGCAACATACCACTGATCAGTCAGATAGGGCTCAATCACCGCATGAGAGCGGTCTCCACGACCCACTTTATGCTCATGGTCTTCAACCTTGTAGAGCAGTCCTTCGGCCTCCAGATCGGCCACCATACGTTCGCGGGCCTCATAGCGATCCAGGCCCCGATACTGCTCGGGAATAATCTCATCACTGTTGATATGGGCACGATTGGTAAAGATATTGATCACAGGGAGAGCATGACGCTTGCCCACTTCATAATCGTTAAAATCGTGTGCGGGTGTTATTTTCACACAACCGGTACCGAACTCAGGATCAACATAATCATCGGCTATCACTGGAATCGTACGATTACACAATGGCAGGAGAAGCTCTTTGCCAATCAAATCTCTGTAACGTTCGTCATCGGGATGAACAGCCACCGCACCATCACCCAGCATGGTCTCAGGACGTGTGGTGGCCACAATCACATGTTTGGACGGATCATCTGCATAGGGATACTGAATATGCCAGAAATGGCCCTGCTCCTCATCATGCACCACTTCCAGATCGGAAACAGCCGTTTCCAGCACCGGATCCCAGTTTACCAGACGCTTACCACGATAAATCAACCCCTCTTCATAAAGACGAACAAAAACCTCGCGAACAGCATTGGATGACACTTCATCCATGGTAAAACGTTCGCGTGACCAGTCCAGGGAGAGGCCAAGGCGTTTCATCTGCCCCAGAATCACACCTCCGGATTCGACTTTCCAGTCCCAGACCTTCTCAATAAACTTCTCACGGCCCAGCTCCCTTCTATGGACACCCTGTGCATCCAGCTGGCGCTCCACGACCATCTGTGTGGCAATGCCGGCATGATCCAATCCCAACTGCCATAGAACAGACTTGCCCTGCATACGCTGCCAGCGAACAAGAATATCCTGAATAGTGTCAGAGAAGGCATGGCCCATATGCAGGCTGCCCGTCACATTGGGTGGTGGCAGCGTGATACTGTAGTGCTCATCAGCATCAAGCCGGGGCTTGAATGCATCCGAATTAATCCACTGATCGCTAATGGCAGCCTCAAAGCTCTGCGGATCGTAGGTTTTAGCGGGTTCAGTCGCTGGGTTGTTCATCTTCTCTATTCCTCTGAATTCCCTTCATTGTCTGTTTCAGGCCGCCCGGCATCCCGCATCTGTGCCAGATGATGGTAAAGCGAACGCTTGATCAGGGTCGGCAGCTCATGCTGAAGCTGATGAATCACATCATCAGCAACCTGCTCAAGCAGCTGCTCCAAATGGTGATGATCAATATGTAGCAGTGTACGGGGCTTCTCCCCTGGCTGCTCTTCTGAGACTGTCTCGCCCTCCGTCGCAGACTCCACATCAACCCTGTCGGACTCAGCAGAAGATGGGCCACGACCTGAACCTTTAGAGAGAAGATTGCCTTGCGGGTTATTTATCAGCATCTTCTCAGTCAGTATAACGCGCTGTACGGAGATCGGTGAACCGGCAGGTTCTTCATCCTCTTCTTCATCTAAAGGTCCATCAGGATCAACTGCCATATCATTTTCATTCTGCTCCCGGATTGATTCAGAATCCGGGTCAGGTTCAGAGTCAGGTTCTGAAGTGGCCTCATCTACCATTTCCACAGGCTCATCAGGCTGGAGCGGTTCACTTATAAGCTCATCGATCTCTTCGTCGAGTTCATGAAGCTTCGCTTCGATATCCTCGGAAGAGATATCCTCTTCCACATGATCATCGTTATGACTCTCACCTTCGCGCAATAGCTGATTAAGGCTATCGAGAATATCGTCGATGTCGCGCTCTTTACTCATTGGGCGCATGGTACGAAAGCTTGGCTACATGAGCAAAACATTCCGTTTATTCGCTTCTGATTCCGAGATATGAGGGATCCATCTCCAACTGGCGATAGGTACGAAAACGCTCCCGTGCCGCCTGTTTCAACCCATCATCCCAGCTATCGACAAAATCAACAATGTGAGAAAACCCTGACATATCCGTCGGCACCTCCAGGCAACCATTGATCAGCACTTCAGGATCATTATCACGAACAATTCCGGTTGCAAGAAGAATCGGCTGCACAGCGTTGGCCCCGGACTCCTCTCCCGCAATTGCATGAGCCAGAAACGATTCAGGGTGAATGGTCCAGAGGCGTTCATCCAGCTGGGCCATGAAACCTTCATCGGGGCAGAGAATTAAAATATGTGGCTCAAGCCGGTTGCGGCGAAGCAGCAGTCTGGCAATGCCTTCAACCCTGTCTGGCTTTTCGAGTAGTTCAAAGTGGACTTTGGTCTCTTCAGTCTCTTTCTCTTCAGCTTTTTTTTCAAAGGTGGTATCACTCATTGTTGAACTTCCCCTTCCAGAACTGCATCAGGACTACCAGAGCAGCTATCGGCATCAATAGCGTCACCGGGATCGCAGTCGATGGCTGAATCCTGTACCCGAGCCCAAGTACGGCAGCCTCGATCATCAGAATCACGGCCGGCACCTTCCATGCCCACTCACTCTCCTCCCATTCGCCTTTTGGCCAGCGCATCATCCAGTGCTGTGCAGCAGACATGGCCGCCATGCCGATCCCCAGACCAATCCAGACATCCAGCGGAAAATGGACACCGCCATAGACCCTGCCGTAAGCAGCCAGCGCGAAGAGAGTGGCAAAGGCCCATGCCTGCCAGCTATCACGTTTCCAGAGCATAAATGCCATTAACAGCATGACGCCGCAGGATGTTGCATGCCCGGACGGAAAACTATGCGACTGAAGCGCTGCGCCCAGCAGATGAACATTCTCCAGCACTGCTGGTGGCCGTGGCATATCAAAAACACGTTTTAGAAGTTGTGCAATCAGTCCGGATGCAGCAAACGCAATGAGTGCAGCAATACCCAGACGAAGCCGGAACAGCATCACACAGGAGATGATCAGCGCGATCACCAGCCCATCACCAAACCCACTGACCAGGCCGATCAGCCCATCAGCCCAGGCAGCATTGGCACCGTTAATCAGATTGAACAGGTCATGGTTCCACACCCCGATGGGTACGGCAGCAAGGGTAAAATAGGCGGCAAACAGCGCGCCTCGATAACAGGCAGGAGGCACCAATTAGCCGTTACGCTTCATCAGGTAATCAACCACCAGACGAACACCGGCACCGGTTCCACCCGTCGGCGAAATATCGGTTCCCTTCATATTCCAGGCTGTGCCCGCAATATCGAGATGTGCCCATGGAATATCATCCACAAAGCGGGAGAGGAAACAGGCCGCAGTAATCGTGCCTGCTTCGCGGCCACCTGTATTTTTAATATCAGCAATTTTGGAATCGATCTGCTCCTGATACTCATCGAACATGGGTAGTTCCCAGACGCGGTCATGGGTATGTTCGCCCGACTTCTTCAAGCCAGCCTTCACCTTCTTACTGGTGCCCAACAGACCGGTTGCCTGTGAACCCAGTGCAATCACACATGCACCGGTCAGGGTTGCAAAATCAATAATCTCGGCAGGCTTCTTCTCAGCCGCATAAGCCAATGCATCACACAGAATAACACGCCCTTCCGCATCAGTATTGAGCACTTCGATATTGATCCCCTTATAGGAGGTTACAATATCGCCCGGCTTATAAGCCGCACCGCCTAACAGATTCTCCGTGGAAGGAATCACACCGAGCAAATTGATCGGCAGGCTCATCTCGGTCACGGCCTTAAAAATGCCCAGGACTGCCGCCGAACCGCACATATCAAACTTCATCTCATCCATCGCCGCTGCAGGCTTGATCGAAATACCACCGGCATCAAAGGTGAGTCCCTTACCAACCAGTGCCACCGGTGCATCTCCTTTTTTTCCACCGTTATACTCAAGCACAATAAAGCGAGGCTCTTTTGCTGAACCCTGATTAACGGCCAGAAGTGCGGTAAAACCGGCCTTCTCAATGGCCTTCCTGTTCATCACGGTAACTTTCAGTTTTTTGTGTTTCAGTGCCGCTGCCTGATCACCCAGAAATTCCGGGGTACAGACATTGCCCGGCTCATTGCCGAGATCGCGTGCAAAGTTGGTTCCCGATGAAACTGCTTTAGCAACTTCAACAGCCGCTTCTGCTGCATCCAGATCACGGCGTGATTGAATCATGATGGTGACGCTTCTCAATGCACGTTTGTTCTCCTTCTTCTTGGTCTGGTATTTGTCAAAGGTGTAGAGCCCAAGCCAGATACCTTCAGCAACTGCCTGAACCTTTTCAGCCAGTGAAGCGCCCTTCACATTCAACTCAGGGAAATAGAGGGAAATATCACGCGCACCACTGGTCTCAAGCTTACGAGCAGTCTTACTGGAGAGTGCACGCAGCTTCTGAAGAGTCAGTTTCTTCTCATCACCTGCACCGGCCAGCTCCACACGCTGAGTGTAGGTTCCTTCCAGATCATACAAGGTATGCAGTGCGCCGAATTCACCGGAGTGGTCGAACTTGCGCAGGAATGCTTTTATCGCTTTCTCACTGACCGCCTGTAACTCCCTGCCTGATTCGGTCAGCTTGCGCCCCTCCAGCAGCGGCAGAACCACGGCATCGTCACGCTGTTTATGGGCACTGCCCGCCTTGACTGAAATCTCGATCATTATCTGCTCCTAATTTGAAATAACTGCTGTTTTCTCTCTCATACCCCGAAGATAGTACAAAAAGACAAAAAGAAAAGCGCCATTCAAGGCTTTCGTAACCAACAGTCAAAAAAGGCCACCACTTGTGTGGCGGCCTTTTTTTGCTTTCGGAAGAACAGAGCTATACCGAGTAGTAAAGTTCCATTTCCATTGGGTGTGGACGCATACGAACTTCATTGACCTCTTCCATCTTCAGTTCGATGTAAGCATCAATCATATCGTCTTCCATCACGCCACCGGTTTTCAGGAACTCACGATCTGCATCGAGAGCTTCAAGCGCCATCTCAAGGCTGGAGCAGACTGTTGGAATCTTCTTACCCTCTTCCGGTGGAAGATCATACAGATTCTTATCTGCAGCTTCGCCCGGATCAATCTTGTTCGCAACGCCATCAAGGCCGGCCATCATCATGGCGGTGAACGCCAGATAAGGGTTGGCCGAGCAGTCAGGGAAACGAACCTCGATACGGCGAGCCGGATCAGAGTTTACAACCGGAATACGGATAGAGGCTGAACGGTTACGGTTTGAGTAAGCCAGCATTACCGGCGCTTCAAAGCCTGGAACGAGTCTCTTATACGAGTTGGTGGATGCATTGGTGAATGCATTCAATGCACGTGCGTGTTTGATAATACCACCGATATACCACAGTGCTTCCTGTGAAAGGTTGGCATACTTATCGCCTGCGAAGAGGTTCTTGCCATCTTTCCACAGAGACTGGTGAACATGCATCGCAGTTCCGTTGTCATTATAGATCGGCTTAGGCATAAAGGTTGCAGTCTTGCCGTGGGCATGAGCAACATTATGGATCCAATAATTGTACCACT